>Ga0316207_10000030_pt1 | contig 308724 bp, 334 predicted proteins | sample 6weekpyrite_MG_FD_204943 | JGI IMG/M metagenome (GOLD analysis project Ga0316207, IMG submission 204943) | Microbial mat bacterial communities from mineral coupon in-situ incubated in ocean water Damariscotta River, Maine, United States -... | ecosystem: Environmental > Aquatic > Marine >... | reverse complement strand
CTACTTGAAGTCTTCTTCGTCTCTCTCTCAAGCGACTCATCGTTTGTGGACGGGAATTATAGGGGAATCCGTTTTCTATGTCAAGGGTTTTTTGTGCGAATTTTGAAAGTTTTTGAGTTTTGTATAATTTGCACATTCTTTATACCTATAATCGTGAATAAACATTATTTTGTACAGGATATTTATCTGATGGATTTTTCACTACAAGCATAGTTATTTACACTAAGTTCACACAAATGTCCTATATATTATTAAGTTTTTAAAGATAAACGATTACTAAAAAAATTCCTATATATAATGTATATAAACTATAGGGTCAGTTTTTTTGGTATAATCACAGTAATTTTAAATACTAAAGGATTTTTAAATGGGTCTATATGATCGTGATTATGCACATCAATCTCATTATGAGGATATCGGTGTACGCAGTGAAGGTAAGCTTGTTTCTTTCATTAAGGAAACATATAAACTATTTGCCGCTTCAATGATGGCCGGGGCAGCGGGTGCTTATGTAGGTATCCCTTTTGCCAGTTCAATTCAAGCATGGTTTTTGCCAATTGTAATTGTGGAATTCGTTCTGCTCTTTGGTCTTTTTGCAGTTAAACGTAAACCAGGTATCAACCTTGCTGTAATGTTTGGTTTTGTCTTTATGACAGGTATCACACTGGCTCCGCTATTAGCGCGTACACTTGGCATGTCCGGCGGCGGTGCGATTATCGGGAATGCATTTGCAATGACGTCAGTCGTATTTGGTGCAATGAGTTTCTTTGCTATCAAAACAAAAAAAGATTTTACATCCTATACAAAGCCGTTGATGATTGCTTTATTTGTAATCATCGGTTTTTCACTTTTAAATCTGTTTTTGGGCAATCCCTTACTGCACATCGTAATTTCAGGTGCTGTCGTACTTCTGTTTAGCATTCTTGTGATTTATGATACGCAAAATATCATCAAAGGTGCTTATGAAACACCTATCGACGGAGCAATCGCTCTTTATCTTGACTTCTTAAATATCTTTACAGCGCTTTTACAGCTGTTTGGTATCTTCGGAAGCGACGACTAACACACTGTCCGCTTCGGCGGATTGACTATCTTTTATAAGTTGAGTTCGTAGAATCTATTTATAAAAAATATTCACAATTAAACAACACTATACACCCCCAAGGATAAACAATGGCAAAAGCAAATACCTCTAGTGTGGAAATGGATGACGGGATTAAGATCGCATTCAAAGCGCGTACTCAAAAAAGCACATTCGGACAGGTAACTGACCCCAATGATAAGCAAGAAGCTGGTAAACGTAAAAAAGCCACTAACGGGCAGAAGGCCAAGGCAAAGAAAAAAGCCAAAATGGCAAAAGCTTCTCGTAAAAAAAACAAGTAAGCAGCAACGTGGATAAAGGACTGTATAGAGTCATTGATGCAAACCTCAATCGTCTCAAAGAAGGTATTCGCGTTATAGAAGACATGACGCGGTATTGCGATAACAACAGAGAACTTTCCTCTATGCTGAAAAACCTCCGGCATCTTGCAAAGATTGGTGATATACAAGCCCTTCTAAGCTCACGTGACGCACAAAACGATGTACTTCGTCCGACTATAGACAGCGAGATGGAACGCTCTTCAGTAGAGAGCATTATCATTGCTAATTATAAAAGGGCACAAGAGTCTTCCCGTGTCTTGGAAGAGATATACAAAGTTGTAGAGCCTAAACTATCAGAAAGGTTCAAACATATCCGTTATGAGCTTTACACTCTGGAAAAAGAGAGTCTAATTTCTAGCGAATAGCACTTCAAACTCCAAGCTCCTGCTTGGATAGTTTTTTATCAAAGCTTTCATCTCTTTATACGAGAGCCGGTTCCTACCTCCTGAGACTCCGGACTTTTTGATATAGGTAAAGATATCTTCTACGGATTCAAAGTCCAGCTCATACTTCACAATCTCGATATCACAGTGAAAATATTGCCTAATGAGATACTCAACTTCTTGTGCGCTTCGCAATGGTGAGGGAACCTCCGCTGTCTCCAGCATAGTTTTAAAAGTGTTAGAGGTAAATATAGCCAGAGAGATGGGAGCAGCTAATTGAGATATCTGATAAAGGCATGTATCTAGCTCTTCTGCCCACTGTAAAGACGAGGCAGAAAAGATACGATCGAATTTTTCCTTAACAAGCTCTTCAAAGAGTCTATCCTCATTAAAATCACCCAGTCTGCACTCTATCTTTTCGCTTTTAGGATGTAAGTCAAGCATCTTTTGTGAAAAGTCAACTCCCGTGAACTTCTTATACTTCCAAGTTATCTTGGAGGCAATAGCACCACTTCCGCAGCCCAGGTCCAAGATCTGTTGCGGCTTGTCATTAAGCGTTTGGATTAGCCTCTGGGCCACTTTGTCTTGTATGGTATTATATTGCCCATACTCATGGGCAAATCGTGAGAACTCTTTTTCTATCTTCATTTTCTATTCATCAGCATTGAAAAAATAAAAATAACCAAAATCACAAGAACTATGGTTGCCCCACTTGGTAAAGAGTAGTTGTAGGATAAAGCCATACCAACTAAAACAGCAGAAATAGAAAACAGTAAGGAGAGCATAATTGTTTTTGAAAAGCCCAACCTATAACGAAGGGCTGATATAGTAGGAATAACCATCAGTGCACCGATAAGCAGGGTTCCTACTACACGAATGGACAAGGCGATGATAACGGCAATGATGGTTACAAGCAAAAAGTTCAATAGCTTTACTTTTAATCCGCTGACTTGAGCGACTTCCTCATCAAAGGCAATAAAATAGAACTCTTTAAACAGCCCCAACAATACTGTCATGGACAAGGAGCCAAAAATAAGCATAATAATCAGATCTTCATCACTCACTGAAAGTATTGAACCAAAGAGATATGAGAAGAGTGAAGCATTAAAAGAACCCGCAACCGAGACAATAACGACAGCCAAGGCCAATGAGCCTGAAAGAAAAATCGCTAAAATTGAGTCCGAGTATAGTCCCAAATATGACCTCAAATATTCGATCAACCAGGCCGAAAGAACGGATACCAAAACTGCAACCCAAATTGGATTTTGCTCTGTGACCATACCTATAGCAACGCCGACAAGAGCAACGTGGGCTAAAGTTTCTGTTAACATCGCATATCGGCGTAGAACTATAAAAGAGCCTGATACGGATGCAAGAACGGCGATGATGATTCCTGCTAAAAACGCGTTTACCATGAAGTCGTACTGAAATATATCTATCATTATAAGGGTTCCATTTTAATGATGGTGATGATGAATCAAGTGCGCATCAATACCATACAATTTACTCATCTCTGAGCAGCTTAGCACCTCATGGGGGTTGTTACACGCCAAAAGAGTTTGGTTTATACAGAGCATGGATTGTATGTCATCCGCAATTACTCCAACGTCATGTGTAATAAATAAAATAGTCATTCTGTCCTTTTGGTTTAACTCTCTAAGCAAACCGTAAAAACGATTTTGAGAGACCATGTCCACGCCCGTATTCGGTTCATCCAATATAAGTACCTCCGGCTTGGAAGCCAAGGCTCTTGCTATCATCACACGCTGGCGCTGCCCACCGGAAAGCTCTCCAACAAGTTTTTGGCGAAGATTCAAAACGTCCATCTTCGTCATTGCAGATTCTACTGCGTTTCTATCTTCTTGTGACTCCCTTGTGAAAAGACCCCTTTTGGCCGTACGTCCCATTTTTACAACTTCTTCTACCGTAGCGGGGAAAAACTGGTCTATTTGAGAAACGCGTTGGGGAACATAGCCTATCTTGTCCCAGGCCTTAAATGCTTTTTGCTTCTGTCCAAACAGCTTTATGGAACCCTTAGTCTTCTTTTCTAAACCAAGAAGCAGCCGGACAAGAGTTGTTTTTCCCCCTCCGTTAGGACCGATAACAGCACTATACTCGCCTTTTTTCACAACAAGACTGATATCTTTGATTATATCCGTCCCATTTATCGTATACAAAAGATCTTGGACTTCAAATACAGCAGTATCGAACTTCATAAACATTCCATCGCAACAGACAATTTACGTAAATTTTCACGCATCAAGATGATATACCCTTTGCTTGCCTCATCTTTGGTGACATTGGCCAAGGGTTGAAGGGATTGTATTTCAACCCCTGTCTCTTTCGAGATCGTTTGCGCAATCTTAGGGCTTATGAAGCGTTCAAAAAAGACAGTCTTGATACCTTCATCTCTGACTAAATCTGTGATCTCTTTCATCTTTTTTGCACTGGCTTGTTCATCAGCAGAGAGTCCCGTAACTGAATGAACAGCAAAATTATATCTCTGCGCAAGATAGCCAAAGGCGTTATGGTTTACCACGATTTCATGACGTTTACACATACTAAGACCCTCTTTATACTCCTCCTGCAAGGCTTTTAATTCATTGATATAGCTCTTTGCATTTTTATCAATCAGATCTTTGTGTTCCGGAAAATTAAGTATAAGTTTTTCTGACATAAGCACTGTCATTCGTATCATATTGTCTATGTCCAACCAATAATGTGGATCAACGCCTTCATTTTCATGATGATGGCCATCATCATGCACTTCATTAATCCTGTTTAACTGTATAAACTCGCTCATATTGATCTGGTTTGCATATGGCTTCTTAATCCAAGGCTCCATACCGAGTCCGTTATAGATAAATAGCTTAGACTTTGAGATTATTGCCATTGTTTTAACTGAAGGCGTGTAGGTGTGAGCTTCAACACCAAAAGGAATAAGCTTATGCACCTGCACCTTCTGGCCAATAAGCTTACTGGCGATCTCAAACAGTGGATAGCTTGTAACAGAGATGATAGGCTCTTGATCCTGGGCACTTGTATTGTTCTCATACATCAATATCTCACCAATAAATACCATCAACAACAGTACAATTAGAATTAATGCTTTTTTCATTTAATAAGCCCCTTTAAAAGCCGTATTATAGCGTGTTTAGTCAATACTATATGAATTATAAGATAAACTTCGCTATAATTGCGCAATTTTATTAAAGGGCTCTTGCCCTGTTCAGGAAACTTAATGACATCAATATTGCTCATAGTTCAAATCGTAATTGTCGCTTTTTTAGTGATTGCCGTGCTTCTTCAAAAAAGCTCAAGCATTGGTCTTGGAGCGTACAGCGGATCTAACGAGTCTGTATTTGGGGCAAAGGGTCCAGGAAGCTTTCTCGCAAAAATGACTTTCTTCTTAGGCTTCTTATTTGTTGCAAACACTGTCGCAATGGGTTATTTTTACGCGCAAGAGAGCAAGGCATCTGTTGTTGATACGATCATTGAAGAGACAAGTATCGTCGCTCCATCGGTAACTCCTGAAACAGTTCAAACACCGGCTGATACTGAAGCCAACGCTAGCAAATAATGAGACAAGCGCTTCTTCTCGCGCTTCTTTCTCTTACCGCATGGGCGGATGCCCATCTATTTGTTTACCATCGTTTTGGCGACGAAAAACATGCCTCAACCAACATCTCACTTGATATCTTAAAAAAGCAATTTGACTACTTTAAAAATAATAATTATGAAGTTGTCTCCCTGGCAAAACTCAACAAGGCCTTGAAGAGCCGTCAAAACATTCCTGACAATTGGGTTGTACTCTGTATCGATGATGCCTATAAGAGTTTTTACGAAAATGGTCTGGAGCTTTTTAAGGAATACAAGTTTCCCTTTGTTCTGTTTGTTTATATAGAAGCTGCTGATAAAGGATATCATGACTTTATGAACTGGAAACAAATTAGAGAGACAGAAAAATACGGTGAGATAGCTCTGCACTCTTACGGACATAAGCATATGGTCTCTCTCTCTACGGAAGCGGTCAATAACGACACCAAAAAAGCGTTTGCTTCATTTGAAAAAAACCTGGGATATAAACCCAAATATTATGCCTACCCTTATGGTGAATTTGATGAAAATGTAAAAAAAGAGATCTCGTCTTACGGTTTTGAGCTCATACTCAATCAAAACGTGGGTGCTGTGTCCAAAAAAAGTCCGCCTGACGACTTGGATCGCATCGCCCTGACGGGAGATGTCAACCTTAAGCATAAACTTCGTATAAAATATCTAGAGGCCCTCTGGCATTCACCAAAAAGCTATCCGAATAATGGAAAACTTAATGATATTCACGTTACAATACCCACATCAAGCAAGAAGGCCGAACTCTATATCAGTGGAGGGAAGTGGGAACCTATCACCCTCAAAGATGGAGTGTTTAAAAGCGACAAGACCTATCTGCTTAAACTAAAGCGAACCCGAGTGATCATCAAGTCCGGCAATGCTTTTACAAGTAAAATAATCGTAAAAAAGTAAAAAATAAAATAAGGAAAACACAACATGGTAAACGATATTCAAGAAGAGTGTAAAATGAATATGGAAGGCTCAGTTGAGCATATGTATCACAGCTTTAAAAGCCTGCGCACTGGAAAGGTAATGACCTCTATCCTTGATGGCATCAAAATCGACTATTACGGAACACCGACTGCACTTGACCAGGTAGGCTCTGTTATCGCGACAGATGCAACGACTATCGTTATCTCCCCTTGGGAAAAGCCTCTTGTAGCTGACATCGAGTCTGCTATTTCTAAGGCCAATATCGGCGTTAACCCGAACTCTGACGGTGACAAAATTATTCTTAATTTTCCACCGATGACACTCGAACAGCGTCAAGATACCGTTAAAAAGATGAAAGGGATGGGAGAAGAGGCAAAGATCTCTGTTCGCAATGACAGACAAAAAGCAAATAATGAGATTAAGAAACTGGAAAAAGAGAAAGAGATCACATCAGATGAGTCCAAAGCAGCTCAAGATGCTATCCAGAAGATCACCGATACTTTTATCGCAGCCATTGATACGACGCTTAAAGATAAAGAAGCAGAAATCTTAAAAGTCTAATCTCCACCCAAGCAAACCCAAAGGAAGTCGATGAACGTTAAAAAAATTTACATGGATGCAGATGCTCTGCTAGAAGGTCATTTCAAACTTAGTTCAGGAAACCACTCGCAATTTTATCTTCAATCCGCCAAGGTGCTTGAAGACCCTAAAAATGCCAAGGTTTTAGCGGAAGGCGTTGCCGCACAGATCATGGAGAGCGGTCTTGAGATCGATACGATTTGTGCTCCTGCCTTGGGTGGTCTTATCGCAGGCTTTGCACTTGCAACTGCCTTGGGTAAGCGTTCAATCTTTGCAGAGCGGGTGGATAAGGTCATGACTATTCGTCGTGGTTTTGAGGTTAAAAAAGGTGAGCGTGTCATGATCTGTGAAGATATTATCACAACCGGTGGTTCTGCGATGGAAGCTGCTGCGGCCATTGAAGAGATGGGCGGAGTTGTGGTTGGTTTTGCGGCCTTGGCAAACCGTGGTTTTTGCAATCGCCAAAACGCTACGCTTACGAAGAAACCAAACTGTAAACTCCCCGACAGTGTTCCATTTTTTGCACTTGAGGATTTCACCTTTGAGATGTACCCTGCAGAAGATTGTCCCTTATGCAAAGAGGGTCTATCCGAAGCTATCAAACCCGGTTCAAGAGGCAACTAGTTTATATAAAGAGTCAATATAAATGTGCTAAACTGTCTCAGTCCATTAATTACCTGCCGTACTTGCGTGCAGAGCAGATACAGGAGTATACAATGAAACATTTATTTACCGTGTTACTACTATCTTCAACTCTCTTGGCAAACGAAGTCGAGACCTTCTTCAAGGCGTCAAAGGACAACTTTGTGTTTTGCCGTGCCGGATATGAGATCTACGTAATGCTCTCATCTGCTAACTCATCCATCGTCAGCGTGAATCATACCAAATATTTTAAATATAAAAATGAAGACCGCTACCTTCCCCTTGCGGGATGTAAAACAGTACAGGAACATGATGAGGGTATCGTCTTTTAAGAAGTTCCCTTATTGATATCTAAGGTCCTTAATAATCTCTGCGTATCAGAGCTTGCACTGTATACTGTGCGATACTAAGGTTTTGGCCACCTCTTCTTTGCCATCAATAATCGCATGCATTGGCAAACCTGCGAGCATCTCTTTGTCTTCTTCTCAGAAAACATCAGACGCTCAATCTTGAACGAGACTTTCTAAATAAGCTCTCTGTATATACTTTATCTCACCAGAGCGTTCCATCTCCTTCAAAGTAGCTGTAAGTACCGGAATCAAATCTGTGTTCTTCTTATTTACAAAATGATAAAGAGGGAGTATTTGTAAAACAGAACTGACCTGCTTGATCAGATAAGCTTCTTTCTTAAAGGTCAAGTTTATCCCCGTATATCTTGGGATAACAATAATTTCTGTCTTGTCATTTTCCAAAGAGTGCATTGCTTCAGAAATTGATTCTACTGATTCCCTTGGAATATTTTTTGTCCCATGTTCAATAAACTTAATCCCTTTTACAATCGTCACCTTATAACCGGCAAGATCATTCCACTTATCGATACGTAAAGAGGGTATCTTACTAAAGGCAACCGCTTGTATCTCAATAAGCTTAACAGGAATCTGCCTGAGGTTTGGATAGGGTTGTGCTACTTTCTTGCTACGGGCGATATCCCCGTCTATTTCACCCGAATTTGCTTTTTCTAAAGATTCTTCTGAAGGAAGCATGATGACTTCCATTTGCAAGCCTGCTTTGGTGTAGGCCTTTTGTAGAACCTTTTTTGCAATCGTATGCACGACATTATGGTGACCGCCAGAAATAATATAGAACCTAGCCTGTAAAAAAAGTGGAAATACGAGAAGAATAAAAACAATCTTTTTCATGCATTTAGTATAGCATTTAAATTCATATTTAAAAATATTACTTGTGATGTAGTATTAAAACCTCATAAAAAGTCTACTGGTACCTTAGCTATTTTACTCATAGTTTGCACTGTATACTATGCGATACTAAGATTTTGGCCACCTCTTCTTTTCCGTCAATAATCGCATGTATTGGCAAATCTGCAAGCATCTCTTTCTCTTCAAGACTCACCACTTTCACAATAAGGTTGATCTGTTTTTTATATCGGCTGACTGCCTCGGAGATAAGCCTCTTTTTCTCTGGATTATCTAGTGTAATAATAACACCCGAAGCATCTTCTGCATGCAAAGCATGTAAGATTCCGGACTTAGACATGTCTCCGTAGTATATCTCCTCTCCATCAGCAAGCCCTTCTTTAACATGCTTAAGAGAGTTATCAACGATTATATGCGCAACACCTCTTTCCCGTAACTCTTTGGCAACGAACTTCCCCACAATTGAATAGCCGCATACAATAATATGATCTTTCTTTCCGGCTATTGTCGTAAAATCATTTTCTATCAACTCCTCTTTACTAAAGAGTTTGGCAAGCGTATGAATACGTGTAATAATAAAAGGTGTCAAGAACATAGACAGAACGACGATCAGCACAAGGATCTGACTTAACTCCTGTCCCAAAAGCCCATTGGCACTCGCAAGCTCAAAAATAGCAAAAGAGAACTCGCCTACCTGAGATAGGGCCAAGGCTGTTTTAACTGCTGTGCTCTTGAGTGAGCCGCTTCGCACAATGAAAAATATCAACAGCGCTTTGAGAAGAAGTACGGCGAAAAAGAGTCCGACAATTTCTCCCACATGTGAAATGAAAAAGTTAATATCAATCTTCATTCCTACCGTGACAAAGAAGGTACCTAATAGAAGGTCCTTAAAAGGGGAAATATCTGATTCAACCTTATGATGGTACTTTGTCTCCGCTATAATCATCCCTGCCATAAAGGCACCAAGAGAGTACGTAAAGCCTGCATAATCAGCTAATAAAGAAGCTCCCACAACGATCGCCAACACAGAACCCATAAAAAGTTCTTCTACCCGAGAGTTTGCGGAAAAATGCAAGATCCATGTCATGGCGCGTTTTCCAACAATAAACATCACTGCCAAAAGTACCATCGCAGAAATAGCGGTTTCAAGAAGGACCACCTTAAGGTTATCCCCGTCATTACTGAGAAAACCGATCAATAATAAAATAGGAATAACAGCGATATCTTGAAAGATCAAGATCCCCATGGAACGTTGACCGTAAGGAATATAAATCTCTTTTGACTGTTTTAGATAAGTAAGGACGACCGCGGTTGAAGAAAGCGAAAAAGCCAAAGCGATAATTAAAGAGGTTTTCACCTCAATATCAAACACATACACGCAGATAAGGTAAATAAATACAGCAGTCAAACCAACCTGAAGCCCTCCGTTAAAAAAAACATCACGCCGCATCTCTTTCATGCGATCAATGGATATTTCCAGTCCAATAGTAAACATTAAAAAAACGATACCGAACTCACCGATCATATGAAGTACTTCAGAATGTACAACGTGACGCAAGTCAAATGCGTATACTATGATAGTACCGGTGATAATGTAACCAATAATTTGAGGAATGCCAAAGCGCTTAAGAATAAGATTGAGAACAACAGATATTGTCATACCTATTGTCCCATATAGAAGTGTATCGTGCATATAGAATCTTTAAAGAAATAATTTAGTTGATTATACCCTAGGTAACCTGCTTTGTCTAGCTAAAATAAAGCTTATTAAGTTATAATTCGCATAATTAAACACTAAGATAAGGGCATCTTGATGACAAAGTATATTTTCGTAACGGGTGGAGTTTTAAGTAGTCTTGGAAAGGGTATTACCGCAGCAAGTATAGGTACACTTCTTAAACATTCAGGCCTGCAAGTCGGTATGCTGAAGATAGACCCCTACATCAACGTTGACCCGGGTACTATGTCACCACTTGAACATGGTGAAGTCTTTGTGACCAAAGACGGTGCAGAAACAGACCTTGATATCGGAAATTATGAGCGTTTTCTTGATAGCTCTTATCTTAAGACATCAAACTTCACGACCGGACAGGTCTACTCTTCGGTCATCGAGAGAGAGCGTTCGGGTGGGTACCTCGGTCAGACTATCCAGGTGGTTCCCCACATCGTCGGTGAGATCGTAGACCGCATTAAGCAAGCCGGTGAGGGTCATGACATCCTTATTGTCGAGCTTGGCGGTACCGTAGGTGATATTGAGGGTCTCCCTTTTATGGAAGCCATTCGTATGATGAAACACGATGATGAAGTGGAAGGCGTGTTTTATATCCATGTAACCCTTATCCCTTTCATCAAAGCTGCAGGTGAGCACAAGTCTAAACCCACGCAACACTCTGTTCAAGAGCTTCGCCGTATCGGTATCACCCCGCAGATGATCATTGCCCGTAGTGAAGAGCTGTTACCAAAAACCTTTAAGAAAAAGCTTGCTGTTTCTTGCGATGTAGCCCAAGACTGCGTTATTCAAGCACTTGATGCTGCAACAATTTATGCTGTACCCATCGCCTTTATGCAACAAAACATATTGGGACCGATATCCAAAGGGCTTGACCTGGGAGAACTTCACCCCGAGATGGAACAGTGGGATGGCCTGGTTAAGAAAATCGTTCAGCCAAGCGGCCGTGTCACCATAGGCTTTGTTGGTAAATACCTAGAATTAAAAGAGTCGTACAAATCACTGATCGAGTCACTTATCCATTGTGGAGCACATCTAGATACCAGGGTCGAGATCTGTTGGGTCGATTCAGAAGACATCGAAGCAAAAGGAGCTGAGGATCTGCTTGCCGACTGTGACTCTGTACTTGTGGCCGGAGGATTTGGTTCCCGCGGTGTTGAGGGCAAGATTCAGGCTATTGAATATTCTCGCGTTCAGAAACTTCCTTATTTGGGTATCTGCCTAGGTATGCAGCTTACCCTCGTCGAGTATGCCAGAAATGTACTTGGCCTTGAAGATGCCAACTCCATCGAGTTTAATCCGGAAACGACAAACCCGATGATCTACCTTATCGACAACTTCATCAATCAATCCGGTACGAAAGAGCTTCGTACCCATAAGTCGCCTATGGGCGGGACACTCCGTCTTGGTGAGTATCCATGTGACACCAAAGCGAAGTCCCACCTGCGCGAGGCTTATGGTGAAAAGGTGATTTTTGAACGGCACCGCCACCGCTACGAGGCAAATCCTGCCTACAGAGAACAGCTGGAAAAAGCCGGTATGGTGATTACCGGTGAATCAAACGGGCTTATTGAAGCAGTTGAAATCAAAGATCACCCATGGTTCCTCGGCGTTCAGTTTCATCCTGAGTTTACTTCACGTTTGACGACACCAAATCCGGCTGTCATGGCATTTGTAAAAGCTACACTCGCCTCCAATGCCTAAGCTTTCCAAGGCGCGTCTTCATAAGATCCTTTCTCAGCGCTTTTCTACAGGCTTTAAAAAACTCTCTGATATTCCCAATCCTGCCCTCTTGCATGATGGTATAAAGTCTGCCAAACGAATAGCCACGGCCATGGCCAACAAGGAAAAGATCTATATCGTAGGTGATTATGATGTCGACGGGGTTACTTCCACCGCCTTGATGATAGAGTTTTTTAAGGCCATTGGCTATCCCATCGAAGCGACTATACCTAACCGTTTTACAGATGGATACGGGGTTTCTGAAAAGATTATTGAGCGGATAGAAGCCGATGTCGTCATAACCGTCGATAACGGGATCAACGCCTTTGGCGCAGCCCAGGCCTGTAAAAAATGTGGTATCGATCTTATCATCACCGATCATCACACCCCTTCATCAACCCTGCCTGACGCCTTTGCCATTGTGGACCCTAAACTCGAACATTGCTCCTACCCCTTTAAAGATATCTGTGGCGCACAAGTCGCTTGGCTCTTAATGGGTCTTATTAAAAAAGAGATTGGCTCTTCCGTCAATCTGTCACAGTTTCTGGACCTGCTGTGTTTGGCAATCGTTGCCGATGTCATGCCCCTTCGCGATATCAACCGAACCCTTGTCATCAAAGGCCTACAGCAGATGTCAATTTCCATGCGTCCGTGCATGGTTATCATCCGAGATATGTTGGCCAAGAAACAGCTTTCAGCCGAGGACATCGCTTTTCAGATTGCACCGCGCGTCAACAGTGCGGGACGTATGGAAGACGCCTCATATGCTTTGGCTTTTTTAAATGCCCCTAACGAACACCTTGCGTATAAGCAGTACGAACTACTTAACCAACTCAACCAGATCCGAAAGACAACGGAAGCGGAAGCGACTGAGCATGCTATGATGCAGGTCCATCCGGACGATAATATCATCCTTGTAGCACACGAAGGCTGGCATGAGGGTGTTGTCGGTATTGTCGCTTCACGTCTTGTGCAAAGGTTTTCAAAACCTGCTATTGTACTTTCTATTGAGAACGGCACTGCCAAGGGTTCGGCCCGAAGTGTTGGTCAAATCAGTATTTATGAACTGATTAAAAGCCAGGAGAAGTTTCTTGAAAAATTTGGCGGACACAAGATGGCTGCCGGACTGGGACTAAAAGAGGAGAATATAAGCGCTTTCAAAAAAGCTATCAACAAAGAAGCCGAATCGATTCCGGCTGAGGATTATATACCTCAAGAAGAGATCCTAGGGGAGATAGACAGCGCCGCCATTGACTTTGAACTCTTAAATCTTTTAGAAGAGTTTGAGCCTTTTGGCGAAGCGAATCCCAGACCTCGTTTTCTGGCCAACAATGCTCAAATTGTTTCGGTAAAGCGACTGGGAAAAGAGAAAGAACATGCCAAGATTGAGCTTCGCCTCTCATCTGAGGATCAACAAACCTATGATCTGATGTATTTTCGTTGTGATGAAGAGTTTCGGGCAGGAGAAGCGATATCTTGCTCCTATACTCTTAACAAAAATGTCTTTAACGGGCGTACCTCTATACAGTTCATGCTTGATCGGATACTTTCCTAATTTTTAGAAACTTTTTGCAATGAAATTATGTTATATTACCTCCTAATTAAACACTTTCAGGACTTTAACAATGAAGCAAAACATACCTACCGAGCCATTAAGCGATATAACTGACGGTCTTTCACGACGTGAGGCCTTAAAACTGATGGGAATCTCTCCTATTGCTGCCTCTGTCATCGCGGGTTCTGCTACAACCGAGGTTCATGCATCTGACGCCAAAGGAAAGATTGTTATTCTAGGCGGCGGTGCTGGTGGTATCATGGCCATGGCCCGCCTGCGTTCCTCATTAAATCATCCCGATATCACCATTGTAGCGCCCAATGAGATACATCTCTACCAACCCGGACAAGTGTTCATCGCTGCCGGCGAATATGAGCCCGAAGAGATTGAGATGAGCAACAAAGACTTTATACCCGATGATGTGAAGTGGATTAAAGACGAGGCGAAGAGTATCGATCCTGACAATAACACGATCACACTTCGCAGTGAAGAAGAGATCCATTATGACTACCTTATCGTTGCGACAGGTATTCAATACCATTATGAGAACATCAAGGGCCTGAGTGTTGATGACATTGGGAAAAACGGCATCTCTTCCGTCTACCTCAATGACCTTGAGAAAGGAACCCATGATGGCGGTGAACTGACATGGAAGTGGTTTAATGATCTTAAACAAGCTGCTAAAGAGGGTAAAAAGCCCAGAGCGATTTATACCCAGCCCAATACGCCTATCAAATGTGGTGGTGCGCCCCAAAAGGTCCTTTATCTATCTGCAGATTACTTGAAAAAAGAGGGTCTTTCCGCGGAGTTTATCTTTGCTACAAATACCCCCTCTTTGTTCAGCTTAAAAAATGTAGCCCAAGAGCTGCAAAGAACACAAGATAGTTATGAGGGAATGTCTACAAAATTTCAGCATAACCTCATTGCCATTGATATTCAAGCAAAGGTAGCCACCTTTGAACACTTTTATCAGGAAAAAGGTGAGTATGACAAAGAGCTGGACATGTATGATATGATCGACAAATCTGATACAGTTGACATAGAGTACGATTTCATCCATATCGTACCTCCGATGGGACCGGTGGACGCAGTAAGAGATTCAATGCTTGGCTGGCAAAAAGGAACCGCTAAAGGTTGGCTTGAGGTCGATAAAGAGACCCTTCAGCACCGCCGTTATAAAAACGTATTTGGCATCGGGGACATCTGTGGTATTCCCATGGGTAAAACGGGCGGATCAGCGCGTCATCACGCTCCCATCCTAACAGCCAACCTTATCTCTGAAATGGAAGGTAAAGAACTCAGAGAAAAATTTGACGGCTATACAGTCTGTCCCTTAAAACCACGCTATGGCGAGATCATCATGGCAGAGTTCGGATACGATGGTCCGATGCCCTCTGTTCCATTTTGGAAAGACGTCTCTGTCCCCCGCTCCGTATGGTGGGTCTTTGATGTATACATGCTCAAGCCTATGTATCAGCACCTTATGATGCGTGGATTGATGTAGAAAGGTCCTCCATTGGCCTTTCTTTAGAAAACTTCTGAAATCCTATCCTCCCACAAGGAAGCTCATGCCAAACTTACATACACAATCCTGTACTCCCTGCCGATCAAGTTCTCCAACACTGAATAAGATTGAAATTTCAAGGCTTATGGAAGAGGTGCCCGGATATCAACTCCATGAAGTAGAGGGGATTAAGCGTATCTGCAAAACATACACCTTTAAAAACTTCGAAGAGGCTTTGGTCTTTACAAACAAAATAGCCAGGGTTGCAGAAGAAGAGCATCATCATCCACAGATCATATTGGAATGGGGAGCAGTTACGGTCTCATGGTGGACACATGCCATTGACGGACTGGATACAAATGACTTTATCATGGCTGTAAAAACAGATCAAATCTACTAATCTCGACTTACCCTTTGGTGATATAGGGAGGATGTACTACAGACTCCTCCCTCCCACATAATTAACATCTTTATCTTTTACAATAGCGCCAAAGGAGTTCATTATGATAACAAACTATAAACCAAAAGATTTACAGTCATTATCAAATACTCACCATAGCCTGAACCTAGATATAAAGATATTAATGTGGGCACGTCTAAACTTTGAACTACAGGTTTCACTTCATCAACTAAATGCAAGCGTACCCGATACAATGAAAGATAAACTCCAAGAACTTGGATATGTGGGAAAACCCATTAATTGTCTTAGCCAAAAAGAGAGAGAGGAGCTTTTTCAAAGGGAAGCGTTTTTCTCTTATTCACAAACAGGTAAACGTATTGTCGCCTTTGCCCTGCAGCAAAATGGTTTAAATCAAAAGCAGTTTCAAAAGATTGAAGAGAGTATCACTAATGCCTACAAAGAGGTTATAAGGCGTAGCGGAGAGAACGGGCTTGTCGAAAAAAGCTACCGACATACACTTGATACCCTGGGTATTTTTAAACCCTGATATTGATACCTTGCAGCGGTTCATCCAAGGCTGTGGCAAAACGTTCCAGAAAGTCTCTGTTTTTAAAGTGCGGATTGTCAAGTTTGGAAAAAATCATCTTCTTGATAGCCTCATCACTCAAGACACCCCCAAAATTTTCAAAATATTGACTCACCAGCATCCGTTCATCTTGAGATTCAAATCCATTCATTGAAGAAAAAGCCGCTGCTTTACCAATGGTGTTTAGCGTTACTGTGATCTCCGTTTTCTCTTGCGGACTTAGAGCTGAACTAAGAGATTCGAAGGTCAGGATTGCTTTTTCACTGAAGTTTTCCAGACCTACCTTGACAGAAGTGTCTGAGGGTCTGGCTCTGTTTTGTAGGCCAAAGCTTTTATCTTCCGGTGCAGAGTACAAAAATGAGCTACTGTTTTGAATATACATACGCTTGATTCAGCAAAAGCCATTCCACATCATAAAAAAACTATTTTCGCCTAAATTATGATAAGATGATTTAATGATATCAAGTGCAAAAATAAACTTTGACGACAAGATCGTCTACTTAGGTGTTCTTGAAGGGGGTAAACTAGCCCTCGTTGATAATTCCAAAAAGTTTTTTATTATAGATCTTGCCAGCATGAAAAGAGAGCATGAGTTTAGTTTTAAACATGCACATGCACACAGTGAAAAAAAGAGTGTCTCCTTTAGTCCGAATGGAAAATATCTTGCCTATAGTGAAAAGGACCAGTCCGTTGTCCGTATTATCGATTTACAGGCCCAAAAGCTTCATCACTCCTTTCCCACCTTGCAAAATCAAATAGAGACCCTCTGTTTTGACCCCAGTTCAAGCTACCTCATAGCAGGCTCCGTTACAGGCCGCGTCTATCTATGGAACCTTTTTGCCACAGGCCAGGTCTCAAGGTTAAGCTCCTTTCCCGAATACACACCGCACCTCTTCTCTCAACCGAAAGTCAACTACGTTTCCAGCGCTTGCTTTAGTCCATCCGGTGAGCTTGTTGCAACCAGTGGATATGGAGGGAGTATTGTCATTACCAATATTCATACAGAGGTCTCAGCCAAGCGCATAACACCCGATCATGTTCGTATTAACAGTCTTTGTTTTATCAATGAAGAGTATCTGGCTGCGGGTAATATAGAAGGCGGTCTGGATATTATCGACCTTAAAGTCTCTCAGGTGCGTAAACATTTTCAGACCCGCCTGGGTGACATCAACGCCTTATGTGCCAGCAGTAGCGGCTCTTACCTTTTAGTCTCCGGACATACCAAGTATATATCTTTGATTGATCTCAAAGAGCAGAAGATACTTAACCCCGAATATATACAACTCGGCTCAAAAATTACGCGCATGGATATTACACCGGAGGATGTTTTAATTGTAGGATGTGAAGATGGAAGCGTCCATCTATTTCATCTCTGCCCTCAAGAGCTGTTGCAGCTTCGTATTAATACCGCGTCATACACGCAGAGCTATGAACTGATCCATAAGTTCCCGCTCCTACAAGAGTCTTCTTTACTACAAACACTCGAAGAAGCCTGGAACGACACCTTAATGCAGGCCATCACGCTTGTTCAAGAGAAGCGAGTCGATGAGGCGACAAGAGTTCTGAACAGGTTTTCAAACGTGCCCTCTAAAAATAATATCATTAAAGAGTTTCAGGGATTGGTTACAAACTTTGAAAGGTTTAAAACAGCTGTAAAACACGAAAATTACGCCCTAGCCTACAGTATGGCGGAACACGTTGACCTGCTCAAACATACCGATCCATTCAGAGATATGGAAGATATCTGGGATACCATATTTCTAAAAGCGCAAACCTATATTATCAAAGGCCAGACACATAAGCTCTTTAAGGTTCTAGAACCTTTTAGCCGCGTTAATGTTAAACTCTGTTTTATCCAGGTTCTACTCCACCAGCCAGAACGTTTCATAGAGTTTACACACCTTATTAATTCACACTCTTATGATAAAATATTTGAAATAACAAAATTTTACCCTTGCTTAAAAGAGATCCAAAGTTATCAAAAGATCATTAATGCCACCGATGATCTGTATGAAAAGTTCCGTCAACATATCTTTTCACGCGACTATGCACTTGCGGAGTCTGAACAGGAGGCATTGTCCCATATCGCCTATATGAAATCAAGGCGTAAAGAGCTATCCGCTCTACTTGAGTTGGCTAAAAAGCTCGAGTCCTATTATCAAGATGGCAACCTGTCTTCTTGCTATACCCTCATCGATACCCATCAAGAACTTAAGGTTTTGCCTCTGGTCAAAGAGCTTGAACACGCCTGGAGTGCGAAGATGAAAGAGGCCGAAAAAGAGGCTCTTCTGGGACATACCAAAGAGATAAAAACCATCTTAGGAGATCTTCTTACTCTTCGATCGCGCGCACAAAAAATTGGCACTCTCTTACGTTTAAGCTGTTTGACGCAAATTAAACTCCTTGTTATTCGGCGTCAACTTTCTCTACTGCAACAGACAATAGATACTTATATAAAGATATTTGGTTACGACACTGAACTGCATAATCTTATTTTAAAGCTTGGCAAAGAGAAGATTGCGAACATCGAACTGACCCAAGAACAGGAGTATAGACGTCCCCGTACCCTGTGGCTGAATATTACCGGAGGAGATATCCCCGATACTATCTGGGAAGAGTCCCCACTTTCATGATATCTTTAAAAGCGTAAGGTATTAAAGGATAAAGAGACTACAGCCTCTAATTTAAATAATACTGATATAATTTTGTCTTTGAACTCAAAATCTAAGGATGTAGCTATGCCTGTCTATGTATTGATATTTTTACTTATTTTTACCGCCTGTTCTTCCCCTCTAGCACATCCACCCCTTAAAAATACCTACTGGAGCCTTACCGAACTCAACGGAAAAGAGATTATTCATGTAGAACGTCAGCCCTCCCCTCACCTTCTCTTTCATATTAATGACAAAAGCCTGCACGGCAGTGATGGCTGTAACCAGCTACAGGGAAGTTATACTCAAAAAGAGAAGGCCTTCAGTTTTGAGAAGATCTCTTTAACGCAGATGTATTGTCATGAAAGAATGCTCCAGGCAGCCGAATTTTTACAGGTATTAAAGAAAACAAATCGCCTTAAAATTGAGCAGAACCAGCTTATATTATTTCATACAGACAGTGAAATAGCACGTTTTGAAGTAAAAGAAGATTATTAACCTATATTTTGGGTTATAATATATTCACAAGGACAATTACCATGAGACTATTATTATTAACTCTGCTTGCACTCTCTTTCAGTACGAACATTTTTGCTGCAAAGGCATTAACTGAGACGAATATTGCTAAGATGCTTGATGCTGTAAAGATCGCAAAAGAGCATAAAAACATAAGAGCCATGAAAAAACATTTTCTGGGGCGTACTTCCGTCAGCTTAACAGATCAGGATATTGAAAGCTCACATACCCAACGTCTGACATTTAACGAATATAAGCGTTATCTCAGTAAATCGTGGAAACATATGCAAAGCAATCTTATTGAGGTTAAAGAGAGAAGTTTTACTATCCAAACAGACAAAAGATCAGCCCTGGTTAAAACGACGCTTGTACAGACCGTAGAGATCAACGGCATTAAAACAGAAACGACTATCTATGAGACGACAGGCGTTAAATTGATTAAGGGAAAGATCTATATAGATTATTACAGTGCTCGTAAAATGCTAAACACATCCTTGCGTGTTAACTAAGGTAGTCTAAGAACTTCTTCTGTAAACCCCTTTGCATCTTTCGGGAGCACATATACTCCAAGATGCACTCATCTGCACTAAAATCCTCTTCCTTCTATACCCTTGTTAATAGCCTCATCAATATTCAAACCGTATTTTGGATTTTTTGCTCGTAATTTATGGTCCAAAGAGATGATGACATCCTTGTCCGCTTGCGGGTTGTTACACAGTTTTATAATGAGTGTTAGATAACGTTTAAAGTCAGGATGGGGAAGGTCGCCAAGCTTGGCATGGATCTTTCCGTGGTATTTAATAAGCTGTTCGATAGCCTCAATCAGATCCTCTTTTTTACTCGACTTATGCGAAAAGATGGCGGAGATCTCTTCAAATGACGGAGGTGTCTCCTTGTCACCGCTTGGTTCTTGCGGTCTCTTTTTGACAGCTAGATGTCGACTGACTTTTTCATCAGGATAGATCAGGTAGGACAGAAGAAGAGGAATTAAAATAACAAGTAATATTATCAAAATTGTTATCAGTGTACTGGTACTCACCTACGACCTCGTATATAAAAGAATTTTTTAGGGATTATAGCATAAGCTTAAGATGAAGCTTCTATTTGACTGCCTGTGTGGAGCTTACAAAAAGGTGTAGATAATAAGGTATCGGTAAGATTAAATATCATGCGTGATAGATAAGCAGCTGGTGAAAAGAAGGATGCTTTAAAAAGCCTATTTATGAAACAAGCCAAAAAGGCTTGTCAACTAGCACTTTTTACACTCTTCTTTAAAAATCTTTCTTAGGGCCCAGATAGACGGACAAAAGTCAAATATAGCCCATACAAATACAAGTAATACGACTGCGGCAAGAAGATAGCTTGCTATCATCGTCTCTTGAATATTGATTAAATATAAAATTACTGTTAACAATGTTCCCATCATTATTCTTTGGATTCTTTCGCTTAACATTAGCTGTCCTTATATATATTATTTAGATAATGAAAGTATAAGGTGTTTACTGTTAAAAAATCGTTGCATTATTAGATAAGTCCCAATAATGCCGTCAAAAGAACAGGAGGGGTAATGACCAACCCGACCTTCATGTACTGTCCCCAAGAGATTTTCACACCCTTTTGTGCCAAAACATGTAGCCATAGCAGTGTTGCAAGCGAGCCTATGGGTGTCATCTTTGGGCCAAGGTTAGAACCCAGTATATTAGCATAAGCCAAGGCTTCTTTTCCCGTATCCCCAATGGCAATGTCCATAATCATAATGGTTGGCATATTGTTCATCACTGAACTCAAGATAGCCGCAAGAAACCCTGTTCCAATAATCGCAAAGGTGTCGTTGACCCCTGCCATCGCATCTATAATAACCGCTAAATAAGCCGTTAAACCCTCATTTTTAAGTCCATAGACGACAACATAAAGTCCTATACTAAACCAAACAACCTGCCAAGGGGCCGTCTTGATCGTCATGATCGGTTTGGTTGCCTTGAAGTAAGTCGCTATCGCCAAAAAGACAAGAGCACCACCCAAAGCAAAAATAGAAACAGGAAGGTGATAATAGTCTCCTATAAAATAACCGACCATTAACAGACTCAAGAAATACCATGAAAGATGAAACATGGTCTTGTTTTTGATAACAGACTCCGGAGTTGCAAGGTTCTGGACATCTATATGTTTAGGAATATCCTTTCTAAAGAATATCCATAAGACGACAATGGACGCTATAATACTTAGCAGGTTTGGCAAGAACATGGTCTTGGCATACTCCCAAAACCCGATATCAAAATAACCGGCTGTGACGATGTTTGTCAAGTTTGAAATGACCAGAGGGTTTGAGGCCGAATCTCCTATAAATCCGCCCGCCATCAAAAAAGCAAAGACCGCAATTGGATCCATCTTCAAATGCTTCATCTTTGCAAGCAAGATAGGGGTTAAGATGAGTGCCGCACCGTCATTGGCAAAAAATGCTGCAACCAGAGCACCCAGAAGAAGGATATAGACAAACATCAGATGTCCGTTTCCCTTGCTCAACCTGGCCATCTTCAAAGCAGCCCACTCAAAAAATCCGATCTGATCAAGTACCATGGAGAGGATAATAATCCCGATAAAAGCAAGGGTCGCATCCCATACTATACTCGTTACCTCCCACACATCATGAAGCGAAACAACACCAAGGGCTAAGGCCAACAAGGCTCCTGCAACTGCGCTGGTTCCTATTTGAAGTCCTCTAGGCTGCCAAATAACAAAGACAAGAGTGATTAGAAACAATCCAAATGCCAAGATCATTGACATAACTCCTTCTCAACGACAGGAAGCAGGCGCGTCTCAATCTCTAAAAGTGTCTGCACAAAGGCTTCCGGCCCTTTTCCATCGGGATCTTCAAAACCGATATGAATGGTTTTGACCGGTTTGGTAAAGACAGGACAGGTCTCCTTTGCATGGTCGCATACCGTTACGACAAGATCAAAATCTTCATCTATCACCGTATCGATGGTCTTTGAATGATACTCCTCTCTCCACATATCATGCTCCTGCAGAAGCTCTTTTGCATGAGGGTTCACCTTTCCGCTGGCTTTAACACCTGAGCTATAGGCCTGAACGCATCTATCCAACTTAGCATTGATAAGTGCCTCTGCGATAATCGAACGACAGGAATTTCCCGTACATAAAATCAAAACTTTTTTGTGCCTCTTCATTGAGTGACTCCCTTACACTGTTTTTTAAATCTTGTTATACTTTACAACTCTCTTTTAACTGAGGTAGCTGTATATCCAGATGGCGGATCTCTTCTATGGCTTCACTGCGAAACCGGTCCAAGGGCGAGCGGATCTCATAGTAAGCCCAGGTCCCTTTTCGTTCAACACGCAAAAATCCACCTTCTTTGAGTATCTTTAGATGGCGGGATAGACGTGACTGAATCATATCCAGTGAATTTTGAAGATCACAAACGCAAAGTGATCCATGCTCATCCAAAAAACGGATTATTAATACACGTGTCTCATCATTCAAAGCAGAGACGGTGTGTAAGAAGTTATCCATTTAACATGATCCTCCGACTGACCACTGTCCGTTTTTTGAAAAAGTCGGCGTACAACACCCTGTTCCACCGGTAAACTCATCCCCGCCAAAGTACTCTATCTGCTCCATAGTATGGTAATTTTCCCAGATAACATCTTGAGGGTCTTGAATCCAGTACTTTTTTGACTCCGCATAACAGCATTGTGCTTCTTCTTGTTTTTGACCTGTAATATCTGCTGCTATCAGTCTGTTCTCAACCTCAGCCAAGGCCTCATCGCTGTCCATTTGAAGCCCAAGATGGTTCAATCCAAGACTATCGCGTCCCGAAGAGATAGCCATATTAACGGCGGGATCGTCCACCAACCATTGTACATAGTCCTCTTTTTCCTTTGTCGGTTCCATCCCAAACAGGGCCGTATAGAACTTTTTACTCTCTTGCAGGTCTTTTACTGAAATATGTATATGCAAACGTTTCATCTCATCTCCTGATAATTTTTAAAATTGTAGCATATTAATTCCAATATATCAAGATATATTGATATATTAGATACGTTAACATTTTTTTAACATAAAAAGAGCATAATTATTCACATAAAAAACAAAGGAAATCCATGCGTAAATTTTTATTGTCTCTTATGACCTTGTCGCTACTTATCTTTAGCGGCTGCTCTTCCAAAGAAGTCGTTGCGGGTTATCAAGGCCCAAAAGAGGTCAACACCTATCTGATCGCTCCCTTGATGAGTACGCAAGAAGTACAAGATGCACTCAAGGCGCAGGGATTTGAAATCCTCTCTGTATCCAAGGTTACAAAAGCAAAGATGGACTCCATTGTTTTTACCCATCCTCATTTAAAAACCCTGGCCAGTAAACCCACACGTGGTTTTCTTGCAGGTTCTATGCGTGCACTTGTAAATACACAAGACAAAGAGGTTCGTATTACGAATCCACGTTATTTTACACGTGCTTTTTTACAGTCAGATTATAAACTCAATGATGAAGTTCCCGTGCTAGACGCTTTGAACAGAGCCTTTCCTATGAGCAAGCCTTCAGAAGACAAGTGGGAATTTGACGGGCTTTCAAACTATCACTTTATGGTTGGAATGCCTTATTATCAAGATCAGATTCAGATCAAAGAAGGAGAGCTGAGTACCCTTCAAGCGAAACTTGAGAAAAATGCCAAGAAAAAGCTTATCTTTAAGCTTGATATTTCTGAGGGAAAAACACTATACGGTGTAAACCTTAGTAAACGTAACATGAAGTTTGTAGATAAGATAGGTGTTCAAAACGCAGGGCTTCTTCCATGGATGGTCCTGATTGAAAACCATAAGCTTAAAGATGGAAGTGTTCTTGCAAAAGCTACCGCTATGCCGGCTGACTACTACATCGCTATCTCATACCCTCTGTTGGACATGGGAGGATTTATGGGTATCATGACAATGCCCGGAGCTGTTGTCAAAGAGATGAACAAGCTCTTTAGATAGAAAATAGAGGTTTTCACCTCTATATATTTTCATATACCTCTTGAAAGCTCTGACCCTTTCGGAATAGACGCTGCTGAAGTTCAAGTTCAATGTTGAGAACCTCTCCCTCATGTGTTTTAAACTTTTTACTCAAGATAAGATCAACCGAATCCCTAAAGACACTCTGCACCTTTGCTGAAACATTTTCTTTCGCCACACAGACAAACTGTACGCCCATATAACGGATCAGATGTACTCCCATTGATTTCAGATCTTTTTGAAGCATTTTGGAAACGAACTTTAAAACAATATTACCTGCGGCATGCCCATGTTCTTTGTTGATCTCTTGAAAATTTTTTACACATAGATGCATTAAAATACCATCATACTTAAAGGCATCCTTTTCATCAAGTTCATGGTTAAACAGAAATTTCCGGTTATACATACCCGTGACATCATCTGTATAGATATCTTCTTCAAGTTCATGAATACGTTTTTGATAATCTTTTAGCTGCGTGTAGGCATTTTTAAGCGCGCTGGTATCATTACTGTCAATCGCAGTGATAGCATCTTTCGTGGATTGATGGATATGCGACACATTCTGCGCAACATCCTTCATCGTCTTATCAAAGTCGCCATAGGACTTGAACTGCTTAAAGACAAGGACTTTAAGGTCTTCTTCGTTTAAGACATTTGTAGCCTTATGCAAAGCATGCACAAAGGTATCGAAGATATCCGCACTGGTTATCTCCTCTTCCTCATCAAAACATGCATCCATCTGAGTCTTAAAATCAAAGTATTTAATTGTAAGCAACTTTGCCATGAAGAACCTTTTTTATCATCTTCCTAAATTTTACATCTTGCACCCATAAAAAAAGCTTTCAAAAGAGACATTTTGGACTAAAAAACCACCACGGCTTTTTTTAAACTTTTATCTGTTTTTACTCAGCGCCATGACCCCCAAAAGGGTAAGCAATGCTCCGATAAAAACAATAGTATAGCCTGTGGGAAGATCAAACCAGTACGATACGCCTATAGAGCAAAGAGAGAAAAACCATCCATATGCAAAGGCAAATAGCGTTACGGGAAAATACTTCTGCATAGAAGCCAGCAGTATAGGAGCGACTAGCAGGACAAAGACCACTAAGACACCGGCTAACTGCACCGAGGATGTCACCGTAATAGCAAGCATGGCAAAAAAGAGAAGATCTTTTGTAAAACCGTGCGTCAGGGGATAGATTTTCCAAATGACCAGAGCCAGCAGAGCATATATAGCAGTACTGTAGAGTATATCTTCCAGAGGCGTGAACAGTATATCTGTTGCCAAGAGCGCTTTAAAATGCTCCATCCCCTCTGCCGAATCTGCAAGCACCATCATAATACCGCTTGCCCCCAGAACATACAGTATCCCTATAAAGGCTTCAAGCTGAAGCTCTCTGTGCGAGGCTACAGAGATAAGAAAAGCACTTAAAAGAGCAAATCCAAGGGTCAGTATATACATATATTCCGAATGCATATATCCCAGGCTTATGGCCGACCCCAGAGCAGCAAACTGAGCAATAGCGAGGTCTGTAAAGATAACACCTCTTTGCAACACCCCCTTGCCAAACCAGGCGTGTATCATCACAAGAACTATAACAAGTATGATTGGGGGTAGAAAAATATCAATCATTATGCACAGCCTCCGTCAAATAGTCAAAAAGACCCACCAAAGATTCAACGGAGTCCAAAGCCCCAATATCGTGAGGCATAATAATCAACTTTATACCCGTCTTATCCGCTAGATATTCTGCCGTCTTTGTTGAGTGATAGACATCATGCAGTATACAGCATGGATTGTCTGCTTTAATAAGCCCAATCAGCTCCAGAGTGTGTCTTGATGAGGGTGGGATTCCCGGCAGAGGTTCAATAGTAGCTATGCTTTTTAACCCGTACGCACGGTTAAAGTAGGCCAGGTTATCATGAAACTGAATCACTTTCATCCCTCTCTTATCCTTCATAACCTCTTTCCATCTCAGAAGATGACGCTTCCACTTTTGCGTGAACATCTCTCTATTTTTCTCGTACTCCTGCTGGTTTAAAGCATCGATCCTTACTAAAAAATCACTGATCTTCTGTGCCAGAGTAAGAATCTTGTTCGGATCAAGGTGAAAATGCGGATTGCCATCGGGATGGACATCGCCCAAGGAGCGGTCAACACTTTGAGGCTTTTGGATCAATTCGATCTGATGTGACAGGTTTAAGAAGCTTTGCGCGTTAGGATTGACCTTTGTATTTGCTGCACGTCTTATCAGAGGAGGCAACCAACCTATCTCCAACTGGGCACCATTCATTATCAGCGCGTCACTGCGACGAAGTTTCGAAATCAAAGAGGGACGGGGAACCACAAAGTGAGGATCCCAGTTTCCCTTGGCAAGCACAGTGATATCAACCTTGTCTTTAGCTATTTCGTGGAGCAAGGCTCCGATATAGGGGTACGAGACCGCTATATTTAATTTTGCAGTAAGCGTTAATGGTAAAAAAATGAGTAAAAACAGTATACGTCTCAATGGTACTCCTTAAAAGTCATGGGCACCATGGGCACCGATGGCTAGGTTTAATGATAATATCACAGAATCCACGTTTTCAGCTTCAAAACCATTTACACCCTCCTTGAACAGGGCGCTGTTATGGGTATATTCCAGACGTAAACGGCTAAACTCGCTAAAGTGATACTCTCCCATCGCCGAATAACGCTTATACGGTGCTGGAGGTAAGGCTTCTTCACTAAAGTCATAAGTATTTTTATAGATACTGTCATAGCGTACACCAACGCGTAAGTTTTGATCATGTGCATAGACCAGTTGTGAATAATATCCCTCCTGCTCTATCTTTTGATCATGAACTTCAAGAACATTATTTTCAAGATGGTACTCATCTCCTTTTTTCTCCAGACGCATCCACTCACTCTGCCAGCTTAAAAAACTGTAAGAGTCAAAATAGTGCTTGAGAGTCAATTCAATATTATACAGTGAACTTGTTCCATCAAAAGCCACCTCATGCCCATCATGAGCATCAAGACTCCGACTCTGTCCATGAATATACGAAAATCCCGGCACAATTGTTGTATCCCCGATGTCAAATGACGTCTTGATGTAGGTCACAAGTAAAGAAGGGGCATCCGCACCCTTAATCTCTTGAGCGTTGCTTAGTGTCAGGGTATCGTTTCCAAAAGATTTTTCATTATCACCCTGAGAGACCTCCAGACCTAAAATAACATACTCTTCCAAAGGCAATGTATACTGAAACTGAAGACCGAGTTCATTGAGTTTTTCACTTCCTAGAAAACCTTTATACACCAACGGCACCTCGTTAAAGTCCCAAAAGTGTTGATGCTGACTGTTAAAGCGTGTAAAATTACTCAGTATCTTACCCCCGCGAATACGCAGACCGTCAATCAGTGTTGTGTTGGTAAAATAAAGTTCTTCGATCTCTACCGAGTCCAAGCCAAAATGAAAGACTGAATCCAGTCTAAAACTCGGATCAACGTTTGAGGATAAAACCAATTCGGCATAATTGATATTAAACCCATTGTCCGAGCTGTATCCTGTATGTTCATGTCCATCCGTTTCGCCCTGACCAAAGAAGTCTTCTACGACTCCGGGTATACTCAAACCTCCTAATCCATCTTGATCTTTGTTTCGATATGCAAAAGAGGTATCAACGATCAAAGAGATGTCCGGTATAAATTGTGACTGCGAAAATGTTCTTTGACTAAGCGGTTTGACCGCAGGCGCTTCGGCGTATAAAAGTGTACTAGCGCATAGGGCTAGATATGTAGATTTTTTCATCTGTTTTCCTAAAATATAATGTTGAGTTTTTAAAATAAAGTTTAGGAAAAAAGAGGAGGAGCGCGTGAGGGATAGGCGTATAGACCTAGATTTGAGGGATATACACCTTTGTAAAACAGGGGGATGCAAAAGAAAAAGGCGACACCTTCAAACACAAAGGCTTCCACAAGATCTGCATCAGTAAAGAAGTTTTGCACAATACAGATAAAACAGTTTTCATTCACATGCCCATCGTCATGATGGTGAAAACTGCCTAACAAAGTTCCGGCAATGATAAGGGCAAGTAAAAGTAATTTATATCGTCTCATACCTGCCCCTTTTTTATTTTTTTGAAATTATACCAGTTTTATATTACAAGAATGTTATCAGAACTCTATATGAAGCTCAATGTAAAGCAGCTGCCTCTCTCTTTTTCTGAGCTCACATCCAGAGTTATCCCATACTCCTGGCAGATCTTCTGCACGATACTCAATCCTATTCCAAAACCGCCTGCATAATCAGTTTCGCGGTTATAGCATTCATATATCTTTGAAAGTTTATCCGACTCAATACCGATACCATGATCGCGGATGCTGAAAACACCCCTCTGAAGACGCACTTCTACTGTAGAGTTTGGATGGGAATACTTGATCGCATTGTTGATAAGGTTTCCAAAAAGCATACTTAGTTTTGTCTCGTCAATCTTAAACTCAAAGGGCTCCGTCTCGACACTAAGTTCAATCTTTTTGCTCTCACTCAACTCCTTATAATAACTCACACTTTTTTCCAAGACCAAAGCCACATCCAATAAAGCCTCATTGTTCGGTTTGGATTCAAAGGAGAGGTAAGAAAGTGCCGTATACATATCAAACAGCTGCTTTGTACTGATGGAGATATTTTTCAAGATCTTCTCATCATAGGTCTGTTTTTTTAAGGCACGTGAAACAGACATGGTGAGTGCCGTTATAGGTGTGTTAAGTTCGTGTGCAGTATCATGTACAAAATCCTCCACCTGCTTGATCTTTTGATGAAGAGGCGACATAAAAAGTCTGGAAAGTACCCAGGCCAAAGCGATCATCATCACTATACTGCTAACCATAACCGTCAAAACCTTCTGTTTTAATTCTGTTATCTCTTCTAACAAAGCCTCGGACTGAACAACAACAAATTTTATATTCAGATGCTCCTGGGGTGTATCTGAGATTAAAACATTGTGTTTTCCAAGCTCAAAATATTCTGCTTTACTCGGAAAAAAGTCTTCCTGAATAGAGCCGTAAACAAGATTATTGTTAACATCTATCAAGGCGATCTCAATCTCCTTATCCAAAAAAGGAAGCTCAAGTTCAATCTTCTGCATATGCGCATTGATAATCTTTTGAGAAAGGGTGTCGGCAATATGCTGTAGCCTATAATACTGGTTGTTTTGTAGTGCATTTTTCTGCGCCGTATAATACCAGTAGGCACTTAGGGTTATAAAGATGGACGAAGAGATGATATACAGGGCTAAAAAAGAGTAGAAGGAGCGTTTTTCCAAAGTGTTCATTGGTACCTGTACCCTTCTGATCGAATATTTATTATATGCTCTTTTCCCAGGATGTTTCGCAAGTTTTTAATATAGGTTCGTATCGTATCACGCCCTGGCATCTCATCATAATCCCATAGGTTTTGCAAGATCTCGTCCGTGGAGACAACGCGGTTCTTATTGCTCATAAGATAGTGCAAAACTCCACTCTCTTTAGCACTCAACATCACTGTTTTATCTTCACTTCTGATCTGATGCGTCAGCGCATTAAAAAAAGTCTTTTCATCTATACGTATCTCTTCATCTATGCTGTACTGGCGTTTGATATTTTCAATACGCGCTTGCAACTCTTCGAGTTCAAAGGGTTTTCGGATAAAGTCATTGGCTCCAACCTTAAAACCCTCTCGCAGATAGGTCACCTCTTGATACGCCGTGATAACTATCGCAGGAGTAGCATCATTAAAGTCACGAAGACTTTTGAGCAGTTCAAGACCCGATACTCCCGGAACATTAATATCAAAGATATAGAGATCATAATGCTGCTGTTCTGCAGATTCAAGGGCCTCTTGGGAGCTGAAACAGTGTGTAACCTCATAGCTTTCGCTTAAGAAATCCAGCACAATATCAGAGATTATAGGATCATCTTCTAAAAAAAGTATTTTCATAACTTAATCATAACCAAAACTAGCGAAAGCGGTTCTACGAAGTAGAAAGTTTCTTTGAAAACTAGCGAAAGCGGTTCTACGAAGTAGAAAGTTTCTTTGAAAACTAGCGAAAGCGGTTCTACGAGGTGGAAAGTTTCTTCAGAAAAACTTGACACCTTTCTCAAATCCTCCATCTTTTCAGTCTTAAAGCATTGCCGATAACCGATACCGAAGAAAAGCTCATCGCTGCAGCTGCAAACATCGGACTTAACAACAGCCCGAAAAATGGATAAAGAGCGCCTGCCGCTACAGGCACGCCCAAAGTATTGTAGATAAAGGCAAAGAAAAGGTTCTGTTTAATGTTTTTCATCGTCAAAACACTCAAGTGTCTTGCCCTTACGATTCCAAGGAGGTCTCCTTTGACAAGTGTGACATCCGCACTCTGCATCGCTATATCCGTTCCTGTGCCCATCGCTATACCGACGTCAGCGAGGGCCAAAGCAGGTGCATCATTGATCCCGTCTCCCGCCATAGCAACCCTATAGCCCTGCTCTTGATACGCTTTCACCTTTTGTGCCTTCTGATCCGGTAGAACTTGGGCCAGGACATCATTTAGGTGCAGTTTCTTGGCCACTGCCCTCGCTGTTGACTCGCTGTCACCCGTAAGCATCACAACACGTATCCCTTCGTCTTGAAGTTCCTTTATGGCCGCGGGTGTAGTTGCTTTGATCGGATCGCTCAGGGACAAAATACCCAAAACTTTTCGATCAACACTGACATACATAACAGTGTTTGCCTCTCTTCTAAAACTATCTGCTCTGTCTCTAAAATCCTCAATCGAAAATTCAAGTTCCTGCATTAAAACTTCATTTCCCATCACGACCTCTCTGCCCTTGACCTCAGCCTTGAGTCCTTTACCCGTGTAGGAGAGAAAGTCCCTTCCTTCCGGTAGTTCAAGTTCTCTCTCTTTGGCCTCGTTAAGTATCGCCGCGCCTAAAGGATGTTCACTTCCGCGTTCTATACTCGCGCATAAGGCAAGAAGCTCATCTTCAGAGATCGATGCGTCGCAGATCACCTGATTAAGCGTCGGCTTACCCTCTGTGATGGTACCTGTCTTATCAATGACGAGCAGATCGATCTTTCGAAGTGTCTCAATAGCCTCCGCATTTTTAAACAAGACACCCGCTTGCGCCCCTTTACCGGTGGCAACCATAATGGACATTGGCGTCGCCAGACCCAAGGCGCAGGGACAGGCGATGATCAGTACGGCAACGGCATTGATGATGGCATAGGCCATACTCGGTTCCGGTCCAAATATTCCCCATACGCCGAAGGTGATAATGGACACTAAGATGACAGCAGGAACGAAATACCCCGAGACCGTATCCGCCATTTTTTGAATGGGCGCGCGGCTTCTTTGTGCCTGTGCTACCATCTCAACAATGCGTGAAAGCAGGGTGTCTGCTGCAACTTTTTCTACTTCCATCACAAACGAACCGGTGCTGTTGAGCGTTGCCCCGATCACCCTGTCATGCACACGTTTTTCCACCGGCATGGATTCGCCTGTGATCATCGACTCATCGATCAAAGACGAGCCCTGAATGATAACGCCGTCCAAGGGAATCTTCTCTCCCGGATGTATGCGCAGAAGATCACCCTTTTCTAACGCATCAAGGGAGCTCTCTTCTTCTTCACCGTTTTCAAGGATACGGTATGCGGTCGAGGGAGAGAGCTTCAGCAGACTTTTGATAGCGCTTCCCGTTTGACTGCGTGCGCGAAGTTCAAGGACCTGGCCTAACAGGATAAGAGTAACGATCGTGCCGGAGGCTTCAAAATAGACCCCAACCTCTCCGCCGTGTCCTCTGAAAGCGTCAGGAAAGATATCAGGAAAGAAAAGAGCGACAAGACTGTAAACATAGGAGACACCCACACCCAGTCCGATCAGCGTAAACATATTCAGATGCCAGTTTTTAATGGAGGATACAAAACGCCCGTAAAACGGCCACGCGGCATAAGTACAGATAAGACTCGCCAAGATAAATTCAAGATAACCCTTGTACTGGGCTGAGAGCATAGAAGATATTGGCTTTGAGGGAAGCATGTCTCCCATTGAGATGATCAACAAAGGCAGAGTAAAAAGAACAGCAAAGCTAAAACGGCGTGTCATATCAATACGTTCGGTATCATCTTCTTCTACGAGACTTGATTGGACCAGTTCCAAAGACATGCCACATATAGGGCAGTTACCCGGCCCATTTTGCAGGATTTCAGGGTGCATTGCACAGGTATAGACGCCCTCTTTTATCTGACATATATCTTCGGCACATGAATCCTTTGTACCCGCTTGATGAAGATAGCTCTCAGGATGATCTGAAAACTTTTGTTGACACGAGGATGAGCAAAAGTAGTAGTTTTGACCTTTATACCCAAGATGAAAGGCCGTATCATCGCTAACGTCCATACCGCAGACAATATCTTTGTTCATTATAGACTCCTGAGCCGCTTTTTCTCTTATCGTAAGTTTTTACTCTTCTCTTTATACTCTTGCTCTTCTATCTCACCTTTGGCATAGCGCTCATCCAAAATATCCTGTGCACTCTTTTTTGATTTTTTATTACCGCCTGGTTGGGTGAAAAAATAAATCGCGATACCAATGAAAACAATCAAGAAAATCCATCCAAATCCCATCCCGTACATCCCACACCTCCTTAAAAGCTATATATAAACTATAATGATATTGCGTGGAGCCTTTGTGAAGGTAAGAAGGCAGATATAAAAAAGCTACCGTGTATGGTATCATCTATTAAGGTCTTTTTCATAAGGAACATAGGTGTACGGAAGCTGATAATAATTTAGAAAACGCGCTGTTTTTTTATACCCATTCTGTCTGAAAACCCGGGAGAGATTGATACCGATTCCAAGATACACAATACGCTCGCTCTGCTCTGAATAGCCCCCTGTATAATTTCTTGTGTAATATCCAAGGTGCAATTCCGTATACTTAAGATAGGGATTGCTAATAAGGTCAAAACCTTCTGCCTTAAGGGCTATCAGATACTTCATCTTTTCATACTCCGTCACGATATCTGCGGTGTCAAAACTTGGAAGGTATTCTACTCTAAGGTCAATACGTTTGGAAAGCTCGGGGTTGGTATAGAAAACATAAGAGCTGACTGCGCCTAAAGTATTCATAATAAAATCTTCATATGAGAAACCAAATTCGTTGCTAAATGCGTCGCCGATCTCCATATAGTTCAACAGAAAAAAAGAAGAAAGCGATCCATACAGGGCCGCATCTGCTTCGCTGTACCCCCAACCCTCATAAAGCCCGGACAGACCTGATCCAAGAAAGTAAGCGGCAAAAAGATGGCCTAACTTATCCGCTCCACCCGACTCGGTGTGACGGCCGAACCACTCTTCCTCGCTCGAATGCGGGCTGTTTTTTCCATACCCCCAGTTAGCCGCACCCCAGGCCGTGATTACAGCCGCACCGACAAGATTGGTATATAAAATATCGCGTCTGCTCTCATTATGTTCCACCATATGTTGCTGCAAGTGTTCATCGGCAAAACAAGCATAAACACCCTCCTTGCTAAACAGAGAGAAATACACAAACAGAAGTGTTATCGCAAAACGCATCATCGGAGATCCTCATCCTCTCATTGTAACACACACAGATGAAATCAAAAATGATAGTTAGGATATAAGGTTAAAGTTTATGAGCCTCCGCACTTTCCTGTCCCGCACTTCATAGCAGGTTTTTTTTCAGGCCTTGCATCACTATCATCTTGACTCACACCACATTTCAGGCTTAGCTTCTTCTCCTTTGGATCACGTATGCAGTCATAGGTCTCTTTTGTCGTCTTTGCCTTTATCACACAATCTTTTCGGGGATCATTCTCACGCATTTGTGAAAGGATATTCTTCTTCTTTCTCGCTAAGGCGGAGGTTCCATCAAACATGTTTGCTCCGCATTTACCCGAGCCACATTTCATTCCCGAAGCCCTGTTCTCTTCTCTTTTTTCACCGCATCCGTCTAAAACAAAAAGTATTATCAGCACTAACACAACTATTTTTGTCATACTGTTCCTCCATCTTCCAAAAGCTCTTTTCTTGCATTTTCCTCACGGGCTGACGAGGCCCGTGCTCTTAAAATGTAAGTCTGATACATCTCAAAAAGGATAGGGATGATCACCAAGCTCAATACTGCCGAAGAGACTACTCCGCCCAGCATCGGTGCAGCAATACGCTGCATGACCTCAGACCCTACTCCGCTGATATACATAATAGGTGTCAGTCCTGCCAAGATAGAAAAAACGGTCATCAGCTTCGGACGAACTCTTTGAACTGCGCCCTCATAAATGGCCGCATTTAGGTGCTTTCGATTAAAATCGTCTCCATGTACCTGTTTCGATTCATCAACAGATTCTTGCAGGTAAACGATCATTACAATGGCTGTTTCAGCAGCGATTCCAAGCAGGGCTAAAAAACCGACGATAACGGCAATACTCATTGCAAAACTAAGCAGGTCAATATAGATCAGCCCGCCAAGCAGAGCAAAAGGAAGCGTAAAGAACACGATTAGCGTCGGTACCATCTGTTTTAAAGCAAAATAGATCAGCACTAAGATAGATAAAAGCACCGCAGGAATAATCCAGATAATCTTGGCCATTGCAGACTCCAGGTATTCTGACTGTCCTGCCCATTGTATATAATAACCTGGCTCAAGACTGATCTCTTCAATAAGCTTTTTCGCCCCTTGTTTATACTCGCTTGCCGTAACCCCGTCCTTCGGGGTGATATAGATAAAGGTGACGGGACTTGCCATCTCGGATTTAATCACGGAAGCACTTTGCCTGTATTTGACTTCTGCAAAGGTCGAAAGCGGGACGTTGCCCAGTTTTGTTTTAATATGAATATCTTTGATACTTTCCAAAGAGTGCCGTTCCCCCTCTTCCAAGCGCAGTGTAATGGGGTAACGTTCCAGACCTTTGTACATCGTCGATACCTTCATCCCGCCGATGGCCAAAGAGGTGTACTCAAGAAGAGCGTCTTTTTTTAATCCGTAACGCTGAAGGGCTTCTTCGTCGATATCAATATCAATGTAATAGCCCGCACTTGCCTGATCGGCAAAAACAGAGAGTGTTTTGTCAAAACCGCGCAGTTTATTCTCTATTACTTTTCCATACTTTTGAAGACCCTCTGGATTTTTTCCATAAAGCTTAATACCAAGGGGGGTCCTAATACCGCTTAAGAGCATATCTATACGTCCGCGTATAGGATAGGTCCATGAGTTGACAAGCCCCGGTACCTGAAGGGCCTCCTCCATCTCCTGCTTAAGCTTGTCATAGGTCATGCCCTCTCTCCACTCACTTTTGGGCTTAAAGGTGATAATGGTCTCTATCATACCAAGAGGTGCCGGATCCGTTGCCGAGGTCGCACGCCCTCCTTTTCCAAAAACAGTATCAACCTCGGGAAAAGACTTGATGATCTTGTCTGTTTTTTGCGTCAAAGCCTTGGAGAGATCAACGGAGATGCCATAAGGAGTGACAGGCATATACATAAAGGTCTCCTCGTTGAGCATGGGCATAAACTCCCACTTCAGGCTCTTATACAGGGGATAGATGTATCCCAAAGAGGCAAGAACCAAGGCTATCACCAGATACTTGAGCTTGTGTCCATATACGATAACGGGATGATAGAGCCATATAAAAAACCGGTTAAGAGGGTTTTTGTGTTCAGGCATTATCTTCCCCTTGACAAAAAAGATCATCAATACTGGAACAAGAGTGACGCTGAGAAGGGCACCCGCCGCCATAGCAAAGGTCTTTGTAAAGGCCAGCGGAGTAAACAGCAAACCTTCTTGGCCGGAGAGTGCAAAGATCGGTAAAAAAGAGACGACTATAAGAGCCAAGGCAAAAAAGATCGGTCTTCCTACCAGCTGTGAAGATTTTAAGATGATTTCAACGCGCTCTTTATTACTCGGTATCCGATCCTCTCTATCCTCAAATTTTTGTAGACTTTTGTGAGTATTTTCTATCATCACTATGCTCGCATCTACGATCGTACCGATAGCGATAGCAACACCGCCCAAAGACATGATGTTCGAGCCTATGTCAAACAGATACATCAACAAAAAAGTGAAGCCGACCGTCAAAGGTAAAATAATCAGTACAATCAAGGAAGAGCGAAAATGCAATAAAAAGATTCCGATGATAAAAACAACGATAAGACTCTCTTCTATCAGGGTGTTTCTCAGCGTCTTGATCGCTTTTTCAATCAGACTGGATCTATCATACACGGTGGTTACCTCAACACCCTCCACCTTCAGCTCCTGCATCTTTGCCGCAACACGTTTAATGGCGGAATAGACATCTTCTCCATAACGTACCATCACAATACCGCCAACAACCTCGCCCTCTCCATTCAGGTCCGCCATACCGCGACGCGCTGCAGGGGTGAGTTCAACTCTGGCGATGTCACCAAGCGTTACCTGGACACCGGCCTTGTCCGTCACCACAAGGTTTCTGATATCATCCAGGCCTTGCACATAGCCCTTGGCCTGAACCATCCACTCAAAACCGTTTTCGATAATAATACGTCCGCCCGTATCATTGTTGTTAGCCCTCAGTACCTTCGCAATATCATTAATGCTCAAGTCATATCGTATCAGGTTGTCATTGTTGACAGAGACCTGATAGGTCGGTATGAAACCACCGATGGAAGCCACCTCGGACACCCCATCAACACCCATAAGCGCGTACTTATAATAGTAGTCTTGGAGGCTGCGAAGTTCCGCCAGATTCTTCGTCTTGGAGGTCAGCGCATACTCATATACCCAGCCTACACCGCTTGCATCCGGTCCCAGAGTAACATCCATAGACGCAGGAAGCTGTGACTGTATGGATGAGAGCTGTTCAAGTACCCGAGAGCGGGCCCAGTAGAGGTCAGTGCCCTCTTTAAAGATGATATAGATAAGACCATTTTCATAGGTCGAGTAGCCTCGAACCGTATCGATATCGGCAATGGCTAAAAACTGGGATACAAGAGGATAGGTCCCCTGATCTTCAATGATCTCCGGAGACTGTCCTGCCCAGTTTATCTGAACGATTACCTGCGGAGGCGAAAGATCCGGAAGGGCATCAAGCGGCGTATTCTTCAGTGACCAGTATGATGCCAGTACCAAAAACACGCTTGCTATTATCACAAGAAATCTGTTGTTAATACTAAATGCTATTAACTTTTCAATCATTGCACATCCCTCTTAAAAGTGTGCAGCACTGAGGCAGACTCAGCCTTGGCATCGCAAAATGGATTTTTTTTATTGTACATTTCATCAATATAATCCATTGATCTGTGCATCCGCATCCATCATAAACAGGGCATTGTTTACCACCTCATCACCCTCTTTTAATCCATTCAGGATAACATAGGTCTTGGCATCTATCTCCTTGACTCTGACAGCCATGGGTTCATATTCTCCCTCAAACTCTCCCACGACAAAAACATAATGTTTTCCATCTTTTCGCATCACTGCCGTAGCAGGAAGCGTCAACTGTTCCGACTCATCTTTTAAAGAAATGACATTGGCATACATCCCCGGAAAAAGTTTATGCTCCGGATTTTTCACACGCAAACGCAAGGTGAGCGTTGCGACCTTAGGGTCAAGCTGCGGATATAAGAGTGCATTGTTTGTGAAATAGGTCTTGTGCAGACCTTTAAAGTTCAGCTCATACGATTTTGTCACAGACAGTCGGGCACGTTCTTCTTCAAACAGCTTGGCTTCCACCCAGACCTCATCAAGGTTGACGATTTCAAAGAGCTGCTGCTTCGCATTAAAAGCCGCTCCTTTTTTAATGCCTTTTATAAAAACATAGCCGTCAACAGGAGCATAAATAGTCGTGTTTGGTACTGCCTTGCCGCTGGAGATCACAGCATCGATCTCTTTTTTACTGATACCCAATAGTTCCAATTTCAACCTGGCACTGGCCAACATCCCCCTGCTTGGACGTTTTTTTGTATATTTTTCGGTGTTGAGATACTCATCTTTGGCCTTAAAGACTTCAGGCGAGTAGACCTTGACCAGAGGCTCCCCCTTCTTGACTTTTTTATAAACCTTATCTGCATAAAGCTCCACGACGTAGCCTCCGAAACGAGGTGAGATATCATAAACCCTACTCTCATCCGTCATGACGTATCCATAGTTTTTAATGCGCTGGGATATGTTCTGTTTTCTCACCTTGACAGTTTGAACACTGAACAGCTGCTCGACCGTGGCTTCCTTCGCTAATAAACATAGGGGTAGGCTCAGTAGTAAGACCTTAGTGATCACATTCATTCTATCTCTCCTGACAGTGCTGCTATTTTTGCTTCTGCCCGGCTATAGTTTGCCACAGCAGTGATACTCTTTTGCTCGAGTTTGAGTTTTTTCACCAATATATCAATATACTTAAACAGATCCCCTCCCGTCGCTATAGACGAGTTTGTCAACTCAAACATATGCTCTATCTGAGGAAGTGCCTCATCTTCTATAATATGGTAGATATCATGGGCTGATTTCATCTGAACATAGGCGCTTTCAAACGCGCTGTTTACCGCCGTCTTCGTATCTTCTTGTAAACTCTGCGCAGAAAGAGTGAGCTTTCTTGCGGCCTGCTCCTGATAATCTTCCGTTCCATAGATAGGCAGTGACATCCCGATGCCGAAGCTCCAGTAGTTATCAAAGTTTTCTCTGTATGAATATCCTGCAAGCACATTGATATCGGGGTAATTATTTAAAACGGCTGTCTCGACTATCGCTTTTTGCTTAAGTACTTCTTTTTCCTTTATGGCAAGCTCATGGTTCTTTAAAAGGCCCTCTTTAAGCATGGAAATCTTGGGTAAATCCCACATTACCAAGTCTATCTCCAACTCTTTTACCTCAAAAGAGGCAAGATGGGAGAGTCTCATATACGCCGTGTGTATCTTGGCCTTGAGCATACTCTCTTGAATACGAAGATCCGAAAGGGTGAGTTCCGCCGACATAATTCCCATATGCTGATTATCTGTAGTCGATGTGTAGGACTCGAAAAGTTCAATGTTTTGCCGTGTTATATCCTCATATTCACGAATAGTTTTATACAGTTGTTCAAGTTCCCACACCGTATAAGCCTGGTTTTTTATAGCATTGACCAGACTTACTTTTGCCTGTTCCAGACTCTCTCGCAAAACCCCTTCTTCTGCCTGCGCTACTTTATGTAGACTGTCTCGCTTGCCAAAATAGGGTAGTTTCTGCTTTAAACTGAGCATACGTCGGCTCATCGCCTGATCTTCATCTATCGTGTTTTCTATATATGACAGCTCAGGATTAGAAAGCTGGTCGGAGACATCAATCTTGGATCGGTTTGCGACAATGCGGTGGTTGATCGACTCCAAAGAGGGATTTTCATAGAGAGCTTTGGCTATCACCTCATCCAAACTAAGCGCATGCAAACTGGAAAAAAGAAGGGATATAAATAGAATTCTCATACACTACCCCTAAAAGTCAAATGAGCTCTTAACCCGTAATTTTTTACCCTCGACAGGCGTGATAAAGATATGCAACTGCCATGTACCGCCCATGGCAAGGTTCACTCTCGCCTCGTATTTTCCATCGCCTATATCTTTGGCCTCTGCCTTGGACTCCATAGCCGGCATGCCCGGCATTTCCGGCATAAAAGCTTTTATGCTCACCTTTGAGACTGTCGGGTTTTTTCCATTCTTGGAAAGGGCAAGTATAAAGATGTTTGAACCCGTACTTAACGGCTTGTCTGAAGAGATCAAGACCTTCATATCTCTAAATTTTGCCTCTTTTTCAAAAGCGGCAGCTTGAATCAGGGCTGTTGTAAAGACAAGACTTATTAAAACTCGAATAAATATTTTCATAGTATTTCCTTTCTTATATTCGAGATTGTATCAAGAGAAGCGTGAAGGCTGTGTGGAGAGATTAAGCAGGGATTTTACGATGAACTTCCTAATTCAGGTTAAATCTCAAAGTATGCTTATTAGAGATTTCCTAAGAATATAATTTAACTTTTACTTATATTTTACTGATATAATCTCTGAATCACCCCTGACGGAGGGACCATGAAGTATCCAGACTTTATAAACAACAGTACCTTTTATCATTTGGACAAATCGCAAGAGCCTCTAATGCAAACCCTCGCCTTGGCAGAAAATATAAAACGCGTTCATCTACTCACTGCCAAACATTATGATAACTTTGAAACGCTTATCACAGACTATCTGCGCAGTGGTATCGAGATATTCCAGATGCAAACAGGTATCGTCAGCCATATTACTGATGGCCAAAAATACATCGTTAAAGATGTTGTCACCGATTTAGAGGTAATTCAGCCCGGAGATGAGTATGAGCTTGAGGGAACCTATTGTAGAGAAGTATATCTCAGTCAAAAAACACTCGGGTTCCCCTGTGTGTCCAATATCAAAGAGCTAAAAGATCATCCTGTTTATGTTAATCTCAAGCTCGAAGCCTATCTTTCTGCTCCTATCTTTGTCAATGATGAACTCTATGGAACCTTAAACTTTACCTCTGTCACTCCCAGAGAGTATGGGTTCTCTGAACATGAACATGACCTTATCTCCATGATGGCCAGCTCTATTGGAAACTTTATTCTTCTTCAGGAGAAAGAGGAAAAGCTTAAAAAATTAAACTTCCGGATGAAAGAGTTGGTCGGTCATGTCTCACACGATCTTCGTGGACCGATAGGCAGTATACACGGATTGAGCGAAATAGCACTCTCCCATACGATAGACAAGGAAAAGGTTCAAGAGATCTTTTCTTCCATCTATGATGAAAGTACCAAGTCTCTGGAACTGGTTAATGTTATTTTGGATCAAGCTGCCTTGGGCACGGGGAAGATCTTATTAAATAAAACGCACTTTGAAGCGCTCCCCTTCCTCCAACAATCCCTCAAAAACTTTTCGCACTTAGTAGATGAAAAAGAGTTGCATGTACAAAATATCGTTGATACGGACCTACAGTTATACGCTGATAAAGCGCGGCTTCTACAGGTTTTTAGCAACCTTCTTGTGAACGCTTTTAAGTATGCCAAAAAAGGAAGCGAGGTTGAACTCAAGTTAACAAAAGACGAAGAGCATATCCACTGCAGTATCTCAAACTTCAAAGGAGACGTGCAACCTGAGCTGAAGAAATCCGTATACAAGTCAGTCGGATATGGTCTTGATATCGTAGCCGATGTACTTAAACTTCATGGATCAAAGATGAAGGTAGATGAAGATGAGACAAGGTATTGTGTGTCATTCGATCTAGGCCTGCAGCAAAAGGGTTAAAAGTTCTCTACTGTTTCCGTTTGACTTCTCTGTATTTTTTGACATAAAAGCTTTGATGTGTGTCGCAATACTGCGATCTTCCCGTGATAAAAAGATTGATCTGCGAGCAGCCGAGTCTCTTCTCTATCTTGGGTTGCAGAAGCATCTTGATCTCTTTGCGTTGCTGAGGAGCAGTACCACTGGTTCTTGTTCTAACAAGAGTAACCGCTTGAATGCTTTGATTCGGATTTTTGATCATATACATCACACCGCCACATCCACATTCACTGACACGCTTACTGTAGATGGAGGGATAAGCACCCCCCAAGCCAATACTGTCACATCCTACAAAAAGTAAAACAGGTAAAAATAAAACTGACCACTTCATCATATGCTCCGATATTTTTATTATAACAAAAATCTTCAAAAAATTTTTAAGAAACCTTACATGTTTTTCTTAGTCTTTGAAGTAGCCTGGGCAGCCAGCGGGTCGTCTGGCCAGTAGTGTTTTTTATACTTTCCTCTTAGCTCTTTTTTAACCTCCGCATAGGTCGTTTTCCAAAAGCTCTCCAGATCCCGGGTGACCTGCATCGGCCTGTGTGCCGGGGAGAGAAGATGTAGTGTCAGAGGAAAACGTCCATCTAAAAGTTCGGGTGTCTTCCGTGTTCCGAACATCTCCTGAAGTCTTACGGCCAAGACAGGCACATTGACCTCACTGTAATCAATATAGATACTTGAACCGCTGGCAACTTTTATCTTTTCAGGAGCAAGTCTCTCCAGCTCTTTCATCTGCTCCCAGTTCAGCAAGGCAGAGAGCATAGAAAAAAGATTTAGGCTCTGGCAAGACTTCAAAGAGTTTTTTCCCTCCAAGTACGGAAGCAGCCACTCTTCCATGCTGCACCAAAGCTTCTCATCCGTGAGATCAGGAAGATCTGTCTGCATATGCGTATTCACAAAATTCACCCTTTGTCTCAGGCCCACAGAGGCCTTGTCCCAGTTTAAGACTTCCAAGCCAAGCTCACGGATGGCACCCATCAAAAGCGTGGAACTCTCTTCACTTTTAACACTTGCCATCGGTGTCTCCCTGATAACAAGGAATCCTAAAGAGCTCACCCTGCGGGCTTCAACCCGCCCAAGTTCCCCGTTCCATGACAGACTCTCTTTTGTCTCTATCAACTCTGCCAAATGCTCTTGGAGCTGTTCTTCGGCAAGAGAAGCCGCCTGATAGATCACTGCGTTTTCTTTGCCTGCATCCAGATCCGAGACGACCAGGTAGTCTGAGCCAAAGAGTTCATCCTCCTTGTGCAAAAAGGCTCCCTTGGCATTGCTGAGCAGATAGGCACCATTTTTCTGCTCTCTTTGCCGGGCTATCCTGTCGGGATAGGCGAGGGCAAGCAAGACCCCAATCATCTGCGTAGCCACCCTTTGTGGGCTTTTTGAATACAGCCTTTTAGCCATCTTTAACAGATGGCGGCACTGTTTTAGATCTACATAGGTTTCTTCAATGGCTAAGCCAAGGTTAATATCATGTAATATAAAGACTCTAGCCTGCATATCTGAGGATATGAAACCTTTGTAGATATCTTTTTCACTGACAAGGACGCAGATCAAAGAGGCTTCATAGGCATATCCCAACTCCTGCGCTCGTATCATCATATGAGCCAGCCGCGGATGCAGGCCAAAAGAGGACATCTTCTTTCCGTGTGCAGTGATCCTTCCAGATCCATCGATCGCTGCGAGTTGAACCAAAAGCTCTCTTGCATGCACCAAGGCATGTTCACTCGGAAGATCCATCCATTTGAGCTCATGTACATCTTCATTTCCCCAAAGGGAGAGTTCAAGCATCATCTGTGTCAGATCCGAACGGAGTATCTCGGGCTTTTCATGTTTCACCAGCATCTTCCCCTTGTGCCAAAGATGATACGCCTTTCCTTGTGACAAACGGCCCGCTCGTCCTGCTCTTTGCGTGGCAGAGTCCGCAGAGATAAAAGAGCTCTCAAGTCTGTTCATCCCTGTACTGCTGTTAAACGTAGAACTGTTTTGAAGACCGGAGTCGATAACGATCTTGATGCCTTCGATGGTTAGACTTGTTTGTGCGATGTTAGTAGCTAAAACGATCTTTTTAGCTCCCTGTTTAGGGGCTTGAATCGCTCTGTCTTGTTCTTGCTTGCTCAGATTTGCGTACAGAGCTGAAACATAAATATTCGCTGTATTAGTCTCTTTAAGGCCCTCATTTATCATCGTTTCAAGTTTTTTGATCTCACCGACTCCGGGTAAGAAAACAAGGATGTTTCCCTCATCTTCTTGTAAAACTTTTCTCAAAAGCTTGTTGATAAAAACCGGAAGTTCTTTTTTCCTTGGCTGGGGTATTTTTGCGTCCAAATAAACATCTTCCACAGGAAAGGAGCGTCCTTCACTCTGAATAACAGGTGCGTTATCCAGCAAAACAGAGATTGCAGAGGTGTTAAGAGTGGCCGACATTACCAGAAGTTTAAGCTCCTCGCGTAAAAGTGTCTGAGACTCAAAAGACAGTGCCAGGGAGAGATCCGCATGAAGACTTCGTTCGTGAAACTCATCGAAGATAACCAGGGCAAACTCTTCCAAAGAGGGATCAGCTTGAAGCTTACGGGTCAAGATCCCCTCCGTCACGATGAGTATCTTCGTCTTCTTACTCTGCACCGACTCCATCTTGATCTGATAACCAACACTCTCACCCACCTTCTCACCCAAAAGTTCCGCCATTCTGGCCGCGCAAGAACGCACTGCCAGACGCCGAGGTTCAAGCATAATTATCTTCTTGCCCTCGAGCCATCCTTCATCCAAAAGTGCCAGCGGTAAAGCCGTTGTCTTTCCTGCTCCGGGAGGGGCTTGCAGTACTAGACGGTTATGCGATGATAAGGCTTGCTTGACCTGAGGCAGAACGTGATTTATTGGTAAGTTTAACATAGAGGAATTATACTTCAAGCAGATATATCTCTCATTAAGAACGGACTTAAGCCTCCCAATGAAATTTCGACAGACTTGTTCTCAGCGCCGATTCAATCTGCTCATTTAAACATGAGAATATGACATGTTCGACGGTCGTAGCCTTGAGCTCTTGCAGTACGGTAGAGACGGCAATATCACAGGCCTTGGCAATAGGAAAACCGTAGGCTCCGCAACTGATGGCGGGAAAGGCGATAGAGCGTAAGCCCCTGGCATCTGCCAACTTGATACACTCCTTATAACACGAGGCTAACAGGGCCTCTTCACCTTCAGATCCGCCTCTCCAGACAGGACCGACCGTGTGGATAACATACCTTGCCGCAAGGGCATAGCCCTTTGTCAGTTTTGCCTGACCTGTCTCACATCCGCTCAAAGAGCGGCACTCCTGCAAAAGCTCCTTTCCTGCTGCCCTGTGGATGGCCCCGTCAACACCGCCACCGCCCAGAAGCGAAGCATTTGCCGCATTGACTATGGCATCGACTTTTAGCTGTGTTATATCAGACCTTATAATCTCTATTTTCATCTGCCTACTTCCAACCGACACTTTCCCGCCAGGCATCCGCTCGTAATCTATACTCTTTATAGGTACCGGGCATCTTACCGCCCTCTTTGGCGACAGCCACCCTGTTCTGCTCAAGTGCTTCTTGATACGTCGGCATGCCCAACTCTTCACGCAGTGCATTTGCCTGCTCAACACTCTGCACAAGACAGCCCATTTGACCATCTTCCTGCCAATCATGAACCCACCCGCATCTTTGGGGTTTGTTCTGCCGAAATAACACCTGATCCTGCAAGAGCACCATCTGTTTTTTAGAAACCTCGCCTGCCTTAAATGCTTTTTCAATCTCCTTAGAAAACTTAATCTGGAGTTCGGGTGTACATATACTGTGTTGGGCAATGAGCCATGCATCTTGAGAGCCTTCCAGACCGACCAGTGATTCTCCCGGCCATCCAAACGCTTCAATAATCTCATTTAAACGTATGGCATTTTCACGATGCACTTTTTGCATCTCATCTGCATAATCCTCATACAGACGGCCTTCGTCCAGTAAGCGCTCTCGGGTGCTCAGATCTTTTTGCTTCATTTTCTGAAGTTCGGCTTGTATATCAACATGCATTTGCACTCCTCAAAGTCTTCGTTCTACTATCTCAGCGGGCTTTCATAACCAGAATAGGTCACCCCTGATAACAGGGCCATTTCCCTATGCCACGTCGCCAAGTCATCTCTGTTAAATTTTTTTAGTGCATCGTGACCGCAAGCACGGGCAAGGACCTGCATAAGTTCCACAGAAGCCCCAAGAAAGTTATGCAACTGATGTGCAGACGTATCTACGTTCAGTTTTTTTCGCAACTCCTCCTTTTGCGTTGCTATTCCGGCCGGACAGTTGTTTGTGTTACACATTCTGGCCGCCACACAGCCGATGGCCTGCATTGCACTGTTGGAAAGCGCGATACCGTCTGCTCCCAAGGCCATAGCCTTGACAAAGTCCACAGGCACGCGTAATCCACCCGTGACGATAAGTGTGACACGACCGCTGGCACCCTGCTCATCCAGGTAACGGCGTGCTCGAGCCAGAGCAGGAATGGTGGGAACACTAATATGGTCTCTGAAAATTTCAGGTGCCGCGCCCGTACCGCCGCCGCGCCCATCGAGTATGATGTAGTCAGCACTCGCATCCAAGGCAAACTGAATATCTTTTTCAATATGATTGGCACTGAGTTTAAATCCAATAGGAATACCGCCCGTAACCTCTCTGACACGCTCCGAAAAGGCCCTGAAATCAGCCGCCGTATGCAGATCTTTAAAAGTGGGTGGCGACACGGCCGGTTGCCCTTCGGGTATGCCTCGTACCTGCGCTATTTTCCCTATGTTTTTAGTCCCGGGAAGATGTCCTCCCGTACCTGTTTTCGCACCCTGCCCACCCTTGAAATGAAAGGCTTGTACGTTTTTCAAAAGTTCTTCCTTGTAACCAAAACCGGCACTGGCAAATTCATAAAAATATCGGGAGTTTTCTGCTTGCTCTTCAGGCAGCATCCCGCCTTCACCCGAACAGATACCCGTTTCCGAGAGCTCAGCTCCCCTGGCCAAAGCTATCTTTGCCTCCTGCGAGAGTGCTCCAAAACTCATGTCAGACACAAAAAGAGGGATCTTTAATCGCAAGGGCTTTTTCGCTTCGGGGCCGATGATGAGTTCTGTATCCACATTTTGCTCTTCCATCAGAGGTTGTGTTGCCATTTGCGCTGTCATTATCTGTAAATCATTCCAATGAGGCAGCTTATCACGGGGAACGCCCATGGAAGTCATCTGGCCATGATGTCCCAATGTGGACAAGCCTTCTCGTGCAAGCTGATGGATATACGACACCGTCGGTTCTTCACTCGTCGGCACGACGAGCGGCAAACCAGTTGCATCTTGTTTAAGTCCCGGACCTTCCTTGCCAATCTCCTCTTTGGAGAACTGCTTATGCGTTCCGTCACAATAGGGTGAATTACCCGTGTGTTTACACGCACACAGATACGCCTCTTCATTCTCATTTCTGACTATGACCTTAGGCGTAAAAGAGGTTCCCACGTGAGAACCGTCACAAAAGGGCTGACTTTTGGATTTACCACAGGTGCAAAAATGATACTCCTGTCCTTTAACGAGGTTGACTTTTACCGGATTGTTATCTGCAATTACTGGATTACTCACCTTTACTCCTCAATGTAGGTTGGTGCATAATAGATTAATGCCTAAACATTATAGAAGATGTACACTTAAATATAACGATATAACATTATAAAAAATTAGAATTGTGCTGAAATTATCTCACAGCAGGCTTTTGTTGGATCTGCACTCGCTCTTGTTGCCCGTAAAGCTATTAAATAGTTTTTGATGTGCGGATAGTGAAAACCTGTCATCTCGTACAGGGTACTCTTACCCAATCGAGTAACATGTCTAAATTTTCATCCTGAACTTCCTTAGATCTATATTTATGTGGTTCCCACGGTCTATTGAGACAGTTTTCAATAGTTGGATTTAAAAAGATGACTTCATCCGAATCCTTCAATATAACTTCCAAGAGATCAGAATAACCCCCCTTCAATAACCCAACTGCTGTTTCGTGATAAAAAATGATTTGGAATATACTAGTAAATTACTTATCAAAAAGACAAAGGCCGTCATCATGATAACTATACAAAATAATATTTTCAATATAAACCTTTGTTTAGAAGATAACTATTAATATCTATCCTTCTATTAAACGTGGACTTAAACTCTTAATATTTGAACACATAAAATATGTTATGTCGGGATAATTGTCTTGGTTTTTTATTGATATCGGAGAAATTTATGTATGCCTAACGGCGGAGATAAAACACAAGAGTGCATAAACGAAGATTGCAATCACGCTTTGAGACTGTTATAATCACTCAATGCAAACAAGAGGAGCACCCTGTGTATGACGTCATCAAAACTATCGCCAAATCCGTCGGCCCTCTCTTCATAGAGGGCTATACCCACACCAAGACCATCACCTACAAGAGCGCCGTTGACCTCGTCACCGAGTATGACGTTAAAGTCGAGCTCCTCCTCAAAGAGAAGCTTTTAGCAGCCTTCCCGGAACATACGCTAGTCGGTGAGGAGACGAACGAGGAGATCACCTATCCCGACAAAGCGATCTACATCGATCCCATCGACGGCACGACCAACTTTGTCCACGGTATCCCTTTTTGCGCTATCTCTATTGGCATATGGGAAGGAGGCGAACCCATCGCCGGAGTCGTCTATAACCCGGTGCTGAATGAGCTCTTCTATGCCGAAAAAGGCAAGGGAACGTATTGCAATGACGAGGCATTACACGTAAGCGAGGCAGAGACGCTGGAGAAGTCGCTCATAGCTACAGGCTTTCCCTATACCAAGTTCGAGCAGGGGGAGGATTTCCACTGGGTGATGAAAAGTATCTCAGCAATACTTCCCTACACCCGTGACATTCGCCGTCTGGGCTCGGCGGCACTGGATCTGTGCTACGTAGCACGCGGAACCTTCGAGGGGTATTACGAGGTGAACCTAAAGCCGTGGGATGTCGCGGCAGGTATCTTGATCGTCAAAGAAGCAGGCGGAGCGGTTAGCCGCCAAGACGGCAGAAACTATACACTGGACGAGCGTATCGTGGTGGCGTCCAACGGCCATATCCACAGTGCCATCGTTGAGAAGGTACGTTAGACCTTCGACCGGTCATCATTATCGCTTCGAAAAAACAGTACTCTTAGAGTCTTGTTACCTGAGAAACTCACTGCCCGCTTTTAGCTGCTTCTTTACGATCAAAGACATAGATGATATCGCCGCTGTATTCTCCGTCTTTCCAGCTTGTGTAGGTCGATTTCAGGTGCTTTCCGTTGTTTGAAAGCTCATGTGTTATCTTATGGATATGCATTTCATCAGACTGGCACAGCTCCGTTTCCATGTTACAGTTGTAGATAAGTCTGGTTCCCGTACTCTCTTCATCTGCCAACATCTCCGGCTGGTTCTGCATCACACAATAATGTGTCGCTTTGACCTCCCCGCAAAACGCATCCATACAGTGATACATCGTCACCATCTCTTTTTGTGTGTCAGGCAGTAAAATCTCTTGTACCGTGCTGCCCAGACCTATTATCCTGAACTTCATTCCGATCCTGTCAGTTCCGACCAAGGGGGCAACGATCACATTCTTGCTTGCCTCTCCCTCTTGCTTATCGGCCGGGGAGAGAACCCACTCCCCCTTCAAAGTTTTCATCGTTGCATAGATATCTTCCGCATCGTCTGCGTAAGACACCGCACCAAGTAAAGATACTGTAATCATAAGCGTCCATATTTTTGCTTTCATGTTTATCCTCTTTAAAATCTTGCTAGTTTTTACTTATTTTATCATAGATATGCATACTCTGAAGTTTCACCCTGAATCTTTTTTATAGATCTTTGGCATAAAAAGACCATGAACCTTGCGCCGCACCGAGGCTCCTATACAGTTTTTGCGCTGTTTCGTTATCTTTGGCGGTTAGCCACTGTAGTCGCGAAAAACCCTCTTCTTTGGCAATCTTAAAGGCGTACTCTATTAAAGCCCTGCCATATCCTTTTGCCCTGTGCTCTTGTTTGACATACAGATCGTTCAAGACGGCGACTTCTTCCGCTCGTGTACTTGAAAATGCCCTGTATATGGTCGTAAACCCTATGCAGGTGTCATCCAGCCTGTACATGTGCAACATCCCCTTCTCACTGCTTTGGGCAAATTGCGAAAAAAAGCTTTTATTTTTTTGCTCATTGATGCTTTTAACACCGTAAAACTCTTGATACTCCCGTATCAAGGGCAAGACCTCATCAATATTATCCATCGTCACTTTTACAATCATCTCTCTGTTCTCTTCTATTTTATTATAGGTCTGTTACGACACGATGGCCCGATTGTGCAGATTAAAAAAATATTTTCTTGCTGAACCTACGGGGGTCTCTTGCTTGTTCACTCAAACACTTTAGCTATTTTTTCTTATCCTTAGGATAATCGGTAAAAAGCTCTATCGGCCCAAAAAGTCGGTCCAGCAGGGAGGTAAGCAGCAAGACTGCTACAAAACCGATGTTCAAGGCTATGATCACTGCGATAACAGATATCGACATGGTTATCACAATCCCTATAATCGGCAAGAGTATAAATACTATCACCAGCATGATCACGGTAAAAGAAAATATTGCCGCAGCGATGACAGCGGCCTTTATCAGCGGATTGGTAATCTCTTCGCCGTTTATACGCATATGAATTGCCATACGATCATCTCCTTCTGCTCTTGTTACATTCCAGTATCTAATATGGGCCATTATATGACATGCAGACTTAAAATAAATAATAGTTATTAACTATTATTATGGGTGTACTGTTGTGCGCATGACCTTATTTGGTGCAGAATCCAGCTGCGTAAAATCAACAGCTCTCTTTTATCTTACCTTATCGGCACATATATCTCTGTTTTCAGGTTCTCGGGCTTTGTTCTTCTTCGCTCCCTGTTTAGATATTTTTCAAACATATGCATCTTTTTCAAGATACTCGATTGTCAATCCTTCAACTTTTGGTGTACCAACAGCACAACAGATCGGGTAATCTTCTACTTTTCCAGTTCGTTCAAAGCCTCTGCGTTCGTAGTAGGATATTAGTTCTTGCCGCGCTGACACCACTGTCATGACAAACTTTTTTACTGCCAGTTCCTGCACGGCGTATGCTTGAGCGGATGAGAGTACTTGTTTACCTATACCCTTGCCTTGCAACCATGGACAGACTGCAAACAGCCCGATATAGGCCTTTTCATTCTTCTGCTCAAGACATACGCAAGAGCGTACACTTCCATTATCAAGATAAACAAGAAGATGGGCGTCCGGATCTTCAATGGCTGACTTGATCTGCTCCGGTGTCGCTCTGTTTCCCGCAACGATATCTGTTTCCCGTGTCCATCCCTCTTCTCCGCGGTACGCCTCATTGACCAAATCTAGGATCTCTTTTAGCTGATTGATATTGGATAACACGAGTTTCATCCTTGTCCTTTTGTGATCTATCTCAAGGCATTAGTGTTCAAAGGTAAAAAAATAGACCTGTACTACTGAAAAGTATGTACAACATCATCGCATTGCTTCGGCCAACTCTCTTGTTTCCTGAAATTTTTCCAAGAGTTCATCCAACTCTTCAAAAAAGTTATCACTTAGGGCCAGATGACCCGAATCATCAACAAGATTCTCTTGTAAAACTTTAAAGGCCTGTTTGACAGCTTGCAGTGTTTGTTCGGTGTTCACGGTCTATCCTTATTAATAATTTTGGCTTAAAAGATTGATATATAAATCAAACCCGATTTGAGTTTGCAAAACGATCATACACTGTTTTGATAACATAAACGATATAGATCCTTTTGATATAAAAATATCCTGACTCATAGATCGGCTGTTTATTAAAAATAATTAACAAAACTTATTTAAAATAAATCTTTTATCATTTTTATCATTTTTTCACCCGAGTCACTTGTCCCTTTTGGTTCAGTATTGAGCTTATACCTTTTTAATACCCTGTCATTTCACCCTCAATATAATTGAGAGACTCTTTTAGAGCCTGCAAAGCCGTCACATCTTTCTCTTTTATCTTCTCGAAAGAGAGCCGTTTTAGCTTTTCAAGATAGACCTTTAACTTCTCTTCTTCACTCATTTCTTTCCTTTTTTACTAACAAAGATATATCAAAAGATACATACTGATGATGATAATTGTAATATTTGAATCATTAACTACACCTATGATCGCAAAATAAAAGGTGCTGTGACGTATAGGATTTTCATTGGTTTTTACAGGTTAGGAGTGCCCCAAAAGGGGCTTAGAGAGTGGATAGGTTTAAAAGATCTATTTCTTTATTTAAGACCCTTATCTGCCCAGTAAGAACGGATAAGGTCTTTAGTCTCTTGCGGAAGAGGAATGTATCCAAGATTTTTTGCTGCTGCATCACCCTTTTTAAAAGCATAATCGTAAAATGCGATAACCTCTTTATTGCTCTGTACGTTCTCTATTGGAAGAAGAAGAAAGGTCGCTGCAACGATCGGATAAGAAGTATCACCCGGTTGAAGCGCTAAAAGAGCATAAAAATTATCTTTTTTTGTCCATGAAGCGTATTTTGCCGCTGCCTTGAAGTTCTCTTCTCTTGCTGTGACCCATTTTCCGCTTGCTGTTTGAAGTGTAGCTCCTGTAAGATGGTTTTTCTCTTTATAGGCATTTTCAATATAACCGATTGTAAACGGTGTCTGTTTGATTAAAGATGCCACACCCTCATTGCCTTTTCCACCAATACCCGTTGCCCAGTCGATAGCTTTTCCTGAACCATAATTATTTTTCCAGTTTTCACTTGCTTGGGAAAGATAGTATGTAAAGTTGTACGTGGTACCCGATCCGTCCGAACGGTGACATACGATGATCTTCTCAGACGGAAGATGCAGGCCTGCATTATCAGCTTTGATAGCCGGATCATTCCATTTTGTGATGCGTCCGGCAAAGATATCTGCAACTACGGAGTTTTTAAGTTTCAACTGCTCATCTGCAATACCGGGAACATTAAAAGCGACCACAATAGAACCGATAACTGCTGGAAATTGAAGTAGTTTTGTTTTCTCTAACTTGGCTGTTTTAAGTGGTTTGTCTGATGCACCAAAGTCTACAACACGTCTTGAGATCTGTTTGATCCCTCCACCAGAACCGATAGACTGATAATTTACACGGTTTTTTGTCTCTTTTTGATACTGATATGCCCAATCATAATATAAAGGTGCCGGAAAAGACGCCCCTGCTCCGCTAATCTTACCTGCCATCATGCTTGTTGTTGCCACCGCTGCGATCAACAAGCCCTTTGCGATCCTAGTCATTAATATATCCTTCTTGGGCACCTGTTAAGAACCCCTAATTTGAGGGCAGAAGTTTATACTAACTTGATAACATAAGAGTTACAAAGTGCTTTTGATTTGTAATCTTCTTGTTATTATTGTCCATTATCATTTCAGAATTAATTGTTATCACGTATATTTATAAAATATAATAGATTTAAAAACAACTGTTTTCATCAATAAATTAAAGCAATGCCATACATCAACGTTATAAAAACAATATCAACAAAATTCAAATTTGAATATAATATACTGAAAATAGTTATATTTATTTAATACATAAAGGTAGACCATGCTTCCACGTTACGAAAGCAAGATTAACGAAATTCAAAGTATGTTAGCAAGACTTATCTCTGAAGTACTTCAAGCCCATCTCAAGGCCTTAAGTGCTTATAAAAACCGTAATGTAGTTCGACCCAAAGAGTCAGACACTCAGAGGAACCGAAAAACTGATGAGTTTGATGATGTCAAAGGGATATTAAAAACGATCCAGAAAGAAGCAAATGCTATTGATAATGAGATTGTAAAGACCTTTGCACTCTTTGGTCCTGAGGCTCAGGAGCTCCGTCTTTTGATCTCCTATCTGAAAATGACAAATGAGCTGATCCGTATCGGAGAGGGAACTAAAAAATACGCTAGACGGATGAAAGAGCATTGCGAAAGCGACTGCAACCTTGAGAGTTTGGATGATGTCATCATCAAACTTCACAGCTCCTCCATCGCTGCCATACAGTTTATTGCAGAGTGTTTTAATAATCACGCAGAGTGTGATTATGAAGATCTGTATCGTTCCGTTATGGTTGAAGAGAGTAAATGTGACGATTTACTCTCTATCTTGGAAAAAGAGATACTTTCACGTATAATTATAGAAGGTGAACTTTCTATAGAGTACGTTAGAATTCTAAGCACTCTGCGCAAACTTGAACGCGCATCAGACCACGCCATCAATATCGCAAAATTAATGCTTTATTCCAAAGATGGCGGTGAAATACAAAGTTACTAACTCTTCCATAAGGAAAAAAATGTCCAAGGCAATGATTGTTATCGTAGAAGATGAAGAAGATATTTTGGAGCTGCTGGAATATAACCTTCAAAAAGAGGGGTATGAGACAGTTGGCTTTCTCAATACAAAAACGGTCGGTCAACTGCTTGAAGAAGAAGAGGTCGACCTCCTGCTTATGGACAGGAACCTTCCCGGTGCGGAAGGGAGTGAGTTTGTTCAAGAACTTCGTAAAAATGGTATTCAAACCCCTGTTATCTATCTATCTGCCAAGAACAAAGACAGCGACATTGAAGAGGGGTTTGATCGAGGTGCGGATGACTATATCACCAAGCCCTTTAGTCCAAAAGAGGTCGCTATGCGGGTTAAAGCGGTACTTAAACGTACAAAAACAGGCTTTAATCAAGAGACTGTCTCCTACCGTGACATTGTCATGAACCCTCAGACCAGAGAGGTGAACGCCGGAACCTTAAATGTTGAACTCTCAAAACTTGAATTTGACCTTCTGCTTACACTGATTAAAAACCAAAATATTGTCTTGGACAGAGATTTTTTACTTGAGCACGTCTGGGGCGGGGATGATGTCTATCAGGATAAGACCGTTAACGTTGCCATCAACCGTCTTAAGGACAAGATTGATCCCAAGAAAGAGAAAGAGTATATTAAAACCGTACGTGGGGTGGGTTATACCCTGTGTTAAAACTCCACCAGATATTTTTTCTAAACTTTCTAGCTATCTTTGTCGGTACCCTGCTTCTCTCCTCTTTGGTCTCTTATCTTAGTATCAAGAATGCCACCATTAAGGATAATAAAGAGCAGTTAAAAAAACAGATATCCATCTTACAGATGCAGCTTCCTTATGTTAATGATCTCAATGTTTTTGCTGTCGAGGTTCACCAGCACAGTGATCTTCGTGTGACTATTGTTGATGAAAACGGATTAGTCCTGGCCGAGTCCAACAAAGATAAGAGTAAAATGGATAACCACAGAGGACGTCCCGAGATAATGGACGCAGCTATCAGGGAGTATGGCTTTATCACACGTTATTCTGATACGATTAAGACCGATTTCGTCTATGTAGCCAAAAAAATAACCTATCATGGCCATCCCGTTTTTTTTAGATTGGCAGTCAGTCTTGATCAGGTAATGGAAGAGTTCTATACCCTATGGTCACGTTTAGCCCTCGTTTTTTCAGTTTTCGTCCTTATCGGCCTTGTCATAGCTTATAAAATCAGTAAAAAGATCCGCCATGATATTCAACAAATCACCTATTATCTGCGTGAGATCTCTGAGAAAAACTACAAGGCCATCATAAAACCAGAATTTTTCTCCGAGTTTTTGTATATCGCCTTGACCCTTAAAAACCTGGCCAAAAAACTCAATAACCGAGACAGACAAAAACGCAAATACACCGCGAGACTTCGTCTTATCAACAAACAGCGCAATGATATACTCTCCGCTATCTCACATGAGTTTAAAAACCCTATCGCCTCTATTCAGGGTTATGCCGAGACTCTTGTCGATGATCCTCATACCGATCCTAAAATTCAGATGCGTTTCTTAGATAAGATCATGCAAAACAGTAAAAAAATAACAACGATGATCGATAGACTCTCCCTCTCTGTCAAGCTGGAAAACGAGGACCTCAAAGCCAAGCGTACTAAGTTTGATCTAGCCGAACTCACCCAAGAGGTTATCATGAATCTGGGTAAAAAGTATAAAGACAGGGAGATTAACTTCTTTGGCGAAGAGTATAAAGTAAAAGCCGACAAAACGATGATAGAAACCGTTATCATCAACCTAATCGATAATGCAATGAAATATTCTCAAGAAGATGTCACTGTTAGCATTATGGATAACAAGCTCAGTGTGCTTGATAAGGGCATAGGTATCGCAAGTAAAGAGCTTGATAAGATCACTTCAAAGTTTTACCGGGTACAAAAAAATACCTGGGACAACTCTATGGGGCTGGGACTGGCCATCGTCACCTATGTTCTTAAGCTTCACGATTCGGCGCTTATCATTGAAAGCAAAGAGGGTGAAGGTTCTATCTTTGCCTTTGATCTTGAGCCTATCAAAGCTTAGGTCATCAAGCTCTGTTTGAAGGGGCCTGAGAGGCTTTTTCACTGTTTTAGTAATCTCCCTGTAATCATATTGAAATAAAATACCCTCATTAAACTAGCCGTGGCGATTTCGCATGCGAAAAGTTTCGTTAGAACATTCCATCTCACACAGAGAATACAAAAAAGAAGACGAATGAATAAGTTTCTCGACAGGTTTTTCCACCTATCAACTCTTTCTATTGCACTGCTTACCCTGCTTGTCACTGGCGCCATATTCGGTGTCTTATATCAAGAAGCCAAACCTGCGATGGATGCCTTTGGATTTGACTTTCTTGTCAATAGTAAGTGGGCACCCAATCTTGAAAAATTCGGTGCTTTTCCTGCTATTGTCGGTTCTATTATGTCCACCGCCTTGGCAATGGCCCTGGCCATTCCAGTAGCTATCGGGGTTGCTATCTTTTTATCCGAGATTGCACCGGCAAAACTGAAATCCCCTGTCGGCGTTTCTATAGAACTCTTAGCCGCGATTCCTTCTGTCATCTACGGTATGTGGGGTCTGTTTTACTTTGTCCCTATCATCCGTGATCTCTTCGGGGGACTTGGGATCGGACTCTTGACCGCCGGTATTGTTCTTGCCGTTATGGTACTTCCTTTTATGGCAGCAGTGACACGCGACGCGATGAACACAACACCAGATATCTTAAAAGAGTCGGCCTATGCCCTTGGCGGAACGAAATGGGATGTGATCAAAGATATTGTTATCCCTTACGCCAAAGCAGGGATCATCGGAGCGACTATCCTGGCTCTTGGCCGTGCTATCGGTGAAACGATGGCCGTAACCTTTGTTATGGGTAACGTACACAAGATACCCTCGCATATCACGGATCCGGCAACCTCTATCCCTGTTGCCCTGGCAAATGAGTTTGCCGAAGCGGATGAAGGACTCTACTTCTCGAGTCTTTTCTACTTGGCAATGGTTTTATTTATAATCTCATTTGCGATTATTGCCTTCGCAAAATTTGCCTTTCTAAAAAGGGGTAGAGCATGACACACACTGAAAAACGTATCTTTATCAACAGATTTGTTATGATACTCTCCACTCTTTCCGCAGCGGTCGGTATCGCCTTTTTACTGTGGATATTGACCGTCCTGGTCATCAATGGCATTGAGGCGATCAACTGGAATATCTTTGCCTTCGAAGGAGCTCCTCCCGGATATGAAGAGAGCGGACTTAAACATGCTCTAATCGGTCAGACCATGCTTATCGGCGTCTCGACTCTTATCGGCGTTCCTCTTGGAATCCTGGCGGGTACCTATCTCAGCGAATACGGCGGTCTAAAATCAAAGCTTGCCAATATCATACGTGATATCTCGGATATCATGATGTCGGCACCTTCCATCGTCATCGGTTCCTTTGTCTATGCGATCTTTGTTGCTCCCTTTGGGCATTTTAGCGGTTGGGCAGGAATTGTAGCCTTGAGTATCATTATGATTCCCATCATCTTGCGTACAACAGATGACATGCTTCAGCTTGTTCCCACTACACTGCGAGAAGCAGCCTTTGCTCTGGGTGCACCCAAGTATAAGGTCATCATGCAAATCGTACTTCGCGGGGCTAAGACAGGTATCTTAACGGGTGTCTTGCTGGGCGTTGCAAGGGTTTCGGGTGAAACGGCTCCGCTTCTGTTTACCTCCTTTAATGACAACTTCTTAAACACAGACCTGAGTGAGCCTATAGCTTCACTGACGGTAACGATGTTTAATTATGCAACCAGTCCCTATGAGGACTGGCAAAAACTTGGATGGGCGGCAGCTTTTATCCTCTCAATGTTCATCCTTGGTCTGAATATTCTAGGCCGTTTACTATTACTTACAAGAAAGAAGAGAAAATAATCATGTCGACTATTATTGATATCCCCGAAGAAAAAGCTATTGAAGTGAATAATTTTGAGTTTACCTATGCCGGTGTCACTGAGCCTAACCTCAAAAACATCACTATGCCTATCGCTAAAAACAAGGTGACCGCACTTATCGGACCATCTGGTTGCGGTAAGACAACGCTTCTTCGTTCTTTTAACCGTATGCACGATCTTTACCCGGGAAACACCTATAGCGGAGAGATCATGTTTGAAGGACGTAATATCCTAAACGAAAAAGAGGATATGATCAAGCTTCGCACTCAAATCGGGATGATCTTTCAAAAACCCACCGCCTTTCCTATGAGTATCTTTGACAATGTCGCCTACGGTATGCGTCTGAAAGGTATAAAAAACAAGACTGAACTTAATGATCGTGTAGAGAAAGCCCTACAAGACGCAGCCATCTGGAAAGAGACCCAGAACCGTCTCAAAGATGATGCAAACGGTCTTTCAGGCGGTCAGCAGCAACGCCTCTGCATTGCCAGAGCCATTGCAGTTGAGCCGGAAGTCCTCCTTTTTGATGAGCCAACCTCAGCCCTTGATCCGATCTCCACTCAGGGTATAGAAAAGCTTATCATCGAGCTTAAAGAGAAGGTCTCTATTCTTATCGTTACACACAACATGCAGCAAGCCGCGCGGGTATCGGATTACACAGGTTTTATGTATCTCGGCGACCTGGTTGAGCTTGGCAAAACAGAAGAGCTCTTTGTTACACCGTCAGAAAAACTGACAGAAGAGTATATCACCGGTAAATTCGGTTGATCTACACTTCAAATACACTTTTTATTTCTGCCTCCAACTTTATAAATATCGTCGACCTACCTTATCCAAAAGCCTTATAAATAAATTACAACGATAAATATTATAAATTCTTAAGTGATTGTTGACTAACATATAATTAAAATGCAAGGAAGTATTATGAAGCGTGGGTATGTGGTGCTTCTTTTTTTAGTTGTTTTTCTCACTTCTTGCTCTTCGCCTTCACAAACACCGCTAAAGATATCAACAACTACCTGAATAGGCTATACACCGCTTTTTTATGCCAAAGAGAAAGGGTGGCTGGAGCATATTAATGTAAAACTCGTCAATGTTGTCTCCCTAAGTGAAAATATGTATCTCTACGAGGCAGGCAATTGGGATGCCTACTGCGGAACAAAACGGCTTTATCGTAGAGCTGGGCAGATGGGTACTCAAAAGTGCGATCCGGCATAAAAAGCGATGGGAAGAGAAAGGAATCGACATCAAACTTGCCATCAATATTGCAGCCAAACAGATACAGCAAGAGGGCTTTATTGAGCACCTGCAAAATCTTCTGGAAGAGCATCAGGTTAACCACTCCAACATTACATTTGAGATCACTGAATATATCTTTTTAAACAGTAATCAAAACCTGCATAAGACATTTACTGCCATCAAAGAGCTGGGTATAGAAGTCTCGCTTGATGATTTTGGCACAGGCTATTCATCACTATCTTATCTTAAAGCCTTCCCCGTTGATACACTAAAAATTGACAAGGCCTTTATCGATGATTACAGCAGTGAAGAGGGTTTGATCTTTATTGAGACTATCATTAAGATGGCACAGACACTTCAGATCAAAGTCGTTGCCGAAGGAGTAGAGACTGTAGAGCAGTTAAGTTATCTAAAAGCTCTAAATTGTGATCTTTTTCAAGGTTATCTCTGTAGCAAACCGACCACCGTACAGGAGTTTGAAATATTGTATACAAAACAGATCCCTTCTGTTGAGCTTTCCCAACAGGCACTTGAAATATAGAACTTACGATCTCATCCCGATTTACTCAATAAAAGTAACTATTTCATTCAGAGGTGCTCGCTCAGGTTGATAGCTGTTTTGTACAGCTTCCTTGTCTTCATACCCCAGAACAACACTGTATAAGAGAGCAAGGTTATCGGGTGTATCTAATGTTTTTGCAATGATTTTTCCATACTCCGTTGTCGAACCCTGGGGACAGGAGTCCACTCCATAGGCTTGTGCTGCAAGCATAAGAGTTTGCATATATGCACCGCAATCGATCAGCGCGCCCTGGGCGCCTTCAATCAGTGACTTATCCGTAAAAACAAAAAAGACTGTCTGCGCCGCGAACCAACGGTAGTTATCATGCCATAGCTCTTTGCGGCGCTGCTCATCTTTTCTATCCACATCCAGATGCTTGTACAGACCTGCTCCCGTGGTGATTCGACGACGCTTATAAGGATTGATCCAATTGATCGGATAGTATTGGATAAACTGATCCACATCCCCACCGGCATCAATATGTTTGATGATATCATCACCAATGTTTTTTAAGACCTCAGCATTTGAGACGGCATACACGATCCACGGCTGCATGTTTGCCCCCGAGGGTGTCATTGCAGCCGAAGAAAGGATTTTTTCCTGAATATCTCTGGGCACCGGTTTATTTAAAAATTTTCGCTTAGACGAACGTTTTGTGATAGCGTCTATAATGGTTAACTCTTCCATATTATACTCCCGGTTAAAGCTCAAGGCTAAAACCCATGGCGATATTATACCCTTCCAGACCTTCAGCTCTTACCGTGCTCACCTCTGCATAAAAACGCCTGGCCCAAGAGGGGAAATCTGGCGTATTCCAGTACGCTAGAACACCCATATTGATATATTTTTTAAACCTTACGACATCGGTAATATCACCATGTAGATAGTTAAACTTTATATAGCCTTCCAAACTCAAGTAGTTCTCTTCATATTTCATTAACGAAGGTGTTTCACTTCCCACAGAAAAAGTTGCCACATCAGACTGTGTCGTAAAACCGGCCAATACATCAAAGGTAAAATCAGCCTTGGTCTCATAAGACTTCAGATCGATCTTACCATAGGGCTTGAAGCCTTCTATCTCTTTTTTATATTCTGCCGAGATGAAGAGCTTATACGTAATATTGTCATTATACTGGCTGTCAAAAAAGTCTTTGATCGCGTCACCGATATCATCCTCCGGTTTGACACTTGTCCCCACTCGTGAATAGATCAGACCCATTCCACCCGAAAAATCAACTCCCATCTCGCTTTTATAACGCAGACCCCCACCCAAACCGGCTGTGTATGTTTGCAGTTTGTTATCATGCCTTAGGTCTATATCCGTTCCTGAGCGACTTACCCTCGTTTGCGTATCCAGACGTGTTATAGAGTATCCGACACCTCCGTTGGCAAACCAGTTCATTTTTGAATCGAGAGGCTTGAAATGGTGCCTAAAAGGCAGGCTATAAGACTGCATCTTGAAGTCAGACTTTGTAAAACGGTAATGACCTGAACTAAGCCCCGATTCTGATGTAAAAACAAGCAGGGTATTGATATTGGCAAGATAGGCTTTTTTCGCTGAACCTTCAGGTGTTTGAGCCAAAAGAGAGATACTTATAAATATTAAAATCCAAAATTTCATGTCAAAAGTATACTAAAATTTACTACTGATTATAGACATTTGTCTCCAATTATATAAATCTAAAATAACTTAATATAATTATTTATATTATAATAGGGGGCATAGGTGGATGTCATTCCGTCAACATGGATAACTTAATAAACCGTGCGCTCGATAAAAGTATCGATGCATACAGTAAGTCTAAATTTATGCTAAACTATCTAAAAACAACTGGATATCATTGTGCCAACAGAAACTGTCATAGACACCACCTCCTTTTTAGGAAAATGTTATATACATTGGAAAACACGCAATTACGGCCGTAAAATAGAGGCCGTCTCCCTTCTTCTCGCCGTGGCTATTTTCATGAACAAAAAAGTTTATGAAGAGGAACTTGCCAGTGCTTCCAAGTACCTCCTGGAACTTCTCAAAGATGAAGGTGACGTAAATAATGTCATGGATTATGTCAAGATGAAACTAGGCTCCTATCAAGAAGATAATCAGGCGTGGCTTGAAGACAGGCAAGAGGCTTTTAACCTTATCGTTAAAAACGAAGACCTCTACGGCTGTATGATCGATATCTTTAATTCCGATAACAGCTTTGATGAAAGTGAAAAACTTTTTGAAGAGGCCTTAAAACGCCTCTTATGAAACTTCCTTCTTCCATTTTAAAGCTTTCTCATATCCTTCTGGAAGCCGGGGCGCGCCCTTTTATCGTCGGCGGATACGTACGTGACTTTTTTTTAGAAAAACAGAGCAAGGATATAGATATAGAGGTCTATGCAATCAACTCGTTGGAGAAACTAAAATCTGCACTTGAGACCTTGGCCCCCGTGCATGAAGTCGGAAAAAGTTTTGGTGTCCTGAAGATAAAACTCGAAGATTATGATTTTGATATATCTCTTCCGCGCACTGAGACCAAAACAGCCAAAGGACACAAAGGATTTCATGTTCAGACTAATGGGCATTTAGATTTTAACACTGCAGCCAAACGTCGTGACTTTACCATGAATGCTATCGGTTATGATATCAAAACAGAGTGTTTTATAGATCCTCACGGCGGCAGAGAGGATATCAAAAAGGGTATCATTCGACACGTAAACGATGAAAGCTTTGTTGAAGATCCTCTGCGTGTACTCAGAGCTGTTCAGTTTGCTGCGCGTTTTGATTTCACACTCGATACTAACACCTTAAAACTTTGTCAAAACATGGTCAAAAACAAGATGCTCGAAGAACTTCCCAAAGAGCGTATTTTTGAAGAGTACAAAAAACTTCTTCTAAAGGCAGACAAACCTTCGGTCGGTTTTGAGCTTCTGGATAAGATGAACGCACTTTTTCCCGAAATAAAAGCGCTTCAAGGTGTAGTACAAGACCAAACCTATCATCCTGAAGGAGATGTCTGGACACATACCATGATGAGCCTTGATGCTATGGTTAAACTTAAAACAGGCGATAACAGACGCGACCTCGTTCTTCTTCTAGCAGCCCTTTGTCATGATCTTGGAAAGGCAAAGGCCACAAAGACAGTAGATGGAAAAGTACGTGCCATCGGACATGAGAATATTCTTGAACCAACCTTTTGCCTCTTAAAAAGACTAAGCAATGAAACGGCTCTTGCTGACGAGATCACCCCTCTCGTCAAAACCCATCTCATGCCGTCACAACTCTATAAACAACATGCAAAAGATTCTGCCGTAAGAAGACTCTCCACGCGCGTTAATATCGAAAACCTTGTCATTCTTGCCAAAGCAGACCATTTTGGACGAACAACGGCTGAGGCCAAAAAAAGAGAGTATCCTGCGGGAGAGTGGTTGCTCAAAAAAGCCTCAGGACTTAAAGTAAGTACCGAAAAACCGAAAGCCTTCTTGCAGGGTCGACATTTGATTGATGCGGGAATGCAGCCGGGAACAATATTTAAAAAGATATTGGACGAGGCCTATGAGGCTCAGCTCGATGGAAAGATCAAAGATGAAAAATCTGCTCTAAGGTGGCTAAGATCCAGCTATAAGAGATAAATCTCTCTTTACCTTTCTTCTTTCTTCTTTTTCTTCTCTCTATTGACCGAATCTATCCAAAGCCAGTTAACAAGATAATAAGCACTGATAGAAAAAACAGTAGAATAAAAAGCGGTTCCTACATATAAAGGAATAAATATATCACCTATATTCTCAGTAAACCACTCCATAGTGAGTTGAATATCATTCACACCCTCCTGCATTAACAAAAAATTACCCGTAAGATACTCGATGTAATAGATAAAAGGCATGGTAAAAGGATTGGTGATCCACACCAGCGATACCCCTATGGGGACATTAAAACGAAAAAAAGCCGCCACAAGAACAACGGCAAGCATCTGCATCGGCATTGGTATCAAAGCAATAAACAACCCGACTAACATAGCACGTGAAACCATTTTTCTGTTAACGGAAAGAAGTTCTCTTGGAATCTTGTACTTCTTCATAACGGCATCTAGTTTGGGGTTAGATTTGTTTTTCTTAAAAACTTTTCGTATCATAATTTACTATTTTTTAGTAATTATATCCGTTATAAGAGTTTATATAAAGTATTTCATGATTAAATTTTAAAATGTAAGGGTTTTGTACCAAATTGGCTTACATTTCACAGCAAATACAAAAGGATAGAAGACTATAGCTCTTTTTTTGGATAATCAAAATAGACTATTTTTCCCTCTGTCGCTTTGAGCTCTTTCCAGTGACAATCAAAAGCGATCTGTACCATAGAACATGTCGGCATAACTATACGCTCTCCTGTCAGATATTCTACGACAGATTCCCAAGTAGGATTATGTCCTACCAGCATCAGATCTTTAATCTCTTCTTCCATTGCGTGAATAAGATCTATGATCGTGTTTTCATGAGCGTCATACAGCCTATCATCAAACAGCGGTTCAGACTTAAGCGCTTTAGCAAAAGCCTCAGCCGTTTGCACAGCTCTTAGCGCCGAGGATGAGAGTATCATATCGGGTCTGTAACCACGTTTTTTAACTCTTTTTGCCATCACAGGGGCATCTCTACTGCCTCTTTTATTTAAAGGCCGTTTATGATCTCCTACAGGTACAGACCAGTCGGACTTAGCGTGTCGCAAGAGCAGTAATGTATGCATTTTCCATCCTAAGCCAAATTTTTTTAACATGTCAACATTCACCATGCATTATTGATTTCCAGTCTCATAGTATAACCTATTTTCCAAGATGCCCAAGATGGTTACAACTGTAAAAAAATGCAGATAAAGCTTATATCCTAAGGGGAGAATGATATAAGCTGCTTATGTTTTTAAGGGAGAATAAATGAATAGAAGAGAGTGAAGATAAGGGAAGCATCCTTCTCTCTTTCTGGGTGTATTATAAGAAGCATATGTGTAGAGATTGTGTGGTTGATTGTCCAAAGTTACTTTTCTATTTTAGAACTGTCTATTTCAATAACAGTGTGAACATTACCGCGCGGATTAAAGTCTGCCGTGATTTTCATATACTTAGGCTTAAGCTTTTCATCCAGAATATCATAGATCTCATTGGCTGTGTTTTCATGTGAGATATTTCTGTCTCTAAATGAGTTGATATAGAGTTTTATCGCCTTTAGCTCTACTACATATTCGTCAGGTGTGTATTCCAGATATATCGTTGCATAGTCCGGATAACCGCTTCGTGGACACAGGCACGAAAATTCTGGCAGGGTCATCTTGATCAGATAGTTCTTTTTATGTTCATTCGGCCAGATCTCCAGATCTTTGTTCACATCAAACTCTGTTACTATTTTTTCTCCGTACTTCATGTCAGTTCCTCTTCTAATTTATCATAATTAACAATTTTTGAAATAATGTTACCCTGAATATAATCTATATTCATCTCTTCACATCTCTTTTTTGACTCAATGCTATCTATCATCTTTATCCACGACTTCATGTTCATCTCTTTGCATATGCCTATGTAGGCATGTAAAAGTGCATTGTATGCAGGTGAATCAATATGTTTGCTAAAGGGTTTGTCAAAGCGAATTATATCCACTTCTAGGCGTTTTATATACTCTACGGTAGCATTTAGTGAACCTACGTTATCAAGCACAAAACGAAGACCTAAAGCTCTGTACTCTTGCAGAAGATCGTTATATCGCTTCATGTTTGCATATACCTCTTTTTCAGAAAGTATGATGATTAAACGTGAAGCATTGATCTTCTCGCCGGTAAGCATCTGCTTAAAACGCTGCGTAAAGCGCATGTTTCTTAAGACAGACGGGGATATATTAAAAGCAAAGGAGAGATCATCGGTTTTTTTACAGATAGAGAGTACTTTTTCCAAAAGTATCTCATCAAACTCGCGTTCATAGCCTAAACGTTTAAGTATGGGCATAAAGACCTTTTGATGAATGATATTTTCGTTTCTTCCCTGAAGTTTTATACTGACTTGAACAATCTTCTCTTCTGCTTGGAGAAGCTGAAACATCAATGAAAAGGTACGATTTGCTATAGCATATCTAATGTTTTCTTCTAATTCAAGCAAAGAGATATCACTCTGTTTTGTGGATTCTACCTGTTCACCATCGTCTGCATCAGACATTTTTAACTCAAAAAGCCTCTCAATAAGAGCAGGAACATCTGTACTAAGACTCTTGTCTACAATGGCCCCCTTCACCTTAATCTCCATCTCATTCATGATGAAATCGTCAAACTTGATATATATCATCTCCACAAAAGGCCGTACGGTCTCATAGCTGGCCTTAAGTCCGATAAGAAAGTCCCCCCCCTTAAAGTGCCCCATAGGGAATTTTCCAAAGCCTTTGTCATCGAAAAAATTTCCGATCTCTTTAGCCACTCTTTCTAACACCTTATCTCCCGCCTGCGTTCCATAGCGGGCATTGATATCTGAAAGATTATCTATACTGATCAAAACAATACTGTAGTCACCATCCATTTTAATCTCTTCTTTTAAAATAGAAACAACTTTTTGACGGGTAAAAGTATGGGTGATGGGATCTGTTATCTGTTCATCAAAACCCCTGTAGATCATATAAAAAATAAAATAGATAGAGATAGCCAGAATTAAAATAGCAGAGAGATAAAACCCTATGGGAATAGTTTGAAAATAATCACTTAAACGTATAAACATCAAGATCGCGGCTAGTAGAAAAAGAGGAAGTCCCGTGCGAAGTGCTAGTAAAAATCGGTGTGAACGCTCTTTCTTGTGTGGATAGAGCATTTACAAGCCTTAAAACCTATACATCAAGATGTTTAACATCTTTTGCATGCGTTTCGATGTATTGGCGGCGTGGTTCAACTTCATCACCCATAAACAGGTTAAAGGTATCCGAGGCAATTTCGGCATCTTCAATATTTACGCGCAATAAAATACGATTGTCCGGTGTCATTGTTGTCTCCCAGAGCTGCTCAGGGTTCATCTCCCCAAGACCTTTATAGCGTTGGATATAAGAACCTTTTCTAGCGAACTCTTTTGCCTCTTCAAGCATCTCTAGAGGATCTTGATCCGTATCTATCTTCCAGTCTCTTAACTTCTCATAGATGTAGTGGGCCTCGGTAAAGTGCGGAGAGGAGAAAAGGGTGTCATCGACAATAAGCTCTTCCATACCGTCATTGGTCTGTACAAATAGATGCAGTGACTCTTCACTTGATTGTGATGAGAGGATATTGTAGTTTCGTTCATCCAGAAAAGACTTGACCGCGTCAAAAAGTTTGTCTTGAGAAAGACCTACAATATCCGGATTTTCAATAAAGTGACGTATCAGTTCAATAAGAGCATATCGACGTTCCAATGACTCTAAAGATCCACGATAATGATCAGCAACTTTTAGATATTCGACAAGGTCTGCGATACCGATATTCTCAACTTCTAAGGATTCAGCTCCATTTTCAATCAAGAAATCATTCATCATTCTGTCATCTTTAAAATAGATCTCTGTTTTACCTTTTTTATAACGGTACAGAGGCGGCTGAGCCAGATATAGGTATCCTTGCTCAACAATGTGAGGAAAATATCTAAAAAAGAAAGTTAACAGGAGGGTCTGAATATGAGAACCGTCAACATCCGCATCGGTCATGATAATGATCTTATGATAACGAAGCTTTTCAGGATTAAACTCCTCTCCGATACCACAGCCAAGAACCGTGATCATATTAGTGATCTCATCTGATTTGAGAATCTTTTCCAAACGGGCTTTTTCTACATTTAGAATCTTACCCTTCAGTGGCAAGATAGCCTGATAAACACGATCACGACCCTGTTTCGCTGAACCGCCTGCAGAATCCCCTTCCACCAGATAGAGCTCAGAGATCGTCGCATCTTTACTCTGACAGTCTGCCAGTTTACCCGGAAGCGTACCCACTGTCATGGCATCTTTTCTACGGGTTAATTCACGCGCTTTTTTAGCTGCTTCGCGTCCACGAGCGGCCATAAGTGCTTTTGCAACGATTGCCTTCGCTTCTAAAGGGTTCTCTTCAAAATACTTTGATAGAAATTCGTAGGATAGCTTTTGGACTAAAGGGCGTACATAAGCATTTCCCAGTTTACCCTTTGTCTGTCCTTCGAATTGAGGTTCGGGTACACGAGCAGAGACAATACAGATAAGACCCTCTTTAATGTCATCTCCGGAAATCTTTATATCTTTTTCTTTGGCAGCACCGTTTTTGGTGTTATAGTTTGAGACAACACGGGTAAGTGCCATTCTAAAACCGGTTTCATGTGTACCCCCGTTTGGTGTGCGGATATTATTTACAAAGGAGTAAACTTTTTCATCATAGGCATCACAATACATAAGTGCGATATCTGCTTCAATGTCCTCCAAGCGGTCGGAGAAGTATATAGGATTGGTAACAGCTACTTTTTTATTGATGTCTTGAACGTATTGTGTAATGCCCCCTTCAAAATGATAGGTATTGTCTTCACCTGTTCTATCGTCTTTAAACTTAATAGTAATCTTTGGATTTAAATAAGCAAGCTCTTTCAAACGGCGTGCCAAATATTCATAATCAAAAATTATGGCATCAAAGATAGTCGGATCAGGAAAGAACTCAATGGTGGTACCCGTTTTACGGGTGGTACCCGTCTCGACTAGGGCTTCTTGAGGAATACCCTCTTTAAACTCCTGTTCAAAGATTTTTCCCCCGCGGTTAATAGTCATTTTAAGATCAGATGAAAGAGCGTTTACAACGGAGATACCTACCCCGTGAAGACCGCCGGAGACTTTATAGGTATCTTTATCAAACTTTCCACCGGCGTGAAGTACGGTAAGAACAACGGTTGCAGCAGAGACGCCTTCAGTGGGGTGCATGTCGGTAGGAATACCACGACCGTTATCTGAAATGATAGCTGTTCCTGATTTTGTTAAACTTACACTGATGGTGTCACAAAAACCGGCCATAGCCTCATCAATAGAGTTATCAATAACTTCATATATAAGATGATGAAGACCTTTTTGTCCTGTATCACCGATATACATACCTGGACGTTTACGTACTGCTTCCAGTCCTTTTAGGACCTTAATATTACCTGCACCGTAATTTTCTTCTGCCATTTCACTTCCTAAAAAAAGTTTATTCATATAAGTTACTAGAACTTTGAGAACGTAATTGTTTCTATTTTATCGTTTTTTATATAAATATTTTGTTTAAGAGGCTTGTAAGTTGAAGAAATTTAAAGAGTGATACTTTTAACTACTTTAAATCTATATTTTCTCTAATTTTTTAATTTTTTTAATTTTAAAATTAACTTTATTAGAGGAATCTTCAGGGGTAAATACAGAGATTATGAAATTATTTAGGGCTATCTCAGGATTTTTAATAAAAACTGGAAATTGATATATTTCGATACCCCCATTTTTTAAGACCTTTTCAACATTTGAACAAAATGTGTTAGCTAATAGATAACTGCAAGCGTTTACTACCTCTAGAATAATATAATGATCTGCCAAATGGTTTAAATCAGCTTTAATAATTTCGCTGCATCCATCACTGCACATCATAGGATCACAGATTACGGATTCGTCTTTTTCTAACCATGGGTTTGATCTTTCTTCTATTTTTTCATATTCAATTACTTCTTTTTTTGAGGTTATTTCATATATAACAAAGTTTGGTGCAGTCCATGGGTTGCCGTTATATATCTTTCCATCTTTTTCCAAAGGAATTGCGACTTTCATAAAATTTCCGTTTTTAGAAATTATGACATTTAAATTTAATTTGTAGGCAATATTTTGTATAAAAAATATTCAATTTATACTTATATGATGGTATTTTTTGATAATTAGACAATCTAATAATCTTAGATTAGATTGCCCGGAGGATTGTTAGATTACGATAGGCATGATAATTGTTTTAAAGTCCTCAGATGAGACAACAAAAGGAAGATTTGATTCGTTTAATCCAATATTAAATTCCGTGGTATTTATTTGGGATAGGAAATCTAATATATACTTACTGTTGATAGCTAAAACAAAATGTTCACTAAAGGGTGTGTTAAATGATATCTGTGTTTTTGCTTCAATATTGTCTTCACTAAGGCTTTCAAATGTAATGAGACTGTTTTCAAACGTAATTTTTAGATCATTTGAAATGGTAGTGATCTGTTTTATAGCATCTATCATCATCGCTTTTGGAAGAGATAAGTTGTAAGAAGTCTCTTTGGGAATGATGCGTGTAAAGTCTGGGAATTTTCCGTTGATAAGTTTAGTAAAAAAGGAATATTGATCAGACTTAATGATGAGATGTGTATTGTCATAATATATTTCTATAGCATTGAAGAAGAGCTTTTGAATCTCAATAATAGCTTTTTTGGGGATAATGAGAGAAAGTTCTTCAGATGAGCTGTTCTCTATCTCCACAAGAGCTAGGCGTCTGGTGTCTGTGGATACGATTGAGATCGTATGTGAAGATATATCGATAAGGGCACCATTGAGTTCAAATTTGGGATTATTGTTGTCAATAGCAGGTGTAATCTTTTTAAGTGATGAAATCAGTTTTTGAGAGTCTAAATTGATCTTCGGCTTAGAATCTTCATTTGGAAATTCGGGAAATTCATTTGCTGCAAAAGTAGGAAGTTTAAAGTGTGACTGTCCTTGCTGAATGTGCAACATTTCACCAATGTTTTCTAAAATGATCAGATCATCTTTTAAAATTCTAATAATATCAAGAAGTTTTTTACCATTTGCAGTAATTGAACCGGGTGATAGGGTTTCAACTTGATCTGTATCAACTTTTAATCCGATTTCATAATCAGTTGCTTTAGCCAGTAATTTACCTGCATGTGTCTCTAAATAAATATGTGAGGTTATTTGAGAAGTATCTTTTTTTTCCAGAAAAGCTTGAGAATGGATAAGTATATTTTCCAGAACAGTTTTAGCAATTGAAATCTTCATTTGAATTTCCTATTTATTTATAAATAATTATAGTAGTTAGTAGTAGGGGAGATGAATATGTGAAAAACACTTTCAAATCCCTTATCACCGCATTTGAACAGGTGTGAATACTCAAAAAAAGTTATTCACATCTGTTCACCTAAGAAATTATATCTTTTTTTTGTAGAATTAAATAATGAATTATTTTAATCTTTAATTTTTACTTTATGCTCAAAGAGTCTGCTCAGCAGATATTTTATTGTTTAGTTCATCAATTTTGACTTTAAAGTTTTCATCCGTCTTGAGAAGTTCATTAATCTTCTTCATGGTGTGTGAGATGGTAGTATGGTCTTTCATGCCAAAGTACTGTGCGAGTTGAGGCATGGTGTTTTGCGTAAGGGAACGTGCAAGGTAGATAGAGACACGTCTGGCATAGACAATATTTTTACTTCTGCTTTTTGAACGAATCTCACTGGGCTTTACATTAAGCTCTTTGGACACGAACTTTACGATGTGTTCAATGGTGATATTTTCACGTTTCTCTTTGAGCTGTTCTTTGAGAACATTTTTAGTAAACTCAAGAGTGATCTCTTGGTTCATAAGTTTTGCATAAGCATGAAGTTTTGAAAGTATACCTTCTATCTCGCGGGCATTGTTATCAATGATAGTAGCAATATAGTCGATTATATCTTTTGAGATATTAACTCGGTTAATCTCACACTTTTTATTGATAATGGCTATTTTTGTCTCAAGTTCGGGAGGCTGTATATCAGCAATAAGTCCCCACTCAAAACGGCTTTTTAACCTGTCTTCCAAACCTGCAATCTGTTTGGGATGTTTATCCGAAGTGAGAATTATCTGTTTGTTTTCGCTTCGTAGTGTTTCAAAGGTATGAAAGAACTCTTCTTGGGTCTGATTTTTCCCTGATAAGAACTGAACATCGTCAATCATCAAAACATCACAATTTCGGTACTTATCTTTAAACCTGTCCATGGTTTGGTTACGAAGGTGACGGGTAAAATCATTGACAAATTGTTCAACAGAGGAGTAAATAACAGACTTGCCTTGAGCTTGAAGGCGGTTTCCCACAGACTGCATCAAGTGAGTCTTTCCTAAACCGACACCTCCATATATAAAAAGAGGATTGTAAGCAGATCCCGGCTTTTCACAGATAGATTGCGCAGCAGAAAAAGCAAACTGGTTTGAAGATCCGACGACATAGTTATCAAAGGTATAAGCCGGGTTTAAAAGACTTTGATGAGAAGAGTGTTGGGGTGCAGCTTGTCCAATGTCACTCTGTGCTTTAGTGGTGGAACGTTTATTTTTTACTTCTATGATAACTTGAGGTTTAACGCTGGTCTTAACTTCAAAAAGATGAGCGATTTTTTCACTATAGCGTGTCTTGACCCATGAAGCGATAAGGGGGTTGGGCGCTAAGTAGAGTACATAATCCGTTTTGGATGCTTCTGTAGAAAAGATAAGCTGTTTAATGTAACGATTATATTCAATCTCGCTTATCTCTTTTTTCAAAAGTTCTAAAATTGAATCGCCAATTGTCATTATTCGCCTTTGTTGTTTGTGTTTTTATTAGCATTAAAGTTTTGTTTTAAATGTTTTGTCGGACTGTATCATTACTTTAATTGATACAGTCTAAGGATATTTTTCACATGTGAATAACTTTTGTGAATAATATCTAAAATTTCTGGTAACTTTGCTAAAATAGCATAGACAATTGATGTGAATGAAAGTTTTTCACATATGTGAATAAAATAGATTAAAATGTGAAAATATCCCTATATATAGGGGAAAAGAGTAGATGTGAATATCTTAGGTATAGATCCTGGAACACGAAACCTAGGGTATGCGATTATTTCATTAGAAGGAAGTTCTATGAAACTGATCGAAGCGGGCCTGATTAAGATGAAACCTGAAGAACTTCAGGTTCAGATCCCGCAGATGGTTGAGGGGATTGATCTGATCTTTAAGCAACACAGTATAGACGAGGTTGCCATAGAAGACATATTTTATGCACACAATCCAAAGACGACTATAAAACTTGCACAGTTTCGAGGTGCGATGATGTTAAAGATACTACAGGAGTTTGGCCCTTTTAGCGAATACACCGCTTTACAGGTAAAAAAGGCTTTGACCGGTAAAGGTAAGGCTCAAAAAGAGCAGGTAGCCTTTATGGTTCAGCGTCTTTTGGGGATTAAGAAAGAGATTAAACCTTTGGATATATCAGATGCGATGGCTGTTGCTATCACACATGCGCAGAGGATGAGGTTGGGAAAATAGTATGTTTTGAACCGCTTATGGTCCTAATTATTTCCCCATTTAATTAACATTTTTTTTAAAGATGATTCTTTACGACTTTGGGATAAAATAGGTCCCGATTAAGGAGATGATTATGTATGAAAAGATCACTTTAGCCTTAGAAACAGCAGAAAAAACCTACATCTATAATAAAAATCATAAATCAGAAGAGATCAACATAAGGCGCGCAGATCATATTATTGCGCTAAGGGCTCTGTTCGAATCTTTTATTCATTACGGTTTTGCCGTCTCACAAATATCTGATGCACTGTGTGAACTGGATGAAAATTCCTATCTTTACGAGTCTTTGATAGAGCCTCATCTGCGTGTAGTAGATGATGTTGAGATGATCGCCAAACAGTATTCTCTTATGTATGTTCAGTATATTGCAAAGCTTGCGCAGGGCTCAGAAAGCAAAGAGGCCGTAGAAAACCTATTTGCTTAAACTGTTTTAAAAGTATAAACGAGAGCAGACTCTAACTTTTGTTGAGTGAAAATTCGACAAACTGGTAGTCATAACGGTTTTTTTCATCTTTGATATGTTTTTCCCGTTTAAGCTCTGTAAGCTTTAAATGTTCATATGGAGGGAACTGGGTATCTCCCTCAACGTCTAGATCAATAAAGGTAAGATAGAGTCTGTCTGCTTGAGGGAGGGTCTGCGAGTATAGATAGCCTCCGCCAATAATCATAATCTCTTTAACATCATTAACAAGCCCCATAGCCTCTTCAAGTGAGCAAGCCGTCTCACAACCTTCAAGTGTGTAACTTCTATCACGACTTATAACAATGTTTATTCTGCCCGGAAGAGGTCTGCCAATGGACTCGTAGGTCTTTCTGCCCATAATGACAGGTTTACCCAGTGTTACGGCTTTAAAATGTCTCAAGTCGGCAGGTAAATGCCAAGGCATTTGATTGTTTTTACCTATAACACGATTGTTAGCCATAGCTGCGATGAGAGATACAATGGGTCTGTTCATACTAAGGCCTAGACGGAAAAAGGATAGGAAATAGGTTCATGACACTCATATCCGGTTACGCTGAAGTCATCCATAGTTACCCATGTTTCAAGGTCTTCCAAGCAGGTGATTTTATCACTGATATGCAGTTGGGGTGAAGGAAAGGGTTCACGTTTGAGCTGAACATCGCGCATTAGCTCCAGCTGATCTTCATAAATGTGGGCATTGACGATCTTATGGTAGGCCGTACCTGCTTTTTTCCCGGTGATACGAGCCATTAAGGCTAAAAACACAAAAACCTGCACCTGATTAAAGTTAAGTCCAAGAGGTACGTCGCAAGAACGTTGATAAGAGGTCAGATAAAGCGTGTCTCCAAGAAGGGAAAAATTGTGCGTGTGCATGCATGGACGCAGACATCCCATATGGAACTCTCCGGGATTATAAAAGGTGATTATTTCTGCTCTGTCATCAATGCCGTTTTTTAAGTCATCAACTATTTTTTTGAGTTGATCAATGGTATTGCCCTCCGGCGTTTTCCAAGATCGACCTTGCACACCATAAACTCTACCCATATCGTCCTCACCCTTACGGTATGGATTATTCAGCCAGGCCTCATTGAGATTCGCATTTGCATCCCAGGTTTTTGTTCCCAAGGCACGAAAGTCAGCAGCACTGTCGTATCCGCGAATATAACCAAGAAATTCGGCAATGGCAGATTTAAAGTAGCTTTTGCGTGTTGTGATCATAGGAAATTTATTTTCTCCCACCTCATATTGAAGGTCGGCATTAATGACGGTCAGACAGCGTTTTCCCGTGCGCTCGTTTGTAACCCAGGTTCCACTCTGTACGATTCTGTTGCATAAGTCTAAATACTGCTTCATTTTCTGCCTTTAAGTATCAAAATTATATACTAATGTAAGGTATAATACAAGGAGGGGCAATATAATGAAAATATTTATTTTAGTGATAGCACTGCTGTTATTAAGTGCATGTAACTCCAAAAGAATCACCGTCAATGGCCTGATCTGTCCAGAGGGGTATTCGACGCCCCAGCAGACAGTAAAAGATTTTACGCAATGTCGATATTATGATGAAAAAAAAGCGGCAGAGGCGTCTATGTCTCCGCTTAGCCCAGAGTGTATAAAATGCCTGGAGAAAAAAGGGTATGAACTCGAAAAATGATAAAAATTAAAGCTCAGTGTAGAAAAATATTTAAAACCTTGGGTATATATTTTATTATGGGGTTCTCTTTTATTGTCATGGGTTGCGAAGGATTCAAGTTAACGGGCAGTATGTGCGAAACTCTTCAGCCCGGCGAAGTTTCTGCAGAATGTAGAGCTTATAAGGAAGAAGAAGCTGCTAGAGCAAGTGAGCACAGGGTTGATGATTCCGGAGAGTGTCTGAAGTGCAAGAAGGTCGAGAAGATAGAAATACGCCGATGAAATTAGATGTGTTTATCTCCCACATTTACGCCTCTTGTGAACATCATTACTTTACCAGAGACAAATTTGACATCGGCTCGGCACCTACTTATGATTATGAGAGTGTTGAGCTTGAGCCAAACAGGGGGATAGAAGGTGACAGGTTTGAGTTTTCAACATACCCTCTGACCTTTATGTCCGAAGAGGTGATGAAAGAGGTGTGCAAAGAGCTGAGTCTTCCCTATAAGCCTACACTTTTTAGACGAAACATTGTCATCTCCGGCCTTAATCTGAACCAGCTCATCGGAAAAAAGTTTTTTATTGGTGGCGTTTTGTTTGAAGGTCTTGAGCATTGTGCCCCTTGTACATGGATGAATGCCGTTATGAAAAAAGGTGCCTACAGGCTTATGAGCGGACGTGGAGGACTGCGTGTCAGAGTGGTAGAAAAAGGGGTTTTGAAAACAGGCCCTAACTTACTTATAACAGAGGAGACATTTGAGCCGGTCAATCCCTTAAGGGCTCTACGTAAACCAAGAATTCCATAGAAAGAGGTAGATATGCAGGCACACGAACGTTTTTTTGGAATATCAGATGACTTTAGATCCCCTTATGCGCGCGATAGGGACAGGATCATTCATTCGGGAAGTTTTAGAAAGTTAGAATATAAAACACAGGTGTTTTTAAACCAGGAAGGTGACTTTTTTAGAACACGACTCACACATTCAATAGAGGTATCACAGATAGCACGCTCTATCTCTTCACAGCTTGGCTTGGAAGAGTCTTTGGCCGAGGCAATTGCACTCGCACACGATCTTGGACATACTCCCTTTGGGCATGTGGGCGGAGATGAACTTGATGCCAAGTTAAAAGCGGTGGGTTATGGCAATGGGTTTGAACACAACTATCAATCTTTCAGAGTACTTACTTTTTTAGAAAAACGTTATAAGGGTTTCAACGGGCTAAACCTCTCTTTTGCCACATTGGAAGGTGTATTAAAACACTCATATCCCTATAAAAAATCTTTCTATCCTCAAGAGATTGATAAAATGTTCAAGCTTGACACACACCCTTCTATTGAAGCGATGGTGGTTGACCGGGCTGATGAGATAGCCTATATGAGTCATGATATTGATGACGGTATTCATTCCGGTCTGATAAGTTTTGATACGCTTAAAGAGAGCGAATTGGCGCAAGAAGTTTTGCAAAAAGTTTATGAAGAAGGTATAAGCGAGGATGAGGACGAGATGTTTAGATACAGGTTCTCTTCACATTTCATCAATCATCTTGTCTACTCTCTTTTAGAGTACTCCAAAGATAAGATAGATAACTCTAAAGTCTTGTGTTCATGCATCCCGAGTTCACAGCCCATTGCCGTCGGGTTTGAACCGGTGCTGGAGACGAAGATCAAAAAGCTTAAGAAGATACTTCTGCAGGAGCTTTATCAGCATAAGGAGATAGTGCGAAAGATGTACGCAGGTAAAAAGGCGGTAGATGGTCTCTTTGATGCCTTGATGGATGAGCCGAAGATGCTTCCTAGGTATTATGCGCTTCAGTTGGATTCGCGTTCTAAACATAGGGTTGTTGCAGACTACATTGCCAGTCTTTCGGACAGAAGCGCTATGCAACTCTATAATGAGATTTTTGGGAAGATCTAGAGACTATCGCCAAAGGCGATTAGTTTTTGAGGTTGATAAGTGTGTTTAAAAGTTGATCAGAGGTAGTGATCGTCTTACCGTTTGCCTGATAACCACGCTGAATGATAATAAGCTGTGTAAGAGAACGTGACAAGTCCACATTTGATGCTTCAAGCGCAGATGATTGAATAAAACCGCGTCCTCCCGATGCTGCGGTTCCTATGATAGGATCACCCGAGTTTGCAGACTGAAGATATACATTTCCTCCATCAGTAGCCAGTCCTTCATTATTGACAAATTTGGCCATGGCTACCTGAGCCAGACCAAAAGATCGGCCGTTTGAGAATGAGCCGATAAGTGTACCGCTTTGGTCAATACGAATTCCTATAAGGTCCCCACCCGGATAACCGTCTTGTGATAGGCCTGATGTAGCAGAGGGGCTGTCAAAACTGGTAAGACCGTCAAAGTTATTAAAGGTTCCAAAGTCAAGGTCAATTGTCTGTGGAGAAGCTGAGCCATTCCCCGGTACCAGATCAAATGAACCCGGATTGACTCCAACAAGAGCCCCTTCGGAGTTGAAAGTAACCGTTCCGCCGGTTAAAATATTGGTATCGGGTGCAATGGCTCCAAGAATTGTAGCGGGCTGAGGAACTGTAATTGAATAATCCCAAACCGCTCCGGTGGAAGTGGTCTGCTGGGTTTTTCTGAAGTCCAATGAAACGGTGTGTTTTGAGCCCAGGGAGTCAAAGACATCAAGACTGCTCGTGTGTGTTGCGGCATTGGTAGGTTGAGTACGTCGTACCTGCCCTATTCCTGTTTGTAAACTTCCTTGAAGACTTTGGAAGTTTGGTGCAATAAAGTTATTTTCATTGACGGTTGTTGTGCTGAGACCGGTTACACTGATATTCATGGCAGAACTACCAACGCCCGTACTGGAATTGTCAATCGCAAATTTTCCATCTGCACCAATAGTGACCAAGGCAGTAGCTGAAACAGCGGTGGCTTCCAGGCTCAGTGCTTCGCGAAGCTCTTCGGTTGTTCTGAAGCTATGCAGTGCGGGAACACCACTGACAGGATTATAGGTATACTCATACGCAGTTTCCGTTAAACCCACGGCTAAACCTGCTGTGGCTGTAGCGGTACCTGTGATATCAATATTTTTAGTCGCAACGGTCGTTCCCAGTCTATTGTTATTGGTGAGTGTGATTTCATTCGTAGTGGGTACAGTAAGGGAGGCTGCGATACCGGTATTTGCCGTCTGGCTGTTAATAGCATTAATGATGGCCAGAGCATTGTCTGTGTCTGAGCTGCCAGCCGGTGTTGTTGCCAGTGTTATTTCTGTACCATTTAAGATAAGCTCGCCTGTTCCCAATGTAAGTGGACCCGCGGCTACAGCTCCACCGGCAGGTACTACCGTGTCTTCAAACCCGATCCACATCCCTTGTCCCGGTTGAAGATCAAAAGCACGTCCGGTAGAATCGAAAAGAACACCCATGTCCTCCGCCGTTTCACCCGTACCGGCACCTGTTACGGCGTCAAGCGCAAAGGTAGGTGAAAACTGGGTAACAGTAGATCCGGAATTTAGGTTTGCCTTTAGGTTGATGACCTGACTTGCGCTTGCCGGCGTTGTCAGTCCTGGTGGAATGACGATATTTTGAATGGGTGCGGTGTTATCTACGAGATTGGTCGTATCATCACGAAGCCATCCTTGTGAGATAAATCCGTTGTTATCAACAAAGTTTCCGTTTGCATCAAACTTGAAGTCCCCGGAACGTGTATATTTATATGTGTTTCCACCGTCGGGACTAACAACATAAAAACCATCCCCCTGGATAGCGATATCCGTATTTTTATCGGAGTTTTGAATGGATCCCTGGGTGTGGATACGTGTAACGGAAGCAACGGTAGCCCCTAAACCGACCTGTACGGCATTCTTACCGCCCAATGCTCCCTGAGGCGCTGTTGCGATCTGGTTTGTCTGGGCAAGCAGGTCGGAAAAGTTGGCACGTGAGTATTTAAACCCGATAGTGTTTACGTTGGCGATATTGTTTGATTCAATATCCATTGCGACCTGGTGTGACTGAAGACCAGATACGCCTGAGAAAAGTGATTTAAGCATTATATATCCTTTTTGGACTAGTGATTATAACAAGCAAAGCGTGTTCCAACTTTAGAGTATAACTATCAAGAAAGTTGATATATTAATATATAAGATTTTTAAGTCTAATGATATCAGGTAAGAAGAGTGAAGAAGGTTTTTAGACTCGGGTTCTGAGTCAAATGTGTTGTCTTGCTTGCGGGGGCTTTATCGCACTGTTTCTGCTTAAGTTCCCGCTAAGATTAAAACCTTGCCGTAGAGGCAAAAGAGCTTACATCTGAAGTGCATTTTGAAGCATCTGATCACTGGTTGTAATGGTTTTTGCTGTAGCGTCATAAGATCGCTGCATGATGATAAGTTCCGTCAGAGCTGAACTAAGTTCAACATTGGAGTTTTCCAGTGTTCCTGAGAGTACTTGACCGTTATCTTGATCATAAAAGATCGCCTGACCGCTGTTATCAGAGGTTTTAAAACGGGTTCCGGTGACGGCTTCAAGTCCCTGGTCATTTTGGAAATGATAAATGGCAACTCTGCCTACGACACTTTGCTCCCCGTTTGTAAAACTTGATATGACTTCGGCATTTCTATTGATGGTATAACCGCTAAGGTCTCCGGCAAGGACACCGTCTACGGCGGCAGAGGAGGTAACAGCGGGACCGCTGTTTGATGTCAGGCCGTTAAATCCTGATCCAAGGTTTGCGATAACAGGCGCACCATCATTATCAATCGCGCCTAAAGTAGAACTGATCAAACCGCCACTTCCGTCAAAATCCACAACACCGGTTTGTGTATCATAGATGATGGAGCCATTGGCATTTTGAGTGGTTGCAACAACATCCCAGCGAATACCGGTTGCCGGTTGGTTCGCGGCTTGCGTAAAGACCAGGCGTAGGTTGTTACGTTCACTCTGCGGGCTGATCACCGTTGCAGAAACGGACTGTGGAAGGTTCTCAATGCCGATATTTCCAATAAAGTCGGCTTGGCTTGTCGCTTGAACAGGATAGGTTAACTCGCTTGGAAAGATTAAGGGCACTTGCGCTCCTACGTCTGAGAGTGCAAGGGACTCAAGCGGTGGAGCAAGAAGACCGCTATCGGTATTGTTTGCCAAGGTACCCGTGACAAAATGGCCCTCGGGATCGAGTAGACTTACCTGTGTCTGGGTTTCGTTAGGACCAAAATAGAAGCTCCCTGCACGTGTAAAATAGTCTTGATCGTTTTGTCCGCGCAGTCCAAACCAGCCATCATCTCCTACGATGGCGAGATCTGTAGTGTTGTCTGATTGAAGGTAGCTTCCGGTCTTTAAGTCCAAGGAGGTAGCAGTAACCTGTGTCCCCAGTCCTACCTGAGGAGATGTGATATCTGCAGCGCTAAAGACCTCTTTTTCAAAAAGGTTTGAAAATTCGGTTCTTGATCCTCTGAATCCGACGGTATTGACGTTAGCAATGTTATTGGCTAAAACATCAATACCCGTTTGAAAAGATTGCAGTCCACTGACGCCGGCATAAATTGATTGGATCATAAGCTATCCTTTACTGATAGATTTCTTGAATTGAGTCAAATGGGACGTAAGATGAACCGAGTTTTAAAAGACTTTTTCCATCTTCAAAGCGTACAGACTCGATAGGGTAAGCCCCCGCTCTGGTTTTTAGAGTTGTGCCCTCAGGATTTGCATAAGAGGCTTCGATATAATAAACCCCTGAGTCGGCGGCATCCCCATTATCGCTTATACCGTTCCAATCAAAAGAATAGACTCCTTTTTCATTAGGTGCGATAGGGATACTCTTGACCGTATTGCCATTTGAATCTTTGACCTCTACATTTCCGGAGGCGATGGCTTCTGGAAAATAGATCTCAAAACTTGGGCTTTGCCCCTGTTCAAAGACTATTCCGTTGCTCCCTGTATCTGCAATCTTTCCTATGGCCGAAACAGTACTAAACTGCGAACTAGCCTGTAGGGAAGCCGAAAGTCCTGCAAGAGACTTATTGGTATTCTCAGCTGACTCCAAGGTTGCCAGTTGAGAGGTTTGCGAAAGGATCTTTTCTGAATTCATTGGTTCAGTGGGATCTTGATATTGAAGTTCAACAAGAAGAAGTTTTAAAAAATCATCTTTTCCCAAAATACCATTGGGGTTGGTTCCCGCCGGAGTGTCTAGAAGGTTGGTTGATGTTGCTATTTCTGAAACTGGCATTTTAAATCCTTTTAAGTCGTTTATATATACCGTGGAACAACAACTTCAAGTGCAGTTGCTATCTCTGTAAACTCTTCTTCATAGTCTTGGAACTCTTCGTAGGTGAGCCCTGCATTTTCCCGTTGTTGTTGCTGCTGCTGTTGCTGGTGAGAAGTAAAGTTCATGGAAGCATCGCCAAGGCCCTGAGCCGATAATTGCGTCTTCAGTTCATGAGAGTTCTGCATCATGACAGTCAGGGCAGTTGTGTTGGCGTTAATGTTGATATGTACATTATTACCACGCTGCACCAGAGTGACCTCCATATCCCCAAACTTCTGGGGGTTGAGCTGCATCTTGATACGGGTAAAAGGAGGTTTGTAGTTTTCAACACTCTCTTTCATGCTCTGTGCAACATGCTGCATCAACTGTTTTGCCTCGTTTACCTTTTGAGAAAGCAGTTCTGTTTTATTTTGAGATACAAGTTGCGTCTTATCCGCACCTTCTAGTTTGGGACTTAGTTCAGCTTCGGCAGTACTTTTAGTCTCTTCACCGTGAAGGAGCCTGTTAAGCGAGGCGTTGAAAAGTGGTGATTTACCTGTTTTTACATTCTCGTCTGCAGGCAGGCCATCAGCAGAGATGGTTTGAGCACTTTTGTGAAGTAAGACATTCAGCGGTTTAGCCATCGTTGTCTCTTTGTCCGGTTTTGAAAAGGGTTTGACTAATTGGCTTGTTGAATGAGGGAGTGCATCTTGAATCAATGCTATGGGTTTGTTAAGCTGAACTTCCTGTGATAACTCTTCGTTAAAGGCTGTTGCAGGCAGTTTATCGAGGCTTATTGCACGCACGTCAATTCCTGATTTTTGTGCTAACTTGATAAGTCCGCCGAGTGTTTTAGGCAAATCTTTGATATCTGACTTGAGTGAGATCTGCTCTTTTAAAAAGGCTTTTGCTTCACCAATGAGCTGTTGCAGATCCTGCTTAAGTGTTTTAGCCGGAAGTGCTTTGATAATATCAGAATGAATCAGCTCTTCATCCTGAGCCCCTTTGTCTGCTAGGCTGAAAAGTTTTTGTAAAGATAGCTTCGTTGGGCCATTGCCTGGTTTTTTTTCAGCTTCATGACCCTCCAAGAGCCCTTTGTCATCGCCCTTTGCAAATGAAAAGGATTTGATGAGAAGGGAGAACTTGTCATTTTTTGTGTCTGTCTTGATATTTAAGATATTTGCTAAAACTGCATTAGGCTTATCCGGCTTTTCAGTAGATAGTCCAATCATAACTTCTCCCTTCTGGCACCTTCAGGCTAAAACCTGATGCAAGACTTTTATTAAATTAAAGCCTATGAAGCACCGATACCGCCTATCGCTAAAACATAACTAGCGGGCATATCTTTGTATTGTAAAGATAGAAAGCAAATATTATTCCATATTGTGTTGTTTGATTTGAAAATTTTTATTGATTATCCAGATATCAATGTTATATTGTTGACTGACGTTTTCAAGGCGGCGAAGATATTTCAACTCTTTTTCTTGATCTTCCATGATGAGTAGTACAGCGGGTTTTCTAGAAGTTTGAGAAGCATAATACAAGGACTGACCGATGCTCTCTGCCCATTTTTGTGCAAAATCTACCTCTATCGCATACTCTTTGACAAGGCAGTCTACACGGGTTTTGTCCTGGAGCCGATACTCTGTGATTCCTCCGAGTTGTTTACAGAAATGTTCCTGATACACTTTTTCTTTATGAAGATGCTTGGCAGAAAGGTTAAGTGCAAGGAGCAATAGCAGTGACAAACATCTATTCATTGCTCTTTTCTTCAATCAGTTGGATTACGCAGCTGTATATCATGGAAAAAACCTTATCAAAGCCTTCAAAGCCAGGAAAAAAGAAAGGGTCGGGAACATCCTCATCTTCGTAACCGAAATAACCGAGCTTGATGAGATTGTCTGCGCCCATTTTTTTAAGATTATCATAATTGCTCTGATCCAGTGCCACGATGAGATCATAAGACAGAAAGTCGGTTTCCGTGACCTGTCGTCCTCGTTGGGAGGATATATCAACACCGTTTATTGAGGCAACTTTGATGGAGTTCTCACAAGGGGATTGGCCAATATGCCAATCCCCCGTACCGGCTGAGTCAACTTTGATGTCAAGGTCTTTTTCTTTTATAACTTTTTCTGCTATGCCTTGGGCGAGGGGGGATCGACAGATATTTCCCAAACAGACAAATAGGATAGCTTTCATTAACACGGCCCTTATATTTTTGAAATTATACTCTCTTAAGCATATAGTGGACCTAATTTGATAATGAGATGTGAGTAAAGTGTTATGCGCAGGTTTTATTAGTACTCTTCACCTTGTCCCACCGCCTTTTCTCTTAGGGTTGCCCAATATACCCAGGCAACAAACAAAACCTGCAGGGGAAGACGCAGGTATAGGGTAAGTGGCGAATACTTGGGGAAATACTCAGGATGCAGGGCCATGTGTATGTTCGCAGGGAAGATAGCAATAAGAAGAACAACAAGTCCATATCCTGAAGTTTTACGCGTTTTGGCAAAGAGTAGACCAAGAGCACCCAAAATTTCGAAAAACCCGGCAATAAAAGAGAGTTCATAGCGTAAAGGCAGGTATGGTGGTATAATGGAGACATAAAAGTTTGGATTATCAAAATGGTTTAAACCCGTTAGTAAGAACAGTGTTATCAATAAAAGTAGGCCCGCTTTTCTTAAAAGTGTGTCAGGGAAATTAAACATGGGCTTATTGTATATTAAGTTTTCTTATATAAATATATTAAAAATTATTTTTTAATGAATATTTTAATTCAATTGGGACATGATGATACAACAAATCAATCAACAAGGTCATTTATGCGATATATAAAAGAAACTTTGCGGGGCAAGTCAGATGTCTAGTTTTGAATCCTTGGTCGATCGAATCGAGACATTGCCTCCTTTATCCGATTCGGCTCAAAAAATTATGCAGCTGTATAATCAAAGTGAAGATGATGTTGATATTCGTAAACTTACCCGTTTGATTGAAAATGATACGCTTCTTACTGCAAATATACTGGGTATGATCAATGATCCGAAGTTCGGTTTTAACAATAAGATCACCTCGGTTTCTCAGGCCCTCACCCTTTTTGGTACACGTATTATCAAAGGGTTTATCCTCTCTTTTGTCATGAAGGAGCATATCAGGCTTGACTTGGGTGCTTATGGAGTGAGTAATGAGAAGTTCAATGATATGTGTCAGCTACAAGCTGCCCTCTTGTTTCAATGGTACATGTCTGTTGATATTAAAAGAGCGCAGATCTTGGTTCCCCTGTGTCTGATTATGGAAACGGGAAAAGCGATCTTTGCACAGGAGATGGGAGCGAGTGATTATGGCCATCTTTTTACCGAAGAGATCTATTATGCACAAAATATGGAAGAGGTTGAGCACAAATACTCCGATACGACTTCGTATTATATCGGTGGACTGTTGTTTGAACATTGGAACTTCTCGCAGCGTTATGTGGAGATCATGAAGTCTTTGGATTTTGATGATGAGGGGTATGATGTGGATCAAGTGGATCTGAACATCTTGGATGTTATACGTACAGCGATAAATGTTAAAGGTTTTCTAAGTAAAGAAAATCTAAACAGGGCTTCTGCTCTTGTTAAAGAGCTAGGAATGGATGAGGCTTCATTTATGCATGCAGCGCTAAGAATAAAAAATGCCTATGAAGATACACGAAGAGCCAAGGGTCTCATCTAAGGAGCTTTTCAAACAGCTCTTTGATCTTCTTGGGGATAGGCCTGGCTCTTTCACCTTCATAATCTACCAGAACCCATACCGTGTAAGCTTTTGCCAGGAGTTTATCACCGCGTTTGCACTCATAACAACGTGTTATACGCGTAGGAGTAACCTTTTGTATCCAGGTTTGAATAGTTAGTATATCATTTTGGTAAGCAGGTGCCATATATTCTATGTTGTGGGATTTTGCAACCCAGGCCAGCCCTATCTCTTTACAGGCTTGCATTCCCCAGCCTAAGAGTTCTGCGTGGGATATTGCTGCCTCGATAAACCACTCAAGATAGCGGAGGTTATTCACATGACGGATATAGTCTTGGGGGTCTTCATTAACGGTAAATCTCTGCTCAAATAAGGGTGAAATCACAGTTTTTGTATGATCACACGGATAACAATAGCATCACCCTGGTGCCCCTTTCCTTCATCTAAAGGAATATCACACTCTTCAAGATAGACTATCTCACAAGCTTTCATGGAAAAGATCGTCTTTAAAGACTCAAGGGTATACAAAAGAGAAGGCTTTTTGGGCCCCCCGCTCTCTCTTGGTATCTGTTTTATTGAGAAAAACTCTCCAATAAAATAGCCTCGAGGATTTAAGGCGCCAATGGCTTTTTGAAAGGCTCGGGTACGAAGAGGGTCTTCAAGATGAAGGTATGAGGTAACAATAGCATCATAACTCTCCTGAGGATTCCATAGTTCCAAGTCAAGAAGCTCGACCTTGAAACTCACACCACGTTTGGAAGCCATGGCCAGTGTTTTTGTCATACCGATTGCAGAGGCATCCAGTGCTGTGACCTCGAAGCCCTTCTCAGCTAAATAAACAGCATTTCTCCCCTCGCCTTCACCTAGACACAGGATTTTACCTTTGGGAGCCAAGAGCTTTGTTTGAGATTCGATAAAGACGTTTGGCTTAAACCCGTAAAAATATCCCTCGCGTGAGAACTTCTCATCCCACATCTTACCGACTGATTGTTCTATCATTTCTGCACACCGTCTAAAACAGGTACGAAGGCACACTCTTCGAGCTCTTCCGCTTGCAGGGTACTTCCAAACTTGGTAAAACGTGTGATCACCTGCTTACCGTTTTTTTCCATAGGGGCAACGATGATACCGTCGGGAGCAAGTTGGTCGATAAGCTTTTGGGGGATATGCGTGGCTGAGGCAGAAAAGAGGATACGGTCATAAGGCGCATACTGTATCCAGCCTCCCTGACCGTCATCGGTTCGGGTGTGAATATTGGAGATATTAAGTGTTCGAAAACGTTGCTTTGCCTCTATCATCAAGGGCTCAATACGTTCGATGGTAAAGACGCGACGGAAGAGTTTAGAGAGTATGGCGGCTTGATATCCACTTCCACATCCCACCTCTAAAACGGAGTCTGCTCCTTGAGGAAAGAGGTATTCGCTCATCTTTGCAACGGTAAGAGGAGAGGATATCCATTGGTTCGCACCTATAGGTAAGGCATCCAGCTTATAGGCATTATTGCGAAAACCGGTGGGGACAAAGGCTTCCCTGTTGTTTGAGGCAATAGCCTTGTATACAGCCTCACTTAGTGTAAATTTTATATTAATCTCTTCAGCCAGTTTGGCATTTTTTATAGCAGCCATTCTCTCTTGCATCATTTCCCTTGAATACCTACATTGAGGTATCTACGCATCTTTCGCGTCTCTTGTTTGTCATATGAGCCTAACAAGCAAAGAGTATTCCCATTACGGGTTGCCTTACCAAAGGGTGTGATTATTCCACTCATGGAAGTACAGTTTTCGTTAGAGGCATCTGAGCTCAAGACATAACATTGATTCATCACGGCGAGTGCCTCTGTAAGGACGCTAAAGTTTTCGCTACGGTCTTTTCCCCATCTGGCAGGGACCAGAATGATATCAGCACCTTCAAGGTCTTGCCAGTACTGTTTAAAGCGTAACTCGAAACATATCATCAGACCAAACCTGATTCCGTCGACCTCAAAGAGAGAAAGATGCTTCTCTTCGCCTTGAGTGAAGTACTTGTGCTCATCACCGAGTTTAAAGAGCCTGTTTTTACACTGCTCGTGAACAAGCTTTTTCCCGTACAGTACCTTGGCGACATTATAAAACTTTCCATCTTCCCGTTTTTCAATAACTGTTAATGCGATCAAACGATTTTTACTGAGTTGAAGCAGGGTCTCTATCGCCTTTGTTGAAAAGGCAGAAGCTGCCTCAAAATGTGCATAATCAAAGTTGGTTAAACAGACTTCAGGGGCTAAGATAATGGCATTTTCCGGGGTCTCTTGAATCAAGTTGATAAGCGTAGTGAGATTGGCGTCGTAATTATCGGTGGATCCAAATTGAAGGGTGGCTAGGGGTCGTTTTGTCATGGATGGAAGGCTACAGAGAAAACTCTGTTGTCCTAGAAGTCATCGAAGTCTAAAGAACCTTTGGAGTAGTTGGCTACGGTTCCTTCGAAGAAGTTTGTTTTTTGGTCATTGAACTTTGAGAAGTCATCCACCCATTTGATAGGATGTGAGACATTATAAAGTTTTTCAAAACCTACCGCGTGGAGTCTCTCATCGGCCAAAAACTTGATATACTGTTCAAGAATGTCATTGGTAAGACCAAGTATTTGACCCTGAGTGATATATTGTCCCCACTGTACCTCAAGCTCAACGGCACTTTCAAACATTGCATAGACTTCATCTTTGAGTTTATCTGTAAAAAGGTCGGGACGTTCGCGTCTAAGCGTGTTAATGATATTTTGAAAGAGGGTAAGGTGGGTCACTTCATCACGCTGGATAAAACGGATCATCTGCGCAGAGCCTAACATCTTGCCTGCACGCGCCAGCGTGTAGAGATAAGCGAATCCACTGTAAAAATAGATCCCTTCCAATATCTGATTGGCAAAACAGGCTTTTAGAAAGTTTGTTTCGCTTGGGTTTTTTGTCAATTCGGTAAAAACGGCAGCAATGGCATCGTTCTTATGTTTTAACTTCATATCTGAACGCCATAGGTTATAGATCTCATCAGAGTTTTGAGAAATCGAGTCAACCATAACCGCATAAGATTGTGAGTGCAGCGCTTCTTCAAAAGATTGACGAACCAGGATAAGGTTGACCTCTGGAGATGTCACGTAAGGATTGACATTGTCAATCAGGTTATTTGTCTGAAGCGAATCCATAAATATCAGCTGTGCCAGTGCCTTGTCGTAAGCTGACTTCTCTGTATCCGTCAGCGTTTTATAGTCAAGAGCATCACGCGTCATATCGACTTCTTTTGGGAACCATGTGTTGTTGAGCATCATCTCCCAAAGGTTATAGGCCCATTGGTATTTTATATTATTTAATTCAAATATCCCTGTCGGGTTTCCACCGAATATTTTACGATCATTGACATGTTCAGATGATTCGGGATTATATATCTTTTTTCTATCCATAGTAGATGTCTTTCGTTAGGTGATTCTTAGCAAGGTAGTCTTTGCCATCAGTTCAAAAATTATACATTATGAATGACCTATTTAATCTTTAAAAACGAAAGAATTTTTACTTTTTTTCGCTACACTGAGGGCACGAAATAAAACATTCCCATATAGGGCACTCTAAGGGCAAAATATGTTAAAAAAGTATAGTTACCTTTTTTCACTTTTTCTTATTTTTTCACTTAGCCTGGAAGCGAAATCTTTACTTTATAGGGTGAGTTCAGAGGGTGGTACGGTCTATATTTTGGGTTCAATACACCTGGCTAAAGCAGAACTTTATCCATTAGATAAAAAAATAAGAGGGGCTTATGCAAAAAGTGATGTCTTAGCCGTGGAGCTAGACCCATCTTCGCACGAGGCTATGACCGCCATACAAAATACAGTGTCAAGCAGAGGTACGTATCCGGCAGGTAAAAGCCTAAGTACCGAACTTTCTGCAAAGACCTATGAGGCTCTTGTGAGCTATATGAGTAAGTCGGGTACGCCTGTATCTATGGTACAAGGGATGAGACCGTGGCTGGTGATGCTGCAATTGAGCGTGACAGAGATGCAACGTTTGGGCTATTCTCCCGACCTGGGTATTGACAAACACTTTTTAGATCAGGCCAAAGCAGAAATGAAAACCGTTGTATCACTTGAAACGGCGCAAGAACAGATGGGGCTTATAAGCAAGGATGACAAGGCCTTTCAAGACAAACTGCTGTTTTATACCTTGGAATCCATGCATGAGATGGAACCGATGCTGGATGACATGTTTAGGCATTGGCAAAGAGGAGATGAAGAGGCTATTGATAAAATCATCTCGATACCTGTAGTGACAGACCCTGATCTAAAAGATGTTTACGATGCTCTTATCATTAAGCGTAATTATAAGATGACACAGAAGATAGAAGGTTTTTTAAGAACGAATAAAAATTATTTTGTTGTGATTGGATCTGGTCATGTGGTTGGGAAAGAAGGGATTGTCTCTCTCTTAAAAGAAAAGGGTTACAGAGTGACTCAGGAGTAAAATGCACGCATCAAGCTCTTATCTGTATGGCGGACAAAGTCTATAAATGATTGCGTCTGCTTAGCTAATTTTATAAGTGTTTACTATATAATAAGGCTATTATGATGAACTCTAAACTTTTAAGTAGGCTTTTTACGGCAGATATTGTTTATGATAAGTACAGTCGAAACTACCGTCGTCTTATTCTACTCAATGCCTTGCTTTATCTGACGATCGTTTTATCGGCTTTTTTTACTCTTTTTAATTTTTTTGGGCTTGAAAACTACCTTATTGCAGGCATGGATTTTCTCGTCTTTTGTACAACTGTGTATGCTAGTTATGATGTGCACAGGTACAAACGTCTCGAGCGGGCCGTGACTCTTTTTACGGCGATACTTTTTATCTTTCTTATCTCCTTTACTCTGGTCAATCAAAACGAAAATTACGGATTGATATGGACAATCTTTCTTCCTTTGGTTGCCATTTTGTTAATGAGCCGAAAAAAAGGATTGATTATTGTCATAATCTTTTATCTTTTTATCTTCTCTGTTGCGTATGAGGGCATAGGCGAATGGCAAAACATGCAGTGGAGTTTAACAAGCTTTTTGCGCTTTGTTGCTGCTTCAGCTGCGTTGACATACATTGTTCATTTTATGGAGTACTCACATGAACTTGCAGAGGATCAGTTAGCATTAACACGTAAACATGAGGCTGAAAGTATGAAAGCCATGCATGAGCTCTCCATCAAGGACCCATTGACCCAGCTCTACAACCGACGTCATTTCAATACTATTTTTACCCAGCAGTTTCAAACAGCACACCGACATCATTTTTATTTTGCTCTTTTTATCTTGGATATAGATTTTTTCAAGCAGTATAACGATACCTATGGGCATCAAGAGGGGGATAGGGCCTTATGTAAATTAGCAGAGGCCTTAAATGAACATTTACGCCGCAGCGAAGACTCTGTTTTTCGTCTGGGTGGAGAAGAGTTTTCCGGTATCTGCATAGGAGAAGATAGAGAGAAAATAGTGAGTCGCATATCTTCTATTATTGATATTGTCACAGATTTACATATTGAACATAGCTCTTCGAGCGTGAGTGAGTATATCAGTGTCAGTATCGGTATAAAGATTATCAACTCATTCGAGGAGTATGATTTTGACAGACTCTACAAAGAAGCGGACGAAGCCTTGTATAGGGCCAAGCAAGAGGGTCGCAACCGATATGTATTTACTTGATTAATTTTTCATTAACTTATTCTGTTTAAAATTATTAAGTTAAAAAATCAAGGATAATAGAATGTTTAGAGACATATTCTTTGTATTGATGGTCTTAAGCGTTAGTGTTTATGCTCATGCTAATAAAAACAAAATCATTAATTTTATTGAAGTAAGCAACGAAGAGAAAGAGGATATTTCCATCTTGGAAGATACCCTCTATAAACAAGCCTAAAGGCTCGGTTTATAAGGATTAACGGCTAGCGCGTTTACGCTCATTTTCAGTTAGAAGACGCTTACGAATACGCACACTTTCCGGAGTTACTTCAAGAAGCTCATCATCTTCGATCCACTCAAGCGCTTTCTCAAGGTTCATATCACGTGGCGGGACAAGTTTAATTGCCTCATCTGCACCTGATGAACGTACATTTGATTGAGCCTTCCCTTTAATCGGGTTAACCGAAAGATCATTTGAACGTGAATGCTCACCAATAATCATACCCTCATATACCTTGTCTTGTGGCTTAATGAACATACCGCCACGGTCTTGTAGGTTGAAGATTGAGAATGCCATAGCTTCACCTTGCTCAGTAGAGATAAGCGCACCATATTGGCGAGATTCAACTGAACCAGAGTATGGACGGAATTCGATGAATGAGTGATTCATTACACCCTCACCTTTTGTATCCGTTAGGAACTGACCTCTAAAACCGATAAGGCCACGTGCAGGGATCTCAAATTCGATTCTTTGGAAACCAACACCCATAGGAAGCATAGACTTCATCTCTGCTTTGCGCTTACCAAGACGCTCGATAACCGTTCCGCCAAGTTCTTCAGGGACATCGATTACAAGGTGCTCAAATGGCTCACATTTAACGCCTTCGATCTCTTTAACGATAACCTCTGGACGCGAGATACCAAATTCAAAACCTTCACGACGCATGTTTTCAGCAAGTACCGTGATCTGAAGTTCACCACGACCTGATACTCTAAACTGACCTTCACCGGCAGCTTCAAATTTCATTGCGACATTGGTTGTCATCTCAGCTTCAAGACGCTCACGAATCTTGTTTGATGTAACGTGCTTACCTTCTTGACCGGCAAGAGGAGAGTCATTTACTGAGAATACAACGGTTAGTGTTGGCTCTTCAACGTGCATAGGATCAAGTGCAACAGGATTTACCGGATCACATACTGTATCTCCAACATCAACTGTTTCCATACCGGCAATGGCAACGATATCACCCGCTTCTGCTTCTTGGATCTCCATACGGTTTAGACCGTGGAAACCGATAAGCTTAGAGATCTTACCGTTGATCATCTCACCGTCTGCCTTAGCAAGCTTAACGTTATCACCTTTTTTAAGACGTCCGTTAAAGATACGAGAAATACCGATCTTACCAACATAGTTATCATAATCCAGTGTGAAAACCTGAGCTTGAGCCGGATTTTCTGGAGAACCCTCTGGTAAAGGTACTTCATTAATAATAGTCTCAAAGATACACTCAAAGTTTCCATCTTCATCTGCCATGTCCATTTTAGCGATACCGTCACGAGCCGCTGCATAAACGATTGGGAAGTCCAGTTGATCATCATCTGCATCCATTTGAGTGAATAGGTCAAACATCTCATCAACAACACGCTCCGGCTCAGCTGAAGGCTTATCGATCTTGTTAATAACAACGATAGGTTTTTTACCTAAAGCAAGCATCTTTTTAACAACGAATTTTGTTTGAGGCATAACACCTTCGTAAGCATCAACAAGTACAAGTACACCATCAACCATCTTAAGTACACGCTCAACTTCACCACCAAAGTCGGCGTGACCCGGAGTATCGATGATATTAATCTTGTGGTCTTTATAACGGATAGCAGTATTTTTAGAAAGAATAGTAATCCCACGCTCTTTTTCAAGTGCATTTGAATCCATTGCTCTTTCATCATGTGATTCGTGATCACCAAAGGTTCCTGATTGTTCTAAAAGACCATCAACTAAAGTAGTTTTACCATGATCAACGTGCGCGATAACAGCGATGTTTCTGATTTTTTGCATCTAAGCTCCAGAGTTTGCAGCCACATCTTAAATGAACCAGTGAGGTCGCTCATTATGTGAACAGCTTATTTTTTCGAAATTCTATCTAATTTTTACTTTAACTTATCCCAAAAAAATTTTATAATGTGTATAATAGGAACAATCATGGATGAACTGGGGTCTTTTATGCGATATATTCTGTTTTTAGCTTTAGTAATTACCTTCTCATTTGGAGCAAAGGTAAATGAAACACTATACTCAGAGAACAACTCCACAAGTGAGATACAAAAGCTCAGGGCCCTTGTTTCAAAGAGTACTTCTACAGATCCGGAAATACAAAATAAGATCAGTATACAGAAGCTCTTTCTTTCTAAAATCGAGACGCTTGCCACCGTCTTGCCTCAAAAGCCCATTGCTCTTTACAAACTTCCAAACAAAAAGAAGTTAACACAAAAAGAGTTTTTGCGGTATTTTAATCACTTAGCTGACCTCCTTGATAAAATGACCAAACATGAGGGCAATAAACGAAAGCTATCTGAAAGACTTATCTCTATTAAAGAGCATCTCTCTTCTTTGCGGGAAAATGAAAAAGATGATATCTTGCAGGGACAACTGGAGTATGCCTACTTCAAGTGGAAATTGATTTTTAACGACAGGAATCATAAGCGCTATGAGACATACCTGCAAAAAGAAAAACCGCGTTTTTTAACGAGCTTTGAGAAGACTGATGTCGATTTAAAGCGTCTTGAAAAGAGAGAAGACAAGCTAAATGCAAGCCTTCAGATACTGTATCAGAAAAAGGTTTATCTGGAACTTCGTTTGGAAAAGGAGACCATTCTTGTCGCCAGTAAGAAGAAGGAAGACATTACTGAAGATCTGAATGGAACGAGGCTGCTTGGTGATCTCAAAGATGAAGATAAGAACTGGCGATACAATGAAGTGATAAAGGAGATGGAGGCCAATAAGGCAGCTATCGCAAAAGCAATCGAACAAAAGTATCAGACACTTATTTTGCATCAGATTAAAAACCTACAAGCACAAGATCTGGAAAACTACATTATCGTGCGTGGCATCATGGAGAGTTTTTCTCATGATCTTTCCAGTGTTGATAAAGAGAGATACAAACTTGAACAGGCAATGCTTGAATGGCTTAAGTATGAACATATCGGAGATCTTACTGCTTTGGTATATGACTTTAGGGCGTGGATAGAGAAGCTTTATGCTCAGGGCGTTGATATTATTAACTCTCCTCTTTTTTATCTGAATGACAAACCCGTTGATATCTCTGATATTTTGATGATGTTTTTAACGATCTTACTTGGTTTCATGCTTGCAAAGTTTTATAAAAGACGTATTAATGCAGCGCAAGGGCGTATCAGTTTTATTCAAAAACAGTCTTTTAAGATCATTGGCAACCTTGGCTATTATCTCATTGTAATCGTTACCTTTGCCGTCTCTTTAAGCAATATTGGCTTAGACCTCTCTTCTTTGTCCCTTGTGGCGGGAGCACTCTCTGTCGGTATCGGTTTTGGACTCAAGGAAGTTGTCGGAAACTTTGTCTCGGGTATTATTCTGATGGTAGAACGAAGTGTGAAGATCGGTGACTTTGTTGAGATTGACAATAGTATTATTGGAAATATCAAAGATATCCGTATGCGCTCAGTCACCATTAAGACATCGGCTAATATCGATGTGATCGTGCCAAACTCGTTATTGGTACAACAAAGTTTTATAAACTATACGCTTGATGAGTCTGTCAGGCGTCTTAGTATACCGTTCACTGTTGCATACGGAATAAGCTACGAGACAGTTTCTGAGGTCATTTTAGAGGCCTTGGAAAAGAGTGAGATCGAGTACATTCGTAATTCGCGTGAATATGAGGCAGATGTTATTATGTCGGGCATGGATGAACGGGGCGTTAATTACTTACTTTTTGTTTTTGTCAATACCTATGGTCCCAATGCCCGTTCTTCCTTTTTTCGGCTTATCTATAAGACTCTACAAGATAAGCAGATTTCTATACCTGCGCCTAAGTTGGATGTTACTATGATAAAGGATGATATTTAGCCTTTGACTGAGGCTAAATATATAGGACTATTTTAGAACTTTCTGTTGCAATACTTCAACACTCACAATTTTCACATTTTTTTATTGAAGAATACTAGAATAAAAAAAAGGAAATATCATGAAAAAAAATGAACCCTTGAATGAGACAACTATAAAATATGCTCTGCAAGAAGGTCTTATCACGGCCAAAGAGGCACGTAATATGTTACGAGTTTATTTGTACAAGTCCAATTTTTCTCCTAGGCGTAATCCCGCTATAAAAACGCATCAAGTTGTCTGAGCTACACGATCAATACACAAAATCATGAGACCATTTTCTAGATAAGGTGGGATATCGTATCTGTTTATACGTTGGCGGTATCTTTTTTGCATTTTATTTGTTTATAATATCGACCTAGATAACCCCTGAAGGATACAAAATGAGATTGATTTTGACTATGATAGCTCTTGTTTACACACTTATGGCCGCTAATGCGGAAGATGCCGCCTTTGCATTGGACTTTGAGGAAGAGTACCAAGTCGCACTTACTAAAGCTACTAAAGCGAATAAGCTTTTAATGCTTCTTATTGTTCAAGACCCATGTCCTTATTGCGATAGGTTGGTTGAAAACACTCTCTCGGATGCCAAGGTAAAAAAAGGGTTAAAGAACTTTGTTTCTGTTGTTATTGATAAAAAAGGGGACTTCCCTGAAGCCTTTAAAACGAATATGACCCCAATGACTTTTTTTATCGACCCCAAAACTGAGGAAAGTGTCTGGGAGAGTATGGGCTATGTTAAAGTACCTCAGTTTCTTGACGACTTAAAAGAGGCAGAGCTTATGCGAAAGTCTATAAAGTAAAAGAGCTCTCTTCATATTTTAGCGTCTGCGCACAAAGATGCAGAGGCGAGCTGAGGTACTCTTGTGAACCAAAACCAACTTCTATCCCCTCGTCTGTAAATACAATATTTCCGCCTTCTTGCATATCAACGGCTTGGAGGGCTTTGTCATCCAAAAGTTTTGTATCATCCACACCATGAAGTTCAAAAGTCATGTTGACCCAGTCAAAGGCACGATTTTTATCTTGAGCCGTAAGCGTTATTTTAAAGGTGGTAGGAGAGAGAATCTCTAAAGAGACTAGTTCTCCCCCTCGAATATCATCAAAACGTTCCATAAAGGCAGGTAGATCATTTTTAGATAGGGGTTTCATCTTTGTCCTTGAAATAAAAAGTTGCGGTAAAAATAATAAAAGAAAGAATGATGAATATCTTATTCATCATTCAGGAGCTAGAGGTTGTAGTGCCTATTGGCAACCGACACACTCCATAGAGCGATCTTCTACATCCGAACTTGATTCCGGGGATTGGCTTCTCAGGTAGTATGTCGATTTAAGACCCAGTTTCCAAGCCAGCAGATAGATCTCATTTAGGTATTTACCCGAGGCCTTATCCAAAGTGATAAAGATGTTGAGACTTTGACCCTGGTCTATCCATTTTTGACGGATAGAGGCTGCCTTGATAAGGATGGTCTGATTAAGGTCATAGGCAGGAGTATAGTATGACCATGTCTCCGGTGAAAGTTTTGGTGCAACGACAGGAATAAGACCGGAAAGGTTTTCTTCAAACCACTTACGTTTATATACAGGTTCGATCGCTTGTGTCGTTCCTGTGAGTATAGAAATAGACGAGGTGGGTGCGATAGCCATGAGATAACCGTTACGCATACCCTGTGTTTTAACCTTCTCACGCAGTTCATCCCAATCATAGTTTGATGAAAACAGGCCGCCCCTGTCAACGAGATTGATAACTTCGGCGTTAGCATGATCCATCGGCATAATGCCCCTACTCCACTTGGAACCTGCAAATTCAGGATAAGAGCCCTTCTCTTTAGCGTTATCACTAGAAGCACTGATCGCGTTATACGAAACGGCTTCCATCACTTCATCAATCTTGTCAAAGTGCTCTTGTGTTCCCCAGGCGATTCCCTGCTCGGCTAACATCTGTGCCTCACCCATAACACCTAGGCCGACAGAACGGCTTTTAAGATTGGTACGTTTAACTTTTTCTACCGGATAGAAGTTTAGATCGATGACATTATCAAGAGCACGCATCGCTATGGGTACGATACGTTCTATATCTTCTTTTGTATTGACACGTGAGAGGTTGACTGAAGCAAGGTTACATACTGCCGTATCTCCATTAACCCTCTCTTTTTCTACGATAAAGATCTCTTTTCCATCTACAGAGTCCAAGGCGGTAACCTTGCTTGCCGGTTTTTCTATACCGCTGTCTACACGCACGATTTCATCTTCATCATAAGAGATGTAGGTTCCGTCTTCAAACTTGAACTTTATCTTGTAGGTGTTTGGGTTGGTGTTTTGAAAGATCTCTGTACAAAGGTTTGAACTGCGTATAACACCATAATGATCATTTGGGTTAGCGCGGTTAGCATTGTCTTTAAAACAGAGGAAAGGTGAACCTGATTCAAAATATGAGGTAAGTATCTTCTTCCACAGGTCTTTTGCCTTGATATGCTCTTTTATGACGTCATCATCATTCTCTAACTCTTTATAACGCTTTTCAAACTCATCTCCATAAAGAAGTGTCAGCTCTTTGGTCTGATAAGGATCAAAGAGTGTCCAGATAGCGTCTTCTTGAACACGTTTCATAAACAGGTCGTTAATCCAAAGTGATGGGAAGAGGTCATGGGCACGACGGCGTTCCTCGCCCGAGTTTTTCTTCAGATCCAAGAAGTCATTGATATCCATGTGCCAAGGTTCAAGGTAAACGGCAATAGCGCCCTTTCGCGTACCCAGCTGATCAACGGCAATAGCGACATCATTGGTGATTTTCAAAAATGGGATGGTTCCGCCGGCTGCATTTTTGTGACCGTCGATATAGGAACCGATTGAGCGAACCTGAGTCCAATCCCAGCCGATACCACCGCCAAACTTAGAGAGCATTGCCATCTCTTGATAGGCATCAAATATACCTTCTATGTTATCGGGTGTTGATCCTATATAGCATGAGGATAGTTGGTGTCTAGGTGTACGTGCGTTTGAAAGGGTAGGTGTTGCCAACATTACCTCAAAACTAGAGATCATGTCATAGAACTTTTTTGCCCACTCTTGTTTGTTCTCTTCACGTTGAGCCAAGAACATTGCTATACCCATAAACATATGTTGAGGAAGTTCAATAGGATCGCCATCTCTGTCTTTGATCAGGTATCTGTCATAAAGCGTCTTGACCCCGAGATAATTGAACTGCAGATCACGTTCGGGTTTGATATACTTGTCCAGGTCATCAAGGTCATACATATCACGCAGACCAAGCAGAAGGCGTCCCTCTTTTTCGCCACGTTCAAAATATTTCTCTAGTTTACAATAGCCTGTAAAATGATTGACAGAATGATAGAGGTTATATAAGAAAAGGCGTGAGGCAACAAAGGTCCAGTTGGGAGCATCAATATCGATCTTGTCAACAGCTGTCTTTATTAGGGCTTGTTGTATCTCTTTGGATGTAATGCCGTCACGGAACATGATCTGTGCATCAACTTCCAGTTCACTCTGACTTACACCGCTTAATCCTTTAACCGAGGCTGCTGTATATTTTTGAATCTTTGTTATATCTAATGGCTCACTTCGTCCATTTCTCTTGATGATAGTTATCATTAAAATAACCCCTTATAATTATACTTATTGTTGGATTCTAGTTAAAAGAATATACCATTAAAACTTTGAAATAAAGCTGTAATTATTGAAAATAGTTGGATGTTTATGAAGATTGATAGATTAAAAAACACCTATCTAAATATAGGTGTTTCTTTCAGTGAATATGACTTATCGTTATGCAAATACGCGCTTGAATATGGCATCAACATTCTTCGTGTAATAATCATAATTAAAACACTCTCTGATTTCTTCTTCGCTTAAGGAGTTGCGCAACTCTTCATCGGCTAAAAGATTTTCGAGGTAAAGACTTTCACCCTTCTCATTTGTTGTCTGATTGCCTTGCTGGATCTCTTCCCATACTTTCATAGCATTGCGTTGAACGATCTTATATGCGTCTTCTCTTGATACACCTTTGAGAGGGAGTTCAAGTAAAACACGTTGTGAGAAAACCAAACCACCTGTTAGGTTTAGGTTTTTCATCATGTTCTCAGGATAGACCGTCAGGTTTGCGATAACGTTATTCATGCGGTGAAGCATAAAGTCAGAGGTGATGAAAGCATCAGGTAGCCAAAAACGCTCATTTGATGAGTGAGAGATATCACGCTCATGCCATAGGGCAACATTTTCCATTGCCGGGTTAGCGTAAGCGCGAATCGTACGAGCAAGACCCGTAATGTTCTCTGTTAAGATCGGGTTGCGTTTATGCGGCATTGCCGAAGATCCCTTTTGCCCTTTTGCAAAATACTCTTCGGCCTCATACACCTCTGTTCTTTGTAGGTGTCTTACTTGAACGGCAAACTTCTCAACCGAAGAAGCAAGCATTGCCAAGGCAGTAGCTAATCTTGCGTATCGGTCTCTGTGCACAACCTGGTTTGAACATGGTTCAGGCTTGAGTCCAAGTTCTGCCATCGCATACTCTTCCAGCTCAAGCGGTGCGTGTGCAAAGTTTCCCATAGCACCAGAGATCTGTCCTACAGAGATCACTTCCATGGTCTGCTCAAGGTTCGTAAGGTGACGCGCCATTTCATCATACCAGACAGCCAGAGTCAAACCAAAGGTAATAGGTTCGCCATGTATTCCATGACTTCGTCCTACCATCAAAGTCATCTTATGTTCTTCGGCACGTTTTTTTATCGATCCCATTAACATTTTCACATCATCAATGATAATGCTTAAAGAGTCTCTCATTTGAAGTGCGACACCTGTGTCAACCGCATCAGAACTTGTCATACCGTAGTGGAACCATCTTGATTCTTTGCCCAAGCTCTCTGACACACTTGTATTGAATGCAATCAGATCATGTTTGGTCACTGCTTCAATCTCTTCAATACGTTCTACTGAAAAGCTCGCATTCTTTACAATCTTATCTGCATCGTCTTGAGGAATCTTTCCAAGTCTAGCCCATGCTTTTACGGCTGCTTTTTCAACTTCTAACCATGCTGCATATCTTGCATGCTGTGTCCATTTCTCAGACATCTCTTTTCTGGCGTAACGTTCTACCATATGTGTAACCTTAATGAGGGAGTTTTAATTAAGGAATGCTATCTAACGGCGGCTAATAAACTCATTAAAGAGGCCAAGTATACTGGTTTCACGTGAAACATGTCACCATGTTTTCAGCTCTTATTAGGTACAATCCGTTAACTATATATGTAAGGTGAAGAATGCCGTTTATCGTCAAAGAGTTCGAAATCAAGAAGAAGATAAAGGCGGTTCTTTTTTTAATCAATGAACTTAAATATACACAAAAAGAGGCGCAGCGGTTTGTGGCAATAGGACGCTTGTCGGTTAATGGCGAAGTGATGTCACATACCTCCGGGTTTTTAGAAGGAAGGGTCTCTTTTATCTGTTTCGAACCACAGACGCGAGGACTGGAACCGGTCTTTCAGACAGTTGATTTCGCTGTTTATGATAAACCATCAGGTGTGCTCGTTCATCCGCAAAATCGTAATACTCCTTATTCTATCATCGATGAGGCTAAGTATGCCTTTGGACGGGATGCTAATATCACACACAGAATCGATCAAGAGACAAGTGGTCTGTTATTGATCGCCAAAGATAAAGTGTCCGAAAGAACACTTAAGATGTTATTTGAGAACCGAGAAATCAAGAAGTCCTATTTAGCGTTAGTGCATGGTGAATTTCCTGATAAACTTCAGGTAGATGCCCCTCTTTTGCGTAAAGAAGATGAGAGTGCAATCGTTAGGATGGTTGTTAGAGTCCATGAAGATGGGAAGGCCTCGCAAACGGATTTCAAACGCCTTCGTTATTATCCTAAACTCAACATGTCATTAGTGGAGTGTTATCCACTAACAGGCAGACAGCATCAGATTAGGGTTCATCTGTTTCACGTGAAACATCCCATTGTTGGTGACCCTATATATGGACAGACGGATGAAGATACAGCCAGATTCTTGGACAGAAAGATTAGTAAAGAAGAACGCATAGAAAAAAGCGGTGCGAGTAGATTGATGCTGCACGCGAATCAACTCTGTTTTAAACACGGTCCCGAGTATTGTGTTAACTCTAAAGATCTCTTTGCAAGAGATCCACTCTCTTTTTTAGATCAAGACTGCGAAATATAACGCCGTCTTTTTTCATCTTTTAGCTTATCAAGTTCTACCATCAAATAACCATCTATAGCATTGTTGAAATCAGGATCAACTCCAAAATCGAAAAAATTTACTCCGCCTGCATGACATAGATCTCCATACTGTTTGTACAAGGTAGGAATAGAAACCTCCAGACCCTTGAGATAAGACTTAAGTGTACAAATACCCTCAGAATACTCCTGCCCTTCAAAAATATTATCAAACTCATCCCTTGTATTGCGAGACAAGATGTAAGGATGTTGGGCCTTAATGGATTGAGTGTCTGGGGTGAAATACTTGGAATAAAAATATACGAGCATATCCTTGGCTACTTTTGGATAGGAATTACTAATGGAAACGGGACCATACATATACTTTATATGAGGATTATGCGCAAGGTAGGCCCCTATTCCCTGCCAGAGATAATCCAGTGCACGTGAACCCCAATATTTTGGTTGTACAAAACTCCGTCCAAGCTCAATGGCATATTCAAGCTTATCATCCAAGTCATCATCTATACGGCATAGTTCATTCATATATAAACCTTCTTTTCCCAGCCATGAAAGAATCCATGAACATTCACCTATACGATATGCCCCCGCAATTTCCAGGGCCTCATCATCCCATAAGACAAGGTGCAGATAATATTCATCATATTTATCTAGATCACGTCTTGTACCTGTTCCCTCTCCTACTTTTCTAAAGGTATACTCACGCAAGCGACCGATCTCTTTTAAGATACTAGAAGAGTTCTCAGGGTCGATAAGATAAATCTCTTTGCCATCTGTTGTTGAACCGAGCCGATCTCCTTCTTTAAGTTCCTTTCTAAGTATTTGTCTTTCTACCGGATGGGAGATGGACTGTTCTGTTGCAAGGAGTGTTGTTTTTCCCTTAGCTATACGGTAAAGATGTTTTCTAAAAAGACGTGCATACTGCTTTGGTTTTAGGTTCTGATTCTGAAAAGAAGTCGCAGGAATAATGTTTCCTATAGAAAACTCGAGCGGCTTGTTAGAAGGCAAAGAAAAAAGTTCATGTCCAAGTAAAAATGAGCTCATAGGTTTATATATCCACGAGAGTGTGTAAAACATCGAGGAGTTGCGTGCATTGATATGAATAGGAAGTATAGGTGTAGAAGTTCTCTGTGCGATCTTAATAAAGCCGCTTTTCCAATAATTGTCTTTGATCCCATTAATGGAAGCACGAGAGACCTCACCGGCCGGGAAGAAAATGACAACTTCTTCATTTACAAGTGCCTGATCAATAGCTTGCAAAGAGGCGCGCGTGAGCTTTCCTTGTATATTATCTATAGGAATAAGGAAGGAAGCGAGTTGAGGAATATGTGATAGCATTTGATTGGCAACGATCTTTACCTTTTTATCCTGTCTGGCATTGGCCACCAGTTTTATAAGCGTTAAAGCATCTGCCGCACCCAAAGGATGATTGGCTACAATCATAACCTTTCCTATAGTAGGTATATTCTCAAGCTCTCTATGGTTGATTTTATAAGAGATATTCAAATATTCAAGAATAGCCTCTACAAAATCTAATCCTGAGAGACGTTCATTAAGATTTAAAAAATTGTTCACCTCTTTTTCATGAAACAGCTTTCTTAAAAATGCAATGCTTGGACGCATAGCAACAGAGGGTATTTTATTGTATAGACTTGGATAAGAGTTTTGAACCATATTTTCTACGCGAACCATAAGACTTCCTTTTACCTAAACCCTCTTTAAAATATGTATGCGAATTTTTAAGAGGAACCAGTTGAAATTTTGATAATAAAAGTTTAAGTTATCTTAATTACAGAACAAATACATTCGTACTACGATTCCATTACAAAGATGAACCTTTTGGGTTGGTTTCGGATGTGAATAAACCTATGAGAATGTATATCTTAAGGGATAATAGAGTATATAATCACATTTTTAGCTATATATGTAAAGTGATGTGAATAAAAAATAGCCATATTTTGAAATTAAAACTTATAAGAATAATAAGTATTACTAAAAAAAAGAATATTATTTGAATAACACCGTAATATAGGGCTTTAACGAGAGATTTATGAAGGATATCATAGAAAATATTTTATAACTTAAGGAAAAAATAAACAAATATTTATAAAAATTTAAGCATATTAAATACGATTTTACTTAAAAAATAGAGTGACTTGTTCACAGCTTAGAACAACGTGTGAATACTACACACTTGAAAAAAAAACTGTTGTTTTTAATGTATAAAAAAATAGCTTAAGTTACAAAACTTAGAGATATATCAAGAGTGGAGAGTTAAATTTATGACTTAAGTTCTTTGTGGTATCATTTCAACATAAACAGCCTCCCTGGTGTGTTGGCTGTTTTCTATCAGAATACAAACTTCTAAACTTTAATCCTCTTGACATCTCTTGCATAAACCCGAAAGAATGATATTACTCTCTTCTATCTCGTAATGGCTCTGTTGACTTGCCTCATTTATAAGACCTTCAAGATTTAGCTCTAGATCTAAAAACTCCTTACATTTTTGACATAAAAGATGTATATGTGGTGCTTTAACAATTTCATACTTCTGTTTGGCATTGGGTATTTTAACTTCTGTTATGATTCTGCTATCTAGCATGGCATTTATATTTTTATAAAGTGTTGCAAGTGAGATAGAGGAGAACTGTTTTTTAATGCGTACATAGAGATCATCTACGCTAATATGCCCGGCATTGTGCATTAATGACAATATGCCGAGACGCTGAGGAGTGACTTTGAGATGATGCTCACGCAAAAATTTTTCATAATTCATGGTAAGAGTATATCATATTATTAATAGGTATTATTATAAAAGTAATTTTAGTAAAGGATAATAATTATCCTTTAAGATTGAAGAGGGTACAATTTTCGAAAGGAAAATTATCTTCTCCTGCTGAATCCGCAAAATTAAGTAGATGATAAACCTTAAGAATATAGTATATAGCATGAGTGGTATCGAATCATTTGTTCAGAAATGGACATTCATACAAATCATGTTAAGATGATATAACATAAAAGGAAACAGTTATGACAAAAATATTAGTATTAAGCACATTGGCGGCAAGCTTGGTGATGGGATCGTCTTTACTCAAAGAAGCTAAAGAGGCAGGTCTTGTTGCAATTCCTAAGAATATGAAAGAGGTGCGTAAGCTTGTTGACAATCCTAATAATCCTATTACCGATGCCAAGGTTGAGTTGGGAAAGAAACTCTTCTTTGAGCCGCGTATATCAAAAAGTGGTCTGATATCGTGTAATACCTGTCATAATCTGGCTACAGGCGGTGTAGACGGTGTTGCTGCCGCAATCGGTCACAAATGGACGGCCAATCCTCATCATCTGAACTCTCCTACTGTCTACAATGCAGTGTTTTTTGATGCACAGTTTTGGGATGGGCGTGACCCGGACCTGGAAAAACAGGCTCAAGGTCCTATCCTTGCAGCTCCTGAGATGGCCGCAACAAAAGAGCATGTTGTCAGTACAGTACGCTCTATGCCGGAATATGTGAAGTCATTTGAAGAAGCTTATGGCAAGGGTGTTAAGATCGATTATGAAACGATTACGGCAACGATTGGCCTGTTTGAACGTACTCTGGTTACACCGGCTCCGTATGACTCCTATTTAAACGGCGATAAGAATGCCATGAGTCAAGATCAAAAAGCAGGATTAAAGACTTTTATAGACAAGGGGTGTGCGACTTGCCATACAGGAGTGGCTCTAGGCGGTTCTATGCAGGCATTTGAGGTTACAGGAAAGTATAAGTATGCGGATATCGGAGACTTTAAGGGCGACAAAAATGGCCTTGTAAAGGTCCCTACTCTAAGAAATATTAACGAAACAGCTCCCTACTTCCATAATGGTGCAGTGAGTACACTTAAAGAAGCAATTGTCGAGATGGGACGGATTCAGCTTGGCGTTAAGATCACGGATAAGGAAGCCTCTTCTATCGAGAGCTTTTTTAAAGCACTTGAAGGCAGAAAACCATTGATTGTTTATCCACAGCTTCCAAATCCAACATCTTCTACTCCAAAGCCGGATGTTAACTAAGCGATAGTTTTTCGCTCTTTCTAGCCTCAAGGCTGGAAACCGCTTCCTGGACTACTTTTTAATCTTTTATGTAGGCAGGGTTTGAGCGGACGCATTGTAAAATATGGGATCAGGATGTAAAAGGAAGAGCAAAAACGCTTTTGTTTAACTCAGTCATCATCTTCTTTAGAACGAATAGCAATGATCAAACTACCCACTCCAATAATAACGAAAATAGTCAAAAAAACAATTTGAAAAATGTCTGTAGTCAACATTAGTATTCACCCTCTTCTTTCTCTTTGAGTTGTCCACAAGCGGCAGAGATATCTATTCCCTTGGACTGACGAATGGTACATAAAAGTCCATGGTTGATAAGGTATTCTTGAAACTTTACCATAGAGCTAACACTGGGGCGTTCATAAGGGCTTCCGGGATACGGGTTAAAGAAGATAAGGTTTACCTTGGCTTTGATGTCAGAAAGCAGTTGGACAAGCTTCTTGGCGGAGCGGATATCGTCATTCTTATCCTTGATAACAAGGTACTCGAACATAACCCGTTTTCGTGTATCGATAGGAAAACGTTTTACGGCTTCTATAATAGAGTTGATATTATGTGCCTTATTCATAGGAATAAGCTCGGTTCGGAGTTCATCATCAACTGCGTGCAAAGAGATGGCAATATGTACACCTAAGTCCATCTGGCCAAGTTTATCTATCTTATTGCTTAAGCCGGAAGTTGAAACTGTTTGACGTTTTCCGCCGATGGCAAGACCATCCTCTTCTTTAAATATCTTAATGGCAGTTGCAAGGTTATCCAGATTGTCTAGAGGCTCACCCATGCCCATATAGACGATATTAAGACGTTTGGCTGCAGGTATATTGTTGTCAATTTTTATAGCAAGTACCTGAGCTACGATCTCACCGGGAGTAAGGTCACGGGTAAAACCGCCTTTGGCAGTCAGACAAAAGGTACATCCTACCTTGCACCCTACCTGTGTAGAGACACATACGGTGTATTTTGCTTCAGAACTGACCTCGCCGTCGTCTCCCAGCTCCTCAGGTTTCATAAGAAGCAAAACGGCTTCGATTGTCTTTCCGTCAGGAAGAGAAAAAAGGTATTTGATCGTTCCGTCATCGCTAAACTCTTTTTTAGCGATTTCTAGGGGCATTAAGATGTACTTTTCATTCAACTCTGCACGCATAGCCTTGGGAATATTTTGCATCTCATCAAAGCTTTTGACATAGTTGTGATAGATCCAGCCATAGATCTGTTTGGCTCTAAAGGCAGGCTTGATGACCTGAGCCAACTCATCTTTGGTAAAATCTAAAATGGTCTGTTTCACGAGGTCAGCTCTGTTATTCTTCTTTTGACATGTTCGCCGAGCAGCTCTTTTGCCTTGTCGTGATTGGCTAGAAAGTCAGTATGGGCATCTTTGTTGGTAAAATTGGTAACGCAAAAAACACCGCCGGCAGGAATATTAAACTCCTGGGCAATTCGAAGTACGGAAAAGAACTCCATGTTTTCAATACCAACGCCAAATTTTAAAAAGTTTTTTGCGAGTTCTGCATCGGTTGAGATATAGTTGGATGAGTTTACGACGATATCTTTTGTGCCCTCAATATTGGTTGTAACTACATTGTCCAGGGGTGTATAAGATCTGTTTTCCAAAAAAGAGAGTTCTATATTTGAAGCCGTCTTAGACTCTATGATATCAAAGATGTTTTTGTGGCCATATGAACCTGCTGTCCCGACAAAGAGTATAAACTCCGGTTTATCAAAAAGGCACAAACGCGTTAGGTTCATTGCCATCTCTACAAGTCCGACACCCATAGGTGTGGCAAAATTAAAGGTTTCGTTGTTTCCTGCACATATAATCATCTTATAATCTCACCGGTATATTTTGATCATGAAGATAATGTTTTAAGTCCATGATATCGATCTCTTTATAATGGAAGATCGAAGCAGCAAGGGCCGCATCTGCTCCATGTTCAAAGGCCTCTTTGATATGTTCCATCGTCCCGGCTCCGCCGCTGGCGATGATAGGGACATTGACCAGTTGGCTTATCTGCTCTGTGATGGGGATATCGAATCCAGCCTTGGTTCCATCTGCATCCATGGATGTCAAAAGAATCTCTCCTGCCCCTCTTTCCACAGCTTCTTTCGCCCAGTCCAGAGCATTGATACCCGTATCAACACGCCCCCCGTTGAGGTAAACATTATAGTGATCACCTGTCTGTTTGACATCTATGGCCACAACTATGCATTGTGAGCCAAAACGTTTGGCACCCTCGTTGATGAATTCAGGACGTTTAATGGCTGCTGAGTTTAGACTGACCTTGTCACATCCGACGTTCAAGAGTTTGTAGATATCTTCAAGTTTACGAATCCCACCGCCTACGGTGAGGGGGATAAAGACCTCTTTTGCTACTTTTTCAACGATATCTACGATGGTCTCTCTATTATCGGATGAAGCTGTGATGTCCAAAAATGTTATCTCATCAGCTCCTTCATCATTATAACGCTTGGCAACCTCGACCGGATCGCCTGCATCTTTGAGTCCGACAAAGTTAACGCCCTTGACAACACGTCCGTCTTTTACATCAAGACAAGGGATAATACGTTTTGCAAAATAGTCCATATACTTTCCTATGTGAATTGCGCAATTATAGTGCAGCTTGGCTTATGAAGTCTTTGAATATTCTTGCTAGATCTATTTATCCTCTATCATGACCTTTGCAATACCGATCTTGGCAAAAGAGATATAGAGAGTGTCTTCACTCGGATTGAGGGTACTGCTGAGTGCGGTAGCATTCTTATCTTGTATTTTGTAGGTACTGATGTGCCTGAGGTCTTTTGGATCTTGTGTATTGATATAATAAACGCCGTCTTCCAGAGCCGACACATAAAGTTTTTCACCACCGTGTGAAAGTGTCAACTGCTTGGCATACTTGGGGGTTAGGCAGGTTGAGATAAGCGATGCATTATCTTCACCAGATACATCAAGCACATGCACGCCATGTTCACCTGAAGCCACATAGGCTATTTTTTTTTCAGGAGATAGTATCACATAATTGGCACCGTCTTGGAGAGAAAAATTGAAGAGCTCCCTGGGGTTTCCAATGTGTGAGATGTCCAGAACACTAAGACCTTTATCGTGGGCGAGGTAGAGTCTTGAACGATTGTCATCAAGCGCAAGATGCTTGATGTTTAGTCCCCGGTTGTAGTTGGCGAGAAGTTTAAAGTCTTCTTTGTTGGAGATATCAAAGATGCTCAGTCCCCTTGTCCTTCTGATGACAAAACTTCTATTATCATCCACGGAAGGAAGGGAACTGATGGCACGTAGCCTTGGATAGGCACCTTTTTGCAAAGGGGCCTTGGGTTGGCTGATATCCAAGATAGTAAAGCCGTTTTTTTCGTCACTGAGATAGAGGTATGCTCCATTGAATGAGCGGGCGATGTCTACGAGGGAACATCCGTCACCAAGAAAGTCAAAGGTTGATACTTCGGAAGCGTCTTCGAAGTTTGTAATGTCAACACTCTTGAAACAGTACTCTCCGTCTGCCACGTAGGCAAACTCTTCACTGCTTGAGAGTAAAACTTTATGGCTTGTACCTCCGGATGAGTAGAGCTCTTTTACGATATGGATTTTTGGCATATGCCCTTTGACGTAATCCATCAGTTCGGGATCAGATTCTAAGGTCTGATATGAGGTCTCTAAGCTCGGGATCTTTCCCCGGGTTCTGTAGGCTACATAATAGGCCATCGCACGTTTGTTAATGATACTGCTTTGAGAGAGCGTATTGATGCCGCTGTTCATGATACGTGTAAACTCTCTATAATCATTGGTATCAATACTTTTAAGAAGATAGGTGTTAATAATACGCATGATATGATCATGGTCCTTTTGAAGGTCTCGAAGTCCTTGGACATATCTTTGCTTCTGCTCTTTAGAAGCTCGGGGGTTGTTTTCTATGGATCTGCCAAGCGACAGCAGTTCTTCCACGTAGATATGATACTGGGTTGACTTGCTGTTGATCTTTTCCAAGTTGGACAAGTTTCTAAACACTTCATCTGCTCGATACAGAGGTGTCCCCAGCTGAGTAAAAAGCTTGGGATACTCGTTTGCGAAAGAGAGTAGGGTAAACAATAAAAAAAATATAGATATTCGTGTCATCATTGAGCCTGTAAAATATTATAGAGAATACACCTTAGTAAAGATATACAGTAGTATGCCTGAGTTTTACTAATAAATATTTTATAAGATGTTATCTGTAGCGGGTTGTGATTGTAAAACAAACTCAATGACTTTTGCTTTGGGCATTTCACAGGGCTTAAGCAAGCCATCCTTGATCGTTGGATAATAGTTTAAGGATATAAAATCATTTCCTCCTAGCTCTTGGGCATATAATTTAATAAGTTTTCCATCTAAGCGGGTCTGTTTGCGAAGAAGATATTGTTTATTATGGAAAAGAACATTATAGGCACCATTGTTTAAGGCCTTGATCGTCTTATCAAAGCTCTTAGTCATCAAAAAGTTCGTTTGCACAAATGGAGGAGATATCAAAATACTTTTTTAAGATTTTATCATAGTCATTATCTTGTATCCCGTCGAGGGTGTCTGAACCTGGATGTTTAAATGTCCTATCCAGAAGAAGTAAGCGTCCTTTTGCAGTAGGCATGGCACAGATGGTCTGTCGGGTAAAACGTGAGTCAGGGGAGTGCATATTAAAAAAGTTTGCTAATTCATAATCTATAAGGTCTTGGGGACGAAGATCAAAAGAATACAAGGAAACCCAATTATTATGGAGCTTGCATTGGAGCTCAAACCCTTCGATATGAGGAACTAATTTAAAGAGATCGCCAAATTGCTCATTCTCCTTATCACAGGTAAGTTCTATCGGTTCAATAAGACCCTTCCCTCCAAACCCAAGGTCACAAAGGTACTCTTTTCCCTGTGTTGTGACTTTTAAGACCATATGTGTTTTTGGACGAAGGGCATTATTATATCCGTATAGAGGACGTCCGATGAGGTGGGTCACCTCAAAGCCAAGCTCTTGAAGCAAGAGAGAGAAGAGGGTATTTAATTCATAACAATAACCTCCTCTATTATCTAATATCAATTTTTTAAAAAGGCTCTCTTTATCCAAAGGAATAGGGCGCTTCAGTCGGACATTAAAGTTTTCAAAAGGGATTGTAAAAGCATGTGCTCTATGGAGTTGTCGTAAAGTATCAAAATCATTTTTTGCTCTTATATCTATGTTCAGACGTTTTAGGTACGCAGAGATATTCATCTTGACTCCTTTATAGGATCGCTTAAAAAGACGAACCACTTGTTTGAAGGGCTTTTGTTGGTAGAATCCTACCGGAAAAGGTATAATTTCCTTATGAAAGTAATTATAGATCTAATAGAAGATATACATACGGCAATCAATAATGACAAAAGTTTTTCTCTTGCGAGTATGGGTTTAAAAGAAGAAAAGAGCGGTGAGTTCTTTCCTTCATGGGAATCGGGAATCTGCTCGATGAAGGTTGATGATGCGCAAAGGAGGTTATTTTTATTTCTTGGAAAAGATCAACCTCTATATATTGGCGATCTTTTAGAAGATTTAAATGCCTTATCTAATGAGAAAATGATGTATGAGGTCTGTGTCTCTTATTCCAAAAAAAATCGACGTTATGACAACGCTTTGATAGGGTTTGCAGAATCGTTTGAAGAGAAAAAATATTTCGTTTATGTTTCAGAGTAGATAGATAAATATTTTGGACTTTAAGTTAAACTTTTTTATAATTGAGATTATGAAAAAAGTCGTGTGGGTTGCTTTAATACTTATATTGGGTGCATGCTCTTCCAAGCAGCCGGGAACTGACCCTGCCTTTGTAATCTATCCTTATGATTTTTATGAAAAATTCAATCTTCGAACCATAATAAGTTCTTACCGTAATCATCTACACTATTATTGTACCAGGTATCCAAAGGACTTCTTTAAAGAAAACGAAATCCGTACGGCAAACAATAAACTGCTGATCTTGGACAATGGGAACAAAACATTGACCTTTGAGATGGTTGCCTATAACAAGGTTATCATAACCGATTTAGACAGACAGAACAAATACAAATCGAAGTCGCTTTATACCTTTTTTTATAACAAAGAGGCAGATGATTTTCGTGTGTATGAATTTTTTATCAAGCAAAAGGATAACTGCAAAGAGTATAAGAAGGGGCACTTTAAAGTTGACACCAGTAAAATTATCATCAAGAACTCCTCTGTAAAGCCTCTGCCTTCCCAACCGTAAAAAGAGCTATATTTTATAAAAACTTATAAAAAATGCGTTAACTTTAAGCCAAAAAAGATAAACTTAACTCAACGAATGCTTATATAAGCAGTTTTTAGCTATCCTTTCATCCTATGAAAAATGATGTAGTTGCTAAAAAGAAGTTTGGACAGAACTTTCTTATTGATGAAAGTGTTGTGCGCAGAATTGTCGAAGCGATGCCCCATAATGATAATATCATTGCCGAAATTGGGCCTGGCTTAGGTGATTTGACTAAACATTTAGTGAACGTCAAAAGCGTTATTGCTTTTGAAGTGGACACCGATTTGTGTAAGCTCCTTAACGAGGAGTTTAAAGACGAGATGAATACCGGTAGATTTGAGCTTCGCTGCGGCGATGTGCTCGAACACTGGAAGGCTAACTTATTAGAATGCAACTATGACTTAGTGGCGAATCTGCCCTATTATATTGCGACGAATATTATATTAAAAGCATTAGCCGATCCTCATTGTCAATCTTTGCTCGTTATGGTTCAGCGCGAGGTCGCAGAAAAGTTTTCTGCGCAACCTGGCGATAAAGACTTTGGTGCGATCTCCGTGATTACTCAGACGGTAGGCGCAGCAGCAATTGTTATAGAAGTACCACCAGAAGCTTTCAACCCTCCTCCGAAAATACATTCGGCGGTTTTAAAGATTGTGAAGCATAAAAGTCGTAGTTCAGATACAGGTTTGGAAGATATGTTACGTGTGGCTTTTGCTCAGCCCCGCAAAACTCTGCTTAAAAATCTTTCAGCTGTATATAACAAAGAAGAGGTCAGTAATGCTCTGGAGGCTATGAGCTTGTCTCCCACAATTCGTCCGCATCAAACAACAACGGCTAATTATCACCAACTCTATAAGAAATTACCAAGGAGTTTGGATGGAAGAGAACAACACAACTACGGCAACAAGCGGGACAGAAAGCCGTCCTCAAAATAAAAACAGTAATAGACGTCCTCAGGGCAACAGAAACCGTCGTCCACATAGCGGCAACAGGTCAGTTCAAGAAAAAGATGTAAATGGCAATGTAGTAGCTAAAGAAGTTGATGGAAATAGAGCGGAAGGTTCTTCTCGTCAGGGCCAAAACCGTCAAAGCCAAAACCGTCAAGGCGGAAATCGTCAAGGCGGAAATCGTCAAGGCGGTGGTGGAAATAAAAACCGTTTTCGTCGGGGTTTTAACCCGGGCGGTGTTCCGGCTGATAAACTACTCAAAGAGTGTGTGGTAAGAAATCAAGAGGTTCATAAAGAGCGTCTTAACCCTCACCATAAACTTGATCTTAACACGAAGGCCAAGGTTCGTGTCACGCCACTTGGCGGTCTAAATGAGATCGGTGGTAATATCACGGTGATCGAAACTGAAAATGAGGCAATCCTTGTTGATATCGGGATGTCTTTTCCGGATGAAGAGATGCATGGTGTTGATATTTTGGTTCCGGATTTTTCGTATATTCGTGAGATCAAAGACAAGATTGTTGCCGTTATCATCACACATGCTCATGAAGATCATATTGGAGCGACGCCATACTTTTATAAAGAGTTTCAGTACCCTTTATACGGAACAGCCTTTCCTTTAGCAATGATCGCAAACAAGTTTGACGAACACCACATCAAGCAACATAAATCTTATTTCCGTCCTATTGAAAAGCGTAAGGCTTACAAGATTGGTAATGATTTTGAGATCGAATGGATGCATATGACGCACTCTATCATTGATGCTTCATCCTTAGCTATTACTACAGAAGCAGGTACGGTTATCCATACGGGTGACTTTAAGATCGATCATACTCCTGTTGACGGATATCCTGCTGACTTGCACCGTCTTGCCCATTATGGCGAGAAGGGTGTTTTATGCCTGCTTTCAGATTCGACGAACTCGTACAATACGGGTATGACGCCGTCTGAACTTTCTGTTGCACCGGGACTTGACAGACTGTTTGCCAAGGCAGAGGGGCGTGTTATCCTCTCAACGTTTAGTTCAAATATTCACCGCCTACAGCAGGCCATTGCGTATGCGCTTAAGTATAATAGAAAGATCTGCGTTATCGGTAGATCAATGGAAAGAAACCTTGAAGTGGCTATGGCATATGACTATATCCGTCTTGACAAGCGTATCTTCATCGATCCGGATGATGTCAGCCGTACAGAAGACAAAAAAGTGATGATTATTACAACCGGTTCACAAGGTGAGCCGTCTTCAGCCCTGTTTAGAATGGCTACAGGTGAGCATAGACATATCAAGATCAAGCCGACAGATACCATTGTACTCTCTTCACGCGCGATTCCGGGTAATGAAGGCTCTATATCCGGTATGCTTAACCACCTGCAGCGGGCAGGTGCAAGAGTTGAACAGGCAAGAGATATCCACGTTTCAGGTCACGCAGCGCAAGAAGAACAAAAGCTTATGTTACGTTTGACAAAACCTAAGTTCTTCCTGCCGATTCACGGTGAGTATAACCATACGATGAAACACAGTCAGACAGGCATACAGTGTGGTATTCCTGAACGAAATATCCTTATTATGGGTGATGGCGAGACGATCGAGATCAGTCCTAAGTATATGCGAAAGGTCAAAAAGGTCAAGTCAGGCAAAACGTACATTGATAATCAAAACAATTTTCAAATCGCCGATGATATCGTTATTGACAGACAAAAGCTTGCAGGGGAGGGTATCGTAATGATCGTTGCCCAAGTGAGTGAGACGGATTCAAGTCTTGTTAGTAAACCGCGTGTTAGCTCATTTGGATTGGTAGCTGATAAAAATGACAAAGCCTTCGCTAAAGAGATGGAAGATGTTCTGGAACACTTCTTATTAAATCTCAAGCCGGGTCTGATTGAAAACCAAAGAGCACTTGAAAATGATCTTCGTCAAGTTGTTCGCAAACATATCTACAGAAAGATGAAAAAATACCCTCTTATCGTACCAACTGTTTTTGTAATGTAATTCAGCGCCTAATGCGCTGAATCAGACATAGAAGTCATCCTCTTGATTAATGGAAAGTGTTAATGAAAGACATAGAAAAGATTTTACATCCTGAAGAATCAATTTTAGTCTCTGCTGAGATTTCCAAAACCTTTTATATCGATATTCTTTCCTTGTATGCTCTGGGCTTCTTACTGCTTTTTATCAGTTATGAGTATGAGATAGGCGTCATCGGTATTGTACTGGTCTTAAGAACTTTTTACGTACATATGCATGAGATCAAAGAGAAAAAATCTTATCACTGCGTGCTGACCCAGGAGCGTATTATTATCCACAAGGGATATAAAAAACGCGAAATTTTTCCTATCAGACTTGAAGAGATCAGAACAATTTATATTAAGCCGATAAACGAATCCCTGAAAAAACTTATTGATGTGGGAACATTGGAAGTTGTCACAAGCTCGGGCGGACGATACGTTATAGGACATATCAAACAGCCTTACGTCTACCACCGTGCCATCATTGGCGATGTTGTAAGCTCGACGAATTATGCAAAACAGAAGGCCAAGAAAAACAGGGGATAGAGTGTTAGCGTATGTAGCGTTAAAATGTTACAATAACTGATACCAATACGCCAGGCTTTATGATGAAAAAAGTTAAACTACTGCTTAAAATACTGTCAATAATATTTGTACTCTACGGTTTCATCGGTTTTTTTATCCTTCCTCACCTCATTAAAGAACAGATCATTGAAAATGCCCAAAAGCTATTAACCCGTAAGGTGAGCATTGAATCCGTATCGTGCAATCCTTATACATTTGAAGTAGGGGTAGATACCCTTTTACTGCATACAAAAGAGGAGGTAAAGACTTTTGCAGGGGTACGGGAAATTGAGATAAATATAGACCCGTTCTACCTTCTAAAAGGCGAGATCAGAGTAAAGTATATAGGGATTTCAGCACCTTTTGTCAGGGTTCATAAAAACAAGAAAGGTGAGTTTAATTTTTCAGATCTCTTAGTGGCAGGTGAAGAGAAAACGCAGAAGGAAAGACAGACCCGAACAGAGTTCCCTGCATTTGTGATTGATAAGTTTTCTATTAAATCAGGAAAGGTTTATTATCTGGATGAAACACTCTCTCAAGCTTTTGAAGAGACATTGAAACCGATCAATTTTACCCTGAGAGATTTCTCAACGATGAAAGAGCATAATAATAAACTCTCTTTGCATATCAGGCTTGATGACGGGGGTACTATAGACTACAGGGGAAAGATAAATTCAATTGAACCGCTACGACTGGAGGGCTCACTTGCCCTGCATTCCGGTCGTTTATACACGCAATGGGAATATTTTAGAGACGTCTTGGGTTTTATAGTCGCAGATGGTTCTTTGGATGCATCATTGGAGTATACGGCAGACTTTTCAGCTGAGCCTATGCAGGTAAATATTAATCAATATCAATTAAGGATAGAAGACTTGCGGCTGCAGGAGAAGAAAACAAAGGAGAATATGTTAAAGCTTCCACTCCTATCGCTTCATGGAAGTGCCGACCTTGGCTTAAAGCAGATCAAAGTCAATAAGTTTTTAATTGAAGGCTTTAGTGCCAAGGCACGAAGAGATGAGAATGGGGTGATCAACTGGCTTTCATATCTTCCCCCTTCTAAACCAAGCCAAGAGACAAATGAGACAAGTCCGTGGAAGATCAATATTGCAAGGCTTGATATTAAAACAGATGAACTCTCCTTTGAAGAACACTTTGCGCCCAAAGCCTATGAGGCAAAGGTACAGAACCTTTCTCTTGGTGTGCAAGATATCAAAGCATTTGAAGGTAAGTTTTATGTAGATGCATTCCAAACACTCTTGTCCGGGGCCTCCCTTTATCCTTTAGAAGGTAAGAAGGAGTACCTGGGCTTTAAAGACTTAAGTCTCAATGGAAGGCTTAGTAAAACACAGAGCATGGATATAAACCTTAGTCGTGTACATCTGGACAGCTTGAACATCTTTGCACTCATGGATCAAGGAGGAAAGCTGAATTTCTCTAAGCTCTCTCCTTTGGATGCTGGAGAAGAAAAAACAGCAGAGAGCAAGAAGGGGGCCAGCCCCTTAAACTGGGAGGTTGATCATTTTCAGCTTTCGCAAGCCAGTGTTGACTTTAAAGATCATTACAGTGCCAAGAACGCTCTTATCAAACTTGATAATATCAATGCAGATGTACGTTCTCTCTCTTCGGTGCCGGGTAGTTGGGCGAGAGCTGAGCTCTCTACACGTATAAACAAGACAGGTCAACTAGTCGCCAAGTCAAAGCTTCGACAATCTCCCTTAGCGGTACAAAGCCAGGTACAGCTTAAGGGACTGGACCTCTCCTCTTTTCAAGCCTACGTGAATAAAAGAGCGAACATAGATGTCAATAGCGGTATTTTAAATCTCGATTTTAAGGCTGAACATAACAAGAAAAGAAGTAAAATATTGGCAGATGCACGTATCAAAGAGCTAAATCTCTCGGAGCGGCGTGAAGGAAAGACATTTTTTGCTTTTTCAAAACTGGAGGTGAAAAAGATAGACTTTAGCCTCAATCCCGATCAGATGAAGATTGCAAATGTGGACATTTTTGAACCTTATGCTCGACTGAAGATAGATGAAAAGCATATAACTAACCTTGAAGGGTTAATGCTCTCAGATAAACAAAATGGCGCAGATACGGAGGTAGTTAAAGCAGAGAAAAAAGCTTTTCAGGTCTTTATAGGAAAGGTTAATTTTAAAGAGGGTAAAGGAGAGTTTTCAGATCTCTCTTTACCCCTGCCTTTTAAAACAGATATCCATGACTTAAATGGAGAGATGATAGCACTGGGAAATCTGTCTGATGTAAAAACAAAGGTAGACATCGACGGGGTCGTTGATGAATACGGTCTTGCAAAAATAGAGGGTAAGCTTCTTTCGGCCAGTCCCAAGGTATTTACCGATATGGAAGTGAAGTTTCAAAATATTGACATGACAAACCTGTCTCCGTATACGGGAAAATTTATCGGACACACGCTCAAAGAAGGAAAGATGAATGTTGAACTCGATTACAAGATAGATGATGCTCAGATGCAAGGCGGAAACAGGATTGTCTTGAAGAAACTTACCTTGGGTGAAGAGGTTGAGAGCGAAGATGCTATCTCGGCACCGGTGAGTCTGGCCATCGCCTTGCTTAAAGACGGTGACGGGGTAATTGACCTTGACGTTCCCGTAAGCGGAGATGTGAACAAACCTGACTTTGCTATCGGTCATGTGGTGTGGACAGCATTTAAAAACCTGATTGTAGGTGTGGCGACCGCGCCGTTTAAGTTTTTGGGAAACCTTCTGGGGATGAGTGCAGATGCACTGGAAAATATACAGTTTGAAGTGGGAAAGGCAGATATTTTACCGCCTGAAAAAGAAAAATTAGACAAACTTTCCGAGGTCTTCTCTTCTAAAAAGATGTTGCTGCTCAAGGTTGCAGGCTCTTATGATGCAAAACGTGACCTTTTAGCAATGCAAACAGCCAAGCTTTATGAGGAGGCCTTGTCCAAGCTTGAAGACAATACAACGAACATCTCTCTCATGGACAGGGATGACTTGGACGCATTGATGAAGACGATGTACGTAAGCCATTTTGGAAAAGAAAAATATGCTTTGCTTAAAGAGACAATAGATATAAAACAGAGCGGTCAAGACAACAAAAAGTCAGACCTGAGAAAAAGGATAAGAGAAGAGCTTATAGATGATCAAAAAGTATCAGAAGAAGATCTCATCAGCCTGGCTAAACGGAGGGCAGAGGGTATTATTTCACACCTTGTGCACAGAGGTATTGCGGCGGATAGACTGGAGTCATTGGAACCTGTTCAGGTTGAAACAGCGGTAGATGAAAACGAATATATCCCGACTAAACTCGTCCTTGGGGCAAAATGAGAGAGAGTATCTCTTTCATTCAAGGGGGAAAAGCGGTAAATCAGTACCTTTGTGATAAAATAATATTATGAAGAACAGACGTAATGATTATATTGAAATTGCCAAAGAGACATTGCAGATAGAAGCAGATGCTTTGATAAACGCAAAGGCACATGTTTCACGAGAGATGCATGAAGCGGTGGAGTGCATAATGAGCTGTCGCGGGAAGCTGGTTATCACGGGAGTAGGCAAGTCAGGCCTTATCGGAGCGAAGATGGCAGCCACGTTAGCATCGACAGGCACCTCCTCTTTCTTTTTGCATCCTACCGAGGCTTTGCATGGAGACTTGGGCATGATAGGTGCAGGTGATGTTGTTCTTGCAATCTCGTACAGTGGGGAGAGCAGCGAGTTAAGCGCTATCTTACCGCATATCAAACGTTTTGATATTCCACTAATTGGAATGACACGCAGTAGTGATTCTACGCTTGGAAAGTTTTCAGACATCGTCTTATCCATTGAGGTAGCAAAAGAGGCCTGTCCATTAGGGGTTGCGCCTACATCCTCGACGACATTGACCCTTGCTTTGGGCGATGCCTTGGCGATCTGTCTGATGTATGCCAGAGACTTTAAAAAAGAAGATTTTGCCTCTTTTCATCCAGGTGGCTCACTGGGACGCCAACTCTTCGTGAAGGTTTCAGACCTCATGCGCCGAGATGAACTTCCTTTAGTGTCTGAAGATACACCGGTCAAAGATGCTATCTTGAGTATCAGCGAAGGACGTTTAGGTACGGCGCTTTTGGTGGATGAAGAGCAAAAGCTTTTGGGACTTATCTCTGATGGTGACGTACGTCGAGCCTTACTGAATGAGGGGTTTTCTCTGGAAGATCCGATATCAAAATATGCGACCAAGGACCCGATGACGATAAAAGACGAACATATGCTTGCCTCGGATGCACTGGTACTGATCGAGCAGAAAAAAATTCAACTGATGGTTGTTACAGATGAAAACAGCAGTATTAAGGGTGTCTTACATATCCATAAGCTGATAGAAGAAGGGATTAAGTAGCCATGATGCGCTTAAACAAGTTTATTGCCCACTACTCGACATATTCGAGGCGTGAGGCGGATGCAGCTATTTTAAAAGGTGCTGTGAAGATAGGGGGCAAGGTTGAAAGTAATCCTGCCACTCAGGTAGATGAACATAATTCGGAAGTCTATGTTCATGGCAAAAAAGTATCCCCAAAAGATATTATTACCGTTATTGCGTATAACAAGAAAAAAGGTGAGCTGGTAACAAAGAACGATCCTCGCGGCAGAAAGATCATTTATGATACTTTGGATCATAAGTTCAGGCACTTTATTCCTGTCGGAAGGCTTGATTTTGCAACAGAAGGGCTTTTGCTTTTGACGGACTCTTCGGTTGTGGCGACTATCTTGATGAACTCGGATCTTGAACGGGTGTATAAGGTAAAGATCAAAGGCCCCGTTACTGAAGCTATGGAAGAGGCAATGAAGAAAGGGATGGAGCTAAAAGATGCAAGTGCAGGAGCTCACTCGCACTCGAAGGTCACCTCAATGACCTTCGCTCCCTTCGCCGCTTACAGAGTGGAAAAAAACTCAGATAACTATTCAATCCTGAAAGTCGGTATCACTGAAGGACAAAATCGTGAGCTTAGACGTTTTTTTGCCCACTTTGGTGCAGAAGTAGCTGATCTTAAACGTATCTCATACGGAGGGATTGAACTCAACAACCTTCCTGACGGCAAGACACGTTTTCTTACACGAAGTGAATATACCTCGGTGCGTGAGTATGTCGATCAGGTGACAAAGACGGATGCACAAAGAGAGAACTTTAAAAAACGCAAACTTGAAAAAGAAGAGAAAGAGAAGCTTCAGCAGAAAAAAGATGCTGAAAAGATTCAGTCCATGGAAGAAGATAAGGATAAGCGTAAGCGTATTACCAAGGTCAAAAACAGACTGCAAGATATTTTAAAAGATGACAAGGACGAGTATGATGACTAGATTTCAGTTGAAAACAGAACACACAACGCAGATGATCAATATTAGCGGTGAGGTCAAAGAAGCCGTAATTACTTCAGGAGTGAAGGAGGGTATAGTTGTCGTGTTTACCCCACATACAACAGCCTCGGTAACACTTTTTGAGAACATTGACCAAAACCTGCGCCGTGACTATCTAAAGCTTTTGAAGACCTACATGTCAGGTCAGGAGTATTCACACAAGGGCGATAATGCTGCCGGACACTTAAAGTCTGCCATGACGGGAGCCTCTGTCAGTATTCCTGTAGCAGACGGAAAACCTCTTTTTGGTGAGTGGCAGGGAATCTTCTTTTGTGAATTTGACGGTCCAAGAGAAGTGCGTGATGTCATTATTAAAGTCATCAACGGTTAGTCTGAACATTGGCTGATCTAACTTATCTTTTACGTCCTAAAATCTTTGATGACTTTGTTGGACAGCAGCATCTGGTATCCGAGGGTTCTGCCTTACGTGCACTCTTAGAAAATGCACAGGTGCCGCACTCTTTTTTTTACGGTCCTCCCGGATGTGGGAAAACGACGCTTGCAAGAATTATCGCGGCTAAGCTGGACTCCCCTTTTTATGAGTTTAACGCGACTTCGCTCAAGATAGACCAACTTCGCAAGATATTTTCCCAGTATGAGCATGCCTTGCAGAAACCACTTATCTTTATAGATGAGGTTCACCGCTTGGCGAAAAATCAGCAAGAAGTTCTGTTGCCTGTTATGGAGACTAACGCCGTGTTAGTCATCGGGGCATCCACGGAAAATCCCTACTTTTCCCTGACAGCAGCGATGCGCTCACGTTCGATGCTCTTTGAGTTAAAGGAACACACGGATGAAGACCTGCGTGCGCTTGCCGAAAGAGCCTGCGATAAAGAGCATCTTTCTTTGGAAGATGAGGCTTTGAGGTATCTTGTCATCTCAAGCAACGGTGATGCAAGAGCGATGTTGAAACTTCTTGAGTTTGCCTCGGTCGGAAAAAAAGAGATCTCGCTAGAAGATCTAAAAGCTCTTCGTCCACACTCCTTGAATGACGGAACAGGGGAGGCGAGTGTACATTATGACCTAATATCGGCCATGATTAAATCTATCCGGGGTTCAGATCCCGATGCGGCGGTATATTATCTTGCCCGACTGATAGAAGGCGGGGAAAATCCTACCTTCATTGCGCGAAGACTGGTTATCTTAGCCTCAGAAGATATAGGCAATGCTAACCCTCAAGCCCTGACGCTTTGTACATCGGCAATGACGTCAGTGGCTCAGATCGGCTATCCGGAGTCAAGGATCATACTCTCGCAGGCTGTGATCTATCTGTCAGCCTCACCAAAATCCAACTCTGCGTATAATGCGATTAATCAGGCCCAGGCGGCCATCAGGGAGGGAGATATACTTGACATTCCAAAGACGATACAGCAGAACAACAAGAATTATCTCTATCCGCATGATTTTGGCGGTTGGGTTGAGCAGAGATACCTTAGTAAAGAGTTGCGTTTTGTTGAGTTCAAGCCTATTGGGTATGAGCAGAAGATGGGTGAATGGTTAGGGAAGATCAGGCAGAAGTGAAGTGGATATTTGGGAGATGTAGGTGAGTATGAAAAACATCGTTTTAAGCCTATTGTTGATACTGACAAATGTGATGACGGCTTATCTGGTCAACAAATATACAGATATTCATGTGAATAAAAGATTAAGTAAAATGGTTGAAGAACAGGCCGCCTCTACGCTCATACTCCTTGATCAAAACAAAACCGAGGAGGTAAAGTTTTTTTATACGGTCTGGCTCTATCCAAGTATCGTGAATGCCTCGATGAAACAAGATGAACATGCTGCTGACAGTTACAGAGTGAAAAATTTAAGTGATTATCGATTTTTATGTGAATCGTGGGAGCAAAACCTCTCGGGGATAATGCTGAAGAATTGGCCGGAAATCTTATCAGAAAAGACCTTGCCCGTGAATGAGCTTTTTTTGGCGGGTGCAAAGAATCTTGACGGGCTATGCTATAAACAAGCAGAGTGATCAGTACAAGGATCAAATGTGCTTCATCGTGTTTTATTGACGCAGGGTTGCGATCAGACGCTTCTCATGCAGTAACAGACCCAAGGCATCTTCAATCGTTTTACAGACGATATCACTGGAGGTCAGGGTCTGGACGGAGCACCCCTCATCTGCTACCAGTGCAATTCCCAGTGCCGCTTTTTTTAACATCTTTCTATCATTGTTCCCATTTCCGATGGCCACACAATACTCACACCCAAGCGCATCGACATAGGCCTCTTTTTCTTCTGTATGCTCATCACTGGAAAGCACCTTGATTTCAAGGTCAAAATCTTTGAGTTGGGCTGCAACGGTACCGAAGGTGTCAGAAGTGATGACATGAACCTTATATTTTTGTATAAGGGCATCCAAGAGTATATGCGTCTGTTCTATCAGTTGCCCGTCCTTGGCAAGGGTGCCGTTAAAATCCAGTACAAGATGATGCAGGATGAGTGTTTTGTACCCCGGCACCCTCAGTTCAACCTCTTTCATCTTATTCTCCCTCTTCTTTTTGAAAGAATAGCATCTTTTACTACACTCTTAGCTAAGCAGTACTACTATTAGTATATTAAACTGATAGACCTCCTGCATAATCCTTTAAGGAAGGCTTAAGCAAGAGGCTTAATTAAGAAATGAGAAGATATATGGACACAGTTAAGTTAACACAATATAGTCATGGGGCCGGATGTGGATGCAAGATCTCGCCTAAACTGTTAGAGAGTATCTTGCATAGTTCCAGAGAAAAAATAGCTTACCCGGAGCTTCTTGTCGGAAATGAGAGTAAAGATGATGCGGCGGCCTTTGATCTGGGAAATGGGAGTTCTGTGTTAAGCACAACTGATTTTTTCATGCCTATTGTAGATGATCCTTTTACCTTTGGACGTATCGCTGCTACCAATGCGATCAGTGATATTTATGCCATGGGAGGAAACCCGTTGATGGCGATCTCTATCTTTGGCTGGCCTATTAATATTTTAGATGCAGAGGTGGCAGCGGCCGTTATTGACGGTGGACGCTCGGTGTGTGAAGAAGCAGGAATACCTTTGGCCGGAGGGCATAGTATAGATTCTCCTGAACCTATCTTCGGACTAGCGGTTACGGGGATGGCGCAAAATAGCCATATTAAACGCAACGATACGGCAGAGGCCGGATGTCAGCTCTTTTTGACAAAGCCTATTGGCATAGGGATTTTGACAACGGCACAAAAAAACAAGAAGATCGAAGAAGGGGAGATTGAAGTAGCGATCGAAGCGATGTGTATGCTTAACAGGATCGGTGCCGAGGTTTCCAAGCTTGAGGGAGTGACGGCGCTGACCGATGTGACAGGATTTGGCCTTTTAGGACATTTGAGTGAGATCTGCGAGGGCAGTAAAATCAGTGCAAGGGTGTGTTTTGACGATGTGCCACTGATGGACAATGTCAAAAAGTACAGAGAGATGGGATGTGTACCGGGAGGGTCCCGTCGTAATTTTGAGAGTTATGGGCATAAGATCTCTGACATGACGGTAGAACAGCAGGAAATTTTGTGTGATGCACAAACCTCAGGCGGTTTACTCTGTGTTGTACGAAACAATGCGGTGAACGATTTTCTTGCTATCACAAAATCAGCAGGAATGAATCTCACTTCCATCGGGGAAACGACGGTGTCGGGGAGACACCTTATTGAAATTGTTTAATATGAAGACAGAACTTGCACAGGACTTCCGTTCCATTGTCCTTGATAAACGTCCTTTGATAGATGTCAGAGCACCGGTCGAGTATGAAAAAGGCTTTTTTCCACACAGTATAAATCTGCCCCTGTTGAATAATGAAGAGCGAAGACTTGTGGGGATCTGCTATAAGGAGTTTGGCAACACTGCAGCAGTAGCATTGGGAAAAAAATTGATTCATCCGGAAATTCAAAATGAGCGTGTCAAAGCCTGGAGGACTTTTGCTGCCATGCATCCTGATGCTTATCTTTACTGTTTCCGCGGAGGTCAACGCTCACAGATCTCACAAATGTGGCTTAGTGAATCGGGCATTGAGATGCCCAGACTTAAGGGAGGATATAAGGCTTTTAGGAATTTTTTAATCCAAGAGTCCGAACGGATCAGTACGGAAGTAAATACTTTGATCCTGGGTGGACGTACCGGTTCAGGCAAGACTATTCTTCTCAATCAACTTGATAATAGCATCGATCTTGAAGGACTTGCTCATCACAGGGGCTCTTCCTTTGGAAGTTTCGTAAATCCCCAGCCTTCGCAGATAGGGTTTGAAAATAGCCTGGCTTATGAACTGATTCATCATGAAGAAGCTATGCATAAACATCTTGTCCTTGAGCACGAAGGCCGCAACATCGGCAAGATATATATTCCTCAAGGAATTTTGAGTGCCTTGCGCGAAGGAAGACTCGTTATTTTACAGACACCTCTGCGAGAGCGCATAGATATCACCTTTGATGAATATGTCATCCAATCCCTTGTGGCTTATAAAAAACTCTATGCCCATGAGGCCGAAGAGCGGTGGTTTGAAGCTGCCAATCTTGGATTAAAACGGATCTATAAGCGTTTGGGGAGTGAGCTGTATATTCAAATTCAATCGCTTTTACAAGAGGCGTATGCGCATCAGAAAAACAGCGGCGATCTTGAGGGGCATAAGATATGGATTGAGATACTGCTATGCAGGTATTACGATCCTATGTATGATTATCAGATTGAAAAAAGTGAAATGCCCGTCATTTTCCGAGGCGATGCACAAGAGGTGAAGAGTTATATGAAGTCTCAGGAATAAGGTGTTTGTGTAAAGAAAGCGATATGCGCTCATCTCAGGACAGCTTAGTGTCCCGAAGTAAAGGCTTCGTCTCAGGGAGTCGCTAATGCGATAGAAAAAGATTGCTCTAGAGGAGGCCAATGCCCTTTATGGTTTGCTGTAAGTCGCAATTTCTCAACGTCTGAGATCAAGGTCTGCATCTGCTCACGTTCTATAACGATCTTTCCATCCAAGTGTATGATGAAGGCGTTCTGTCAAAGCCTCAAAATTGCTCTGCAATCTGCACTTATGTCAAAATTATTACAGAAAATCTCTTCTATACTCACCCGATCTGTTTTCATTCACAAGCCAGATAACACTCAGTTCTCTAGAGTGTGCCTGTAGATATGAATCAAGACCTAAAGCCATAAAAATCATTTTAATCATGGGCTTCCTTATCGGTAATTATTTGTACGTACTTAACCATGTTACTCCTAGTAAGATTAAAGTTTTCTTAATAATAGAAGATTTGCAATTCATTATATACTTCGGTATACTACGCTATAGAATAGAGCTTGCATATATGGTTAAATAATGAGATGAAAAGGTATATTATGCTTCGGGCGGTCATTAGTTTTGTGTTAATGTCACCATTTTTATTGGCAGATACAATCACTATCGCCGTTGCAGCAAATGTCTCATATGCCATGGAAGAACTTAAAACGGAGTTTAGCAGGAGTAATCCTGATACGAAGGTGGTTGTGATACTTGGAAGCAGCGGCAAGTTGACAGCCCAGATCAGAAATGGTGCCCCGTACGGTCTGCTCATGTCGGCAGATATGAGATATCCCCAGGATCTGTTTGATGATAAGATCGCTGTAAGCAAGCCTCTTGTTTACGCCAAGGGGAGCTTGGCTTATTTCAGTGTTAATAAACGGGACTTTTCGGGGGGAATAGGAGTGCTCACAGATGAAAAAATTTACAAAATAGCCATTGCCAACCCAAAAACGGCCCCTTATGGAAAAGCCTCTTTAGAAGCTATGAAAACTGCCAAGGTATATGAACAGCTCAAAACAAAGCTGGTTTTTGCGGAGTCTGTTTCGCAAACATTAGCCTATGCTATGACGGCAACGGATATTGGCTTGGTCGCGAAGTCCTCCTTGTACAGTGCAAAAATGTCGCAATACAAGGAAAATGTACACTGGTCAAGTGTGGATGAGAGTCTGTATCAGCCTATAGAGCAGGGCGTCGTACTCTTAAAGTATGCAGACAAAAGCAGTACATACCAGCTTTTTTACGATTTTATACTGAGCCCAAAGGCCAAGGCTATCTTTAAAAAATATGGATATGTACAGTGAACACATTTAAAGCCAGCATCACGAAGATCGATGGAGCTGATTCGATAAATCTTGTCCGTTTCAGAGCCGAGGGTGAAGAGTTTATCATGATGTCTTTGGAACTGGACGGATCACTGAAGGTAGGTTGTGAGGTACTCTTGGGGATCAAGGCGACTACACTCTCTCTGGCCCGAGAAAAAAACACCATGTTAAGTATCTCAAACCAATTTCCAGTGCGGATTAAAAGTATTGACAACGGCGCGCTTCTTAGCAGTGTGAAGCTCTCTTTTTGTGATACCGTTTTTGAGAGTATTATTACAAAAAACTCGGCCATCAAGATGGGTTTAAAGCCTGAAGATGAGATGATTGCGCTTGTTAAAGCTAGTGATCTTTCTATTGTGGAGATAGTATGATAGCGTGGGAAAGCTTGGATCTTGAACCTTTTTTGATCTCCTTTAAACTGGCAGGTTTAACGACGATTATCCTCTTTGTTATTGCCCTCCCTATAGCGTGGTGGCTTTCTCAAACGAAGTGTAAATACAAGCCTGTGGTTGAAGCCATCTCCTCTCTTCCTATCGTTCTCCCGCCGTCTGTACTTGGTTTTTATATCTTATATGCGCTTTCGTATAACTCTCCTATCGGAGCTTTTTTTGAAGAGGCCTTTGGCGTGAAGCTGGTCTTTAACTTTACGGGACTGGTTATCGCTTCTTGTTTTTACTCCTTTCCCTTTATGATACAACCTCTTCAAAGTGGTCTGGAGTCTTTGCATAAAAATATGCTGGAGGCTTCATATATAGCCGGGAAAAGTAAGTTTCAGACCCTCATTTTTGTAGGACTGCCCAACATTAAACCGGCACTTCTTACGGCAGTGATCGTGACGTTTGCCCATACGGTTGGTGAGTTTGGCGTTGTCTTGATGGTGGGGGGTTCCATACCGGGAGAGACGAAGGTCGCATCAGTAGCGATCTATGAGTTTGTTGAGATTCTGGACTACACGACAGCACATATCTACTCTGCGATTATGATTATCTTGAGTTTTTTGGTTCTTTTGGGTGTATATACTTTTAACAGGCATCAAAACCGGCGTCTGGGAGTAGCGTGATGTTGGAAATTGATGTTCATAAACCGCTTCAGGGCAGTGCCGGTGAGATGAATCTGGATGTGCATCTAACGATCAAGGAGCATGACTTTATTGCCTTGAGCGGAGAGAGCGGAAGCGGTAAGACAAGTCTGCTCCGGGTGTTGGCTGGTCTGGAGGAGTCGGCAGGAAGTATTCGTTTTGCAGATGAGATCTGGTTAGATGAGAAGAGAAGTCTACCTGCACGTAAACGCGCTATAGGATTTGTTTTTCAGGATTATGCTCTTTTTAGCAATATGAGCGTGGAGCAAAACCTCCTTTATGTGAAAAAAGACAGGGCTCTTGCTACGCACCTCCTTGAGCTTACCCATCTGGATGCTTTAAAAGGGCGTCTTCCTTCAAGCCTTAGCGGAGGGCAAAAGCAGCGGGTATCGCTCTGCCGCGCTTTGATGAATAGGCCCAGACTTTTGTTGATGGATGAACCACTGTCCGCGCTTGATCCTCGGATGAGGACACAGCTTCAAGACGATATCTTGAACCTGCATAAAGAGTTTGGCACCACGACTATCATGGTCTCGCATGACCCCAGCGAGATCTATCGTCTGGCAAACAGAGTTTTTGTGTTAGAGCAGGGCAAAATCATTAAAGAGGGCACAGCGAAAGAGCTCTTTCTCAAAGCCCAGGGAAGCCAAAAGTTTTCACTCAGAGGAGAACTCCTTGATATTATCAAGGCCGATGTGATTTATATAGGGGTTGTTTCTATCGGACAGCAGATCGTTGAGGTGGTACTTGATGAGAAAGAGGCACAAACACTCAGGATCGGACAAAGTGTCCAGGTCAATACCAAAGCCTTCTCCCCCTCGTTAAGTCAATAGTTTAGGTTTGAGTTCTATAAAGACTCAATCCTGTTTCGACCATTTGATTTTGCAAGGTAGAGGGCTCTGTCCACACGTCCAAGCAGAGAATCAATAGAGTCTGACTTGGTAGGTGTCGTGATCCCCAGGCTGCAGGTGACTTCTTCTTCCATGTTGAAATTTTTCAAGAGATACTTCGGAAGAGACGTATGCATAATATTGACGAGTTTTTGACAGATGGTCTGGGCGAGTTTTTTGTCTGCCTTGTTTAATAATAAGACAAACTCTTCTCCTCCCCATCGTGAAAACACATCCCCTTTACGGATATGTTCATGCAAGATATTACAGACTTCTTTGAGGACTTTATCCCCGATGAGGTGACCGTATTTGTCATTAAAGCTTTTAAAATGATCAATATCTATCATCACAATGGAAAAGATGTCCGAATATCGATAAAAATTGATTAAAAAATGGTTTAGCTCTATGTTGAACTTACGTCGGTTATACGCACCTGTAAGCTCATCAACCAAGGAGAGCTCCTCGCACATCTTCTCTTTTGTGATATCTGTGCGGATAGACATGTACCCTATCTTCTCATTATGATTGTTGAAGATAGGTTCTATAACATTGTTAACCCAGTAAACTTCACCATTTTTCTTGATGTTTTTGATCTCGCCTTCCCATATCTCATTACGGGTAATACTCTGCCATAATTGGGCATAAGTATTATCGGAAAAGTCAGAGGAGCGTAAAAAAGAGTGTGTCCGACCGAGTATATCACTCTCTTGATATCCCGTCTCATGACAAAATGCTTCAGAGGCGGCAGTGATAATACCGTTTAGATCGGTCATGGAATAGATGACATGCTCGTCGAAGATGGATTGCATGTTTTTATAACACTTTTGAGTGTGTTTAAGTTGCTCTAAGTTCATTGTCTATCTTTCTGTTTTCTTAAAAAACAACTATAAGATAATAGCGTAAAAATATTGTAAAAATATTAGTTTTACTTTGCTAACAAGAGGCTTTTAGATCAGTAGCGATACCTTCTTGAGATCAGTCAGTTCAGCCAAGTTAATATCGCAAAATGTAATTTTTTATAAGACTGTAGGAAGCATGTTATAATGAAAGTATGAAAGATAAGATATGACAAGTATGATAATTCAAGCCTTTTCCGGCTTGGGAATATTTTTATTCGGTATGATTTACATGGAACTTGCACTTAAAGAGGCTGCCGGTATGCGTCTGAAGCGCTGGATCAAAAACTCGACCTCTTCACCGCTTAAGGCCATCTTGACAGGAGCAGGGGCGACAGCTGCCTTACAGAGTTCATCTCTTGTTACCCTGATGACACTCTCTTTTGTGAGTGCCGCGCTCATCAGTCTGGAGTCCGGTATTGCAGTGATATTTGGATCAAACATTGGGACTACGGCGACGGCGTGGATTGTCGCGACTCTAGGTTTCAAAGTAAAGATGGAGCTGTTTGCTCTGCCCTTGATCGCAGTGGGTGGGTTTGCTCTTGCTCTGGGTTCGTCTCATAAAAGTTTGGTGGCATTTTCCAAGGCTTTTATCGGATTTGGGTTGCTCTTTTTTGGCCTTGATATCATGAAAACAGCCTTGGAGTCCCTTGCTTCAAGTGTAGACCTTTCGCTCTATACGCACTTTCCTCTTATTGCTTTTGTGGGCCTTGGTTTGTTGCTAACAGCCCTGATTCAGTCGAGTTCGGCAGCAACTGCTATCACCCTGAGTGCCCTGTACGCACAGATATTGAGTTTTGATCAGTCTGCTGCGATGGTGATCGGTACAAACATAGGGACCACGGTGACGGCGCTGCTAGGCTCAATAGGCGGAATTCCCGATAAAAAGCGTGCGGCGGCAGCTCATCTGCTCTTTAATTTTTTGACGGCAGCCATAGCCTTTGTCTTGTTGCCGTTTTTAAGTCTATTCTTGATGGAAACGCTTGCTCTGCATAATGATCCGACAACTGCATTAGCCCTTTTTCATACGATCTTTAACCTCTTGGGCGTGCTCTTGTTGGCTCCTTTTATCCCATTACTGGCAAGATATCTACACAAGATATTCATTTACAAAAAGAAGATGCCTACAAAATTTATCCACCATGTTGATCCGGCTCTTCCCGATGCGGCCTTCATTGCCCTGCGCAACGAGGTCAGCAATCTTTTTGTCAAGACGATGAAGTTTGGACTCCTGCTGCACAACATCAAGCCAAGTGATGTTTTCAGTAAGGGACGTGATGCAAAGAAGTCGGTCAAGTCAAACCAAGGCCGCATAGATTTCGATTATCAAAAGAGTTATGAAAAGATCAAAGAGATAGAGGTCGATACGGTGGCTTTTGTGAATGTCTTGACCCAGCAGAACCTGAGTTCAGAGCAGAGTGAAAGTGTTCAAACCCTCTTGATGTCAGTACGAGAGAGTGTGTATGCGGCGAAACTGCTCAAAGATGTAAAAAACAATATTGATGAGTTTTCCGAGAGTGAAGATCAGACAGTCTTGAAGATATATGATGAGATCCGCAGGAACCTGGCCTATACGATGATCATATTTGTTAACTATATGGAAGAGAAGTGGCCGGTAGAAAAATGTCTTGAGAAGTTTGGCAAAGCAGAAAAGAGAAATGAAAATATCATGACAGAAGCGACACAGCTTGTCAGTAAAGAAGCCCTCAACACGACCAGAGTCATCTCCCTGCTCAATACTAACCGCAGTGTTTACATCGCCCTGCGCTCACTGCTGGGGGCCTCAAAGGCCATTAACCTGCACTTTCCTTTGGAAAATGTGTAGTACACCGATTGTTCAAGTGCAAGCTTGTATACTTTGTAAGTATTGTACTATCATTCACCGTCTTGGCTGGTTTCAGGTGGAATGAACACGACTATTTTCCTATGCTTATAAGTTGGGTAGTTCCCTGTTTCAGCTTCATATACCTCTGACTCTCTCATTACGCCCTCTCTCGTAATATTCTCTAGTTTAACCGGAAGTCCTACTACTTCAGCCTGGCTAATAACTCCAAACATTCGATTATCAAAATCTAAATCATCGGGATTCATAGCGGACAAGCCGGTATCTGCATATGGCGATAAATATTCAAGTGAAATATGATAGTACAGACCTTGTTCATTCTCTTTTACTGGTGGAAAAATCGGAATAAAAGAATCTTCTTGAGCCGTTTTTAGTACATCTATCTCTATTATCTTATTAATAATCGTTTCATTTGATGTGCCAATAATATAGTTTCTAAATGGAGTAATTATAGGATCTATATACTCCCTTATCTTATCTCTAAAAGCGTTTTTATTTGATCTAAGATTGCTAAACTCGGCATCTGTAAGGCCTAGGTTTTCTGGGCTTGGCAGAGGAATCCCTAGACTATCCCAGACTTTATATACATTCCAACCATAGACCCATTGTGCATTGAACTGTGTACCGAACTGTACCATTTGCGTTGGCTTGTTACCTACATTGCACCCTTCAATATATATTCTCCATATGGTTGGTGGATTTTCTACAGTAATGTCCTTTAATTCTGTCGCATCATTCCCAAATGCCATGAGTCCAGGAGCACCATGCGCTAGAATGTACAGGGCACCTATGTGTGAATACCTCTGTAATATTTCTACAAACTCCAGAATGGATGATGCTCCTTGAAGATTTGCATTTATCAACTGATGCTGATATAGGTATGATTGAGCAAGCTGAAGACTTTCTTCTTCTGTGGATGCCAGACCCACATCATAAATAATCAAATAGGGTATTACAGTGCGGTTTTCGACTAAAGGAACAGGGCCTGACCCCGCTTGTGCGACGGCACCAGTAAGGTCTTTTTGATACTCTTTCATAAGCTCTCCCAGCGGGTCTACTCCTTTTTTATAGGCAGACTCCTCCCGTGGACCAACGCTACTACCGGATGCATTTGTCGAGCTGTCTCCACCGGAATGGTCACTGGACGATGGCGTATCACGGCTTGAAGAACTTTCTGAGCGTTGATCCATCATCTTACCTTGATTGATCCAGGCGCCATCACTTGAAAGATTGCCCGATCCAACTCCCGCACCTTTTTTGGATGAGACTTGACCCGTGATTGCGGCTTCAATAACTCGTGCTATTGCATTCATTTGCGACTTTTGTAGGTCAACGGCAGATTGTTGAGCTGAAATCGCACCATGTGTTGCATATCCTGCTGTCTGTGCAGCAAGTTGTTGCGAATTTGTTAGGCCACTCATATCACGGAAGATATTCGCGGCAGTAAGTGCCTGGGTCAGCGCAGCTATCCCCTGAGGATCAGGTAAGGAAGAAGCATTTTGAATGGATACGACAGGTGCATCAAGATTACCGGGTACAATGGTGTCTTCTTGTCCACGCCCGCCTGTGGTAATAGGCACTATTTCGGGTGCGGTGTCAGGAATAGGAGAGTCCTGCCAGTTCCAGAAGCGTGTGATATCAAGTTTTTCAGAGGCATTAAAGCGGCCGAGTACAGCCTCGCCGAATACGCCTCCTGTAGGTGTGGGAATATATTCTTGACGGGTGTGTTGAAAATTAGCATGCTTTGCTTTCCAGGCTTCCCATTTTGTATCTTTCTCGACGTGTGGGTCTGTCCCAAAATTATAACGAAAGACGAGATAGTTTCCGTAAACCGTCAGCGGCAAGGGGTCTATGTATTCAATGATGCGCTTGTTGTTGTAACTTCGATTAGCTAGTAGCATCGCGATTTCATGCTGCTTCAAGCTAAGCCAAACTGCTTGACTATAGTAAAGTGACTCCTCCTCGAGAAGTTCAGACAACTGCCGATTTTCTACACGTGGTTTAGCCTCAATAATCTCTAATGTATGTAGGCCGGGGCGAAATGCATCAAGATCAAATCGAACTCTAAATCCGCGTCTCTTTGTATCACTTTTAAATTCGAAAAATAATGAAACGGGCATTTGTCGTATTTCCTCTTCTCCAACTTCAAATTCAACTTCGATTTTTTTGATATCCACTACCTTTGGTAAACCCGTTATTTCACAAAAGGTCGAATCGCCCACTGCAACTTCAATTTTATCTTCCGTGGAACCCTCTTTCAAGTGAATAATGATCTTGTTTATCGCTCCCCAACCATGTTCTACACGAATTCCATCAAAGTGTTTGTCGGCATCAACAGACCATTGCCTCGCAGCTAGAGGAGAATTTGAGGTGGCTACAAGTCTGAGCAATACTTTCCCAGAAGCTTGACGTAGCAGGTCTGTGGTGATTTCATTAAGTGATGCGTTGATTAAGTCTTGTCGGTAACGATCGATAACTTTTTCATTTCGAAAATTTATTATTTTCATCGGAACGAAGAGGCAACGTTCAGCACGAGCAAGCCGAGTCACTGTTTTATAGATTTGTACTACTTCATAATAATGTACGGACATCGCATGTGAATGATTATAGTTAGTGATCATACGGGTAGTAACTTCCTCATGTTCTTCCTGACTAGCATCACGAACAATTGAAGCACGGCGATTGCGTGCTGAAGCAGCATGTTGATGAGTAGATGCAACAATCTCCTGGGTCGCTTCTGCAGACACATCGCGTTTTCCTTCTGATGAAGAAACGCTAATTACATTTGATGAATTTCCGGATTCACCTCCAGACTCTGAACTAAATGGTGAGGTAAGCCAGCCGCTTGATTTTCCTTCGGACCAGGCATTTGATGTTGAGGTTACCGTTGATTCTCCACTTTGAAACTCTTGCGTGACACCACTCATAATTTCGTATACGGAGCGTTTTTGCGTGAGCTGGTTATCCAGCATTTCTTGCTGAGAAATAGATTCATCAACGCGTGTAGAACTTTTTCTTGACCAGTCGATGACTGCTACACGTGTGCTCTCAGCGGGTGCCAATGCCAGACTATGAAGTAACTGTCCAAGTGCAAGTCCTTCCCCGTACCAGCTCTGTTCATATGTTAGCAACGCACCAGTTGCTGGTAACTGAAAACCAGTATTAAGATCTTTATCCAGGATGTCTATGGGGCCGGAAATAACATCGAGATGATCTTTAGTTGATTCAACTTTGTCAAGATAAATTCTGTTGTAGTGAGTTTTCTCGATCGGGTATTCACCCATTCTTGGTAACAACTCGCGGGGCGCATCCGGATCATCTGATCCATGCTCTGGCATAAAAAAATCATCATCATTAAAATCAGCATTATTCCCAAGCGCATCGTTGAGTATGTCTCGGGCAGTTTCAAATATAGGCCAGTTCGCCATATCCCTAATGGTCGCTATCTCAGTTGAGTCCCTGACCATATCACCCAGGGACTCACCTATCCCATCCAAGTTTTCAATGCTATCGTCTTTTAAATCTTCAACCTCTTTATCTCTGGACGTAGACTTGACCATGTGCGAGGCAGCCTTACCCCTGAAACTTACCGGCGTCTTTTTATTGCCATTTTCTGCAGCTATATCTCTTGCAGCATTAAAAACCGGTGAAGTAGCTAAATCGAATACGGTAAAAATTTGCATTTGGGCAAGTGCTTCTATCGTCGTATCATCCACACCGTCGATTACGCCTAAGTCTTTATCCAAAAGATCACGACCAGAATATGATCTATAATCATGAACTAACTTTCGTTTTATATCTTGCTTCATGAACTCCTCCATTAGGTCTATAAATGTGCTTATCATTCAATAGTGCCATGTGTTATCTTAAGTTATCATTTATTTTATATAATTTATATGATGAAAAGAAAAGGTGTCAACTAGCACTGCTCTTCTTTCTAACTTCTTAAAAACAAAAAATCATAAAAGTTCATATAGAATTCATGGACATCTTCTACACTTCGCATATCTTAAATTAAAAGGGAAGAAGATGAAAAACCTACTTATAGCAGGTACGACCGTTACCGCGGCACTGTTTTTTAGTGCGTGCGGCGGCAGTAATGATACACCGCCTGTGGTGACACCAGATACACAATCTGTCGTACTTGCATCAGCGCAGCGTGATGTAAAATATCTTATATCGGAGGATAATGACCTTTCATTGTATGAGTTCGACAAAGACACAACGGCAGGCGTCAGTAACTGTTCGTCTGACGATGCGGCAGATGGCGTTACGGATGGACAGTCGTGCATAGACCGTTGGCCGATTTATGAAACGGCAGTTTCAGATGATTTTGGTATAGCTACACCTCACGATGTTCAGTCAACATACAAGGGACACCCTTTATATTACTGGTTTAACGATGTAGCCAAAGGTGATATCTTAGGTGATAAGGTAGCAAATGTATGGCACCTGATCTATCCAAACAGTGATTTTGATCCAACAAGTGTAGGAACCAATCTTTCTGATGATGTCCGCACTCAGACATACCTGACTTCTCATGATGCGCGTGCCCTGTACACCTTTGACAATGATGAGGTTAATGTAAGTAACTGTTATGATCAATGTGCCGTAACCTGGCCTATCTTTGATGAGGATGTGGACACGACGAATCTACCGGTAGGAATGGATGCCACTGCCTTTGGCAAGATCAGTCGAAGCGATGGCAAAACCCAAACAACCTACAAGGGACAGCCTCTATACTATTTCGTCAATGATACTAATACAGGTGACACGAACGGTGACTGGGTTAAAGGCGTGTGGCACTTGATCGAGCTTGGCTCCGTTGCCAAAACAACGGAGCTTGTGGCTGATGTAGCTGCAGGGCAGACACTGTTTAACAACTGTGCCTCTTGTCACGGAACCAACGGTGATGTAAGTGCCTTAGGAGAGAGTATATTGCTATCGAGCGGTATAGATACGGCCGAGCAAGCTGAGACACTTATCAACTACATGAAAAATGACGGTACGGGTAAAAATGCAACGATGGTGAATATTGCCAAGGGGCTTAGTGATCAACAGATCAAAGACGTTAGTGCTTACATAGCAACGCTAAACTAACATGTGACGGCTGCTTCTATACAACAAAGGAGCAGCGGCTCAGTGTGAAAGCCCTTGTTCTTTAAGGGTTTAAGAGAATGTTCTGCCTACGTAATCAAAGCCTCTTAAACAGAAAACAGATTTCTAAACTCTTTTGCACCGTCTTTACTGGACTCTACTTCATCGGAAATACCTTCAAATGAAAAGCATAATTTACTCTGTTCAATGGTACGGATTTCTTTCACCTTGTCCGCATTGAGTAAATAGGAGCGATGTACACGAATGAAGTTATAAGGTTTTAAAAGTTTTTCTAAGTCAGATATCTTTTTGGCATAATAGGAAAAACCTTTTTTTGAACGTAAAATAACTTCGGAGAGGTCAGCTTTGACAAAGAAGATCTCTTCAGGTTTGAGAAGGTAGTAGCTCTCGCCTGTCTTGCTCATGATCCGCAGGTCATTTTTAGTTGGACTGGATATCTGTATACGCTCAATACTCTGCGACAGCTGATCAATACTAAAAGGTTTCACTAAATAGCCTATGGCACCGATATCAAAGGCTTCCAGAGCATGCTCACTGTAGGCTGTTTGAAAAATGACAGGCATATCTTGTTGATGATAGCGCAGCTCATACGCCAATTCCAAACCACTTGTTTCAGGCATATTAATATCGAGCAGGGCAATATCAAAGGCTGATGTCTGTATCGCTTCTAAGGCTTCTTTGGCATTGGAAGCTTCTGTGATATCGGTGTGTCCCAATGTGTTTAGCATTCGTTTGAGTCTGGCACGGCCTAGCTCTTCATCGTCAACGATGAGTATTTTCATAACATGCTCCTAGATGAATCTTAAAAGTCGGTTGTTTGGTTTGTATGACGTTCAAGTAGCCATGGCAAAGTAGGTTTAGTCTTTGATTTAAGTTACTTAAGCCTATACCAAATTGTGTCGATTGCATCGCTTTTCCATTATTTTCAATGGTGATATCATGACTTTGCATATCAAAACTAAGTGTAATCCTTAGATTGTCTTGGTTTGAATCGAAACCGTGTTTAATGGCATTTTCTACTAAAAGCTGGATGGAGAACTTTGGAATCACCCATGAAGGAGGGTCTGATTCTACCTTGAATCTTATCTTATCGCAAAAGCGTATGTTTTCGAGTTCGATGTAGTCTTGTACATTTCGAAGTTCATGTTTTAAGGGAATAAGCGCTTTTTCATCCATGGTGTTTCTTAAAAATGATGAGACTTTTAAGATGGCTTCCTCGGCTTTTGTGGGGTCTTTATGAATGAGCTCAGCAATAGAGTTGAGTGCATTGAACATGAAGTGTGGATTGAGCTGCGTTTCAAGAGAGCTTAGACGGCTTTGGACATAATGATGGTCTATTTCATCTTTTTCATTGCGCATTTTGACAAAACGGTAGAGCAAAGCCCCGACAACATAGGTTAAAAGACCGATAGAAACAGAGATGTACAGTGCGTGTGAATCAAACATGGGAATAAGATCGATATGCAAGAACCGAGTAAGGTAGATACTCAGGTAGGTACCGGTAAACCCGGATAACCAGGAAAATATCATAGCCATAGGAAGCCAATATCGTTTAGAAAGACGGGGTAGGACTCTGTGGTTCATAAAGGAGATAAAGGTGAGCGAGAACAGAGTGATTAAAAACCCTAAGAGTAGACCAAAATAGATACCTTGAATCCAGGATACATCCAACAAGGCATAGCCAAAAGAAGAGAGCAGCATACCCAATACGATACCGATGATAAGGATATAGATCCAATCGTGAAGTTTGATACGCAGTTCTATATCATACATTCAAAAGCTTTTTAAGGTTTTTTACACCCAGCATGACACCCGGCCACCCCTGGGCGGCATAGACACTGTCTCCTACATGAAAAAGGTTTTTGACGGGAGTGTCATTTCCGGGAAGTCTGGGCAGAAAGTTTTTCATCGTTATAGGGTTTCCTCCAAGTTGAGAGCGTTTAATATAGTGTTTGAATGTCTTTGGTGTCGCTGCAAACTTTTGGACAACCTGGGAATCTTTTATATCAAGTGTATCACAAATACTAGCTAAGAGTAAATGCATCAGTCTCTCTTTTTGTTGGGCGTACGTACTTTTGTCATTCCACCATCGGTTGTCTGTGTGAATGGATGCGGTAATACTATAATGTCCTGGTGCACAGATGTGGTCATCGTCTTTATCTGAAAAGGAGACAAAGAGTGCATTTGAAAGCGTAAATGGGTGGTTTTTCTCCTGTATGATCTGATAGTGGTGTGCAAAACTGGCACTGCTTTTTATGCTCAGGTAGAGCATAAAAGAGCTTTGGTGGTTGTCAAGATGTGTGTACTTTTTATAGTATTGCCGTACAGGTCTGTCTTCAAAGAGGCTGCTGCTGTCATAGACGGTTGAATTCAGGATGAGTTTTTTAGCTGCTGTAGTCTCTTTTTTGGTATGTAAGACAAAGTGCCCATTCTTGCGCTCTATCTTTATGATCTCGCTGTTCATCCTGACATCTTTCATGGATGAGGTGATTCCCTTAAAAATGTTTTTAAATCCTCCGATAGGGTAGTGTGTTTCGTTGAAGGTATAACCCAGACTCAGTGCCGCTGTAAAAAAGTTGATCTCTTTGGTGTGCGCTTGTGCGACGATCATGGTTTGCGCTTCTAAAAAACGCATATATTCAGGTGAGATATCCTCAAAAAAACGGGTGATAAAATCAAAGGCATTTGTGTGTAAGTATCTTTGAAACTTAAGCATCAAAGGAAGGTAAGATAGCAGGGATAATGTCTTAGAAAGTATAGAGCGATTAGCATAATAGTATCCGTTCATACTATAGAACTCTTTACCGATATCATGGACTAATGTCCAAAATTCCCTATTTCTTGGATGAGGGTAATGCTTTTGCAAGGCATCTAAAAATTTATTCAAGTCTCTGTAGCGAGGAGTGAATTTTTTGTTCTGGATAATGACGATGGCGGGGTCTGTAGGAATGACCTCGGGTACAAAACCTATCGCGTCAAACATCTCTTTGACGACCTGCCCATCTTCATACCCTGCAAGGGTGGTTGCTCCCGTGTTATAAAAAAAACCCTTGTGTTTGAAGGTCGAACTGCAGCCTCCAAGATAGGGTTCTTTCTCAAAAAGTACGGTGTCATAGCCTTTGGCATCAAGATAGGCAGCGATGCTGGTGCCTCCAATGCCTGAACCTACGACCGCGTAATCTCTCATGCCTTCATCTCCTCATATAGAGAGTGGATACATTTGACAAAAGAGGCGTTGTCATTGGGTGCTTTAGCGACTTTATACGTCTTAAATCCAAGCTCCTGGGCAATCTCCCTATACTCAATATCAAGTTCAAACTCAGTTTCTGAGTTGTCCATGGTAAATGCAAGCGGATAGATGATGACTTTTTCCTTCTGCAGACTTGCCAGTTTGTCTTCAAGATAGGGACGTATCCATTCTAGAGGTCCGAGCCTGGATTGATAGGCCAGATGCGTCTTATGAAAATGAATACCGCTCAGGGTCAGGGCACGTCGTGCGTGGTAGAGATTATACTTGAGATGACGCTGGTAATCATCGCCTTTGTCTATTACCCTTTGAGGCAGACCGTGAGCAGAAAATACGAGTTCATATTCACTTGGGTCCTCATCTTGCAGCTGTTCCTGGATACGTTCGACGATCGCTTGTATATAGTCAGGATGCCTGTAGTAAGACGAGAGGGTCTTCAGCTCTGCTTTTATCCCCTGTTTTTGAATACTCTCTTTGAGGTCTTCCATGCTTGAGAGGGTAGTCGTAGAAGAGTAATGTGGATATAAGGGGATAGCAAAGATCTCGTCTACCTCTTTGAGGTTTTTAATAACCTCAAATGCAAAAGGCGGGGTGTAGCGCATGACCATGTGTACACTTGCATCGACCTTTGACTCGAGTGCCTTGATGAGCTTTTTGGTATAGTCTTGTATGGGGGATCTTCCGCCTATGCGTACATAGTTGGCTTTTGCCTCATCCTTTCTCTGCCAGGTAATCAGTTTTGAGATGATTTTTCGGATTGGTTTAGGTGCGTTTATGACATGCTTGTCATTGAACATATTTCTTAAAAACACTTCGACTTCATCGAGGCTGTTTGGTCCGCCCATGTTCATGAGTAAAATCGCTCGTTTCATATCTACCTGCTTTTATTTTTATTGTATGATAGAGTCGGTTCTGTTGGTAGGGGGAAAATGTCAGTTAATAGGTACTTGTATGATACATTTACGGATTTAAGTATTCAATGACTCCGGACATTCACTAGAGCCATATTTCAAGAAGTGAAAATGTTCCGATAACCATACAGCCAATGATCCATTCCAGGTGAAGTTCTTGTATCTCTTCTTTCATCAAATAATCCTTTATTGTTGGGTATTGTGGTAGTGCAAGCGATGGATATCCGGTATATGATTTTTGTCAATTCATAGCTTAAGCAGTTCCATCGCCTGAATCATATCCTTGTCTCCGCGTCCTGAAAGAGAGATAATGATCTTCTTGCCTTGAATACTCTCTTTGGGCATCTTTTTCACATAGGCGATAGCATGGGCACTTTCAAAGGCGGGGACAATCCCTTCTTTCCGGCTCAGCCATACAAAGGCATCCATCGCCTCATTATCGGTCACGCTATCATAGAGTACTTTTCCCTTTTCCATCAGATAAGAGTGTTCGGGACCTATTCCGGGGTAATCCAGACCGGCAGAGATAGAGTGTGCTTCGCTGATCTGCCCATCTTCACTTTGTAGAAGATAACTCATCTGTCCATGAAGTATGCCCGGTTTCCCCAGAGCAAGGCTGGCTCCATGTTTTCCACTTTGAAGCCCATGTCCTCCCGCTTCTATTCCTATGCATTGGGTGTTTTCTTCATTAATAAAATGCGCAAACATCCCAAGGGCGTTGCTTCCTCCGCCGATACAGGCGATGACATAGTCCGGAAGCGTACCTTCTTTTTCTAAGACCTGTTCTTTTGCCTCGTAAGAGATGATCGCCTGAAAGTCTCTGACCATCAGAGGATAAGGGTGTGGACCTGCGGCAGTACCGATGATATAAAAAGTATCGCGTGCATGTGTCACCCAGTGACGAATGGCATCGTTCATCGCATCTTTGAGGGTACGGCTTCCGGAGGTAACGGGGTGTACTTTGGCACCGAGAAGTTTCATGCGAAAGACGTTAAGCTGCTGACGTTCGACATCCTTCTCTCCCATAAAGATCTCACACTCCAGCCCCATCAAAGCGGCGACTGTCGCTGTGGCAACCCCGTGCTGTCCTGCCCCTGTCTCGGCGATGACCTTTGTTTTGCCCATACGTTTGGCAAGAAGTCCCTGAACGATAGTGTTGTTGATCTTGTGTGCACCGGTATGGTTGAGGTCCTCACGTTTGAGATAGATATCCGCGCCAAGATCATCAGAGAGGTTTTGTGCCTTATACAAAGGAGATGGTCTTCCGACGTAATCTTTGAAATAGGCATTTACCTCCGCCCAGAAACCCGCATCGAAACGCAGGAATGCGTAAAACTCATCCAACTCAATAAGCGCGGGCATAAGTGTCTCGGGAACAAAACGTCCGCCGAACTTTCCGAAATGGCCGCGTTCGTCCGGATCAAAATCAAAGGCATAGGGAATATACTCAGACATAATCAAGCTTTTTCAAACGAACAGGCTCGCCTTTTAGCGTATCATAGTACCCTTTCCCCATGAACAGTGTCGGTTTTACCTCTTTGGTATCTTTGTTCAAGATAAGGTTTACATCGGCGATGAAGATATCATGGTCGCCATAGCTGATGATATCATGAAGTGTACACTCATAGATCATATAGGCCTCTTCGATCAGCGCGCTGTCAATACTTGAGGCACTCTTTTTATGCAGGCCGCTGAGTTTAAACTTGTCGACGTGCCCCCCGTGGAATTGGCCGCATAACTGATGGGCATGTTGATAAGATATATCTAAAAAGTTCAGAGCGAACTCTCTGTTCTTTGTGATTAGCCCGTGTGTATGGTTTTCGCTTCGTACCGTAACGCCATAGCGAAAAGGCGACTTGGAAACAGGCATATGCCAGGCAAGGGGCATGATATTGTCTGCGCAGGTCAGTAAAGCGGCAATTCGTGGTTGCGCATGGCATTTTTCATTAAGCTGTAGTGAGGTGTTAAACATATTTCTTCTCCAATAAAGTTTTAGTCCGTTTGTGCCTGTATTCAAACATCTTGCGGATATCTTGCTTCACAAAGGGCAGGGCGATCAGGCCCAAGGGATACAAAGGCAGAGTAAATTCCAGCTCATCGCTAAGCAGACTTTTTGTCTCGTCTATCGTTTCAAACCTGTGGTGATGGACAAAAGAAGCAAAAGGGCTTTTAAGGGCCTTGTCACAGACAAGTTCGAACGGCTTCAGCTGTGCGATCTGCATCTTCCATCGCTGTATTAAACCAAAACGGGTGATGTTCAGATCGATCTTGCTTCCTTCCTGCAGTGGAAGCTCAAGTGAGATGATCTGCACTCGTATCCATGGTGGAGTGATCTTTGGCAGGTTGTTGGTGTCGATGTGAAACTGATACAGAGTCTGAATATCGGTATCTACTTCGGTGCTGTACTTTAAATGAACTGTTCTTGCAAACATCTCATCCCCCCTGAGGCGTCCAGACAATCGGTTCGAGAGAGTAGCCCATATCCGGAAGTTTTTTGAGGATCTTCTCCGTAATATTTTTGTTCAAAACCGGTGTACGTGAGAGTATCCAAAGGTACTCTCTTGAGGGGTCTCCAATGACGGCATATCGGTAGTCTTTATCGAGTATTAAGACCCAGTAATTACCGTAAAAAGGACGGAAGAAGCTTACTTTGAGTTTACTGCCGCTTGGATCTGTCGCATAGGCCACTCCTACAGCTTCGGTACGCTTGCCATCTTCTTTAGTACAGCGGTTGATGACTTTAATATCTCCATTATCCTTAAGAGAGTAGGTAGCCGTTACATCACGACAACCTTTTTCAAAAGAGTGTTCGTACCGAGCTATTTCATACCAGGTACCCAGATATTTTTGAAGATCGACTTTGTTAACGGTATTTAGAGGGGGATAGGGTTTTGAACATCCTGTCATCACGCCTAGCAGAAGTGTCACAATTAATAAACGGTACATTATTATCCTTTTTCATAATAATGACAAAGTTATTAAGAGTTTTGTAGGTCAATTTTGTCAGTTCATCTCAAAAGCCTTGAAAAGAGAAAGACTAAAATAGCCAGACGATTTTCAAGCTGCCCCCAAGAGAGGGCTTGATAGCATAAGATGTCTGTTCATGCCCCTGTGCATCAAAGATTGTAAAGTCGCGTTTGATACTATAGAGCAGATTGCCTTCAAGCCGCAAGTGTTTGTTGAAATCATGTGAGACTCCGATATTGCCCATGTAGTCCTGAGCTTCTATAAACCCGCTGTTTTCAATGCTGCTATCGTTGCTAAGTTTGATGACGGATTGTGAAAAGATCATTCCCAGTTTGATAAGGGTCGCCTTGTCGGCCTGGTAGCCTATATAGGTACGGGGGAAGCCGAGTACAACCTGCAAGCCGTCATATTGTCGTGCACGATAGCTGTAGCTGATGACAGGAAGGGCAAGGGTCGATACTTTATGATAATTGGAAAAGGCGCCCATCTGAATGGCATGGTCAGCATTTATCTTATAGGAGGCAAAGCAAAACAGGCCAGCGCCGTATGAGCCTTTCATGCTATCTTCAAAGGAGGAACGAAGTGATGCAGAGCCTAAGATAAACCACTTCTTATTTACAAAGTAAGGCACATTAATATTGAGTTTGAAGGCATGCATCTCTTTAATGGGAACACTCTTTTTGTCTCCAAAGGGCAGGTCCGCAATGTTGTTCCAGGAAAATGCCCAGTTGCTGTACTTAAAACCGACAATGTCATTGTTGATTCTTAGGGAGTTTTTACGGACTTTGACACTGCCTTTGCTACCCTTGATCTCCGCATCTGAGAGATAAGATGACTTTAGAGTGACTTTGGGCTGAATGATCCGCTCAAGCAGACCTTTTTTAAGTGTCTCTTTACAGATAGAAGGAGCCGCTAAAAGCATAAGAACCAACACTGTTTTTATAAGCATCTACATAACCTTTTTGAAATATTGCAAAGCCTTCTTTGCCGTTTCTTTGTGTCGTAGCATCGGTTTTGGACAGTGGGGAAGCGTGTGCTCAAAACGTACCTTATTCCCTGGTAGACAGGAAGAAACGGCTATTTTCATCTTATGGGTCCTTTAGATCGTTGCTTATGACACAGAGAATTTGCTCCAAACTTCCAAAATGAGGAAGAAGGGTGACTTCCTTTATCTGACGTATCTTTTCAGGGATGTCGTGATGGACGTGTTTGCCTGAGTTGAGAAAAAAAGGGTATACCTGAATCTCTGTGAATCCTCCGTGTATCATAGCATGTAATACCTCATCAAATCCAGGCTCGGCTGACTCTAAAAAAGAGGCGTTGACTTTGGCATAGGAAGGCTCAAGTTTTGGTAGAAGGCTTTTGAGCATCGACATGAATTCCTGATTTGATGCTGCTTTGCGGCTGCCGTGTGCAACAAGAAGTAAGCCCCTCATCTTCTTAGGCTAAGAATGCTTTCTTGAAGTCCTCATAAGGTAGTTGTGTTATGCCTATCTCTGTAAAGAACTCCAAAATAGGTTTCTGATCCGAGGCAAGGGAGTGAAAATCGTTATGAAAACATTCCAATGTTGCCGTGAGGATATCATCCATCAGAGCGCTTTGTTTTTCTTTTGTATAGTCGTAATAGTGCTGCATTGCTTCTGCTGGATGCTCTTGCATCCATGAGGTAGCCTCCTTGATAGCATTGATAAAGGTCTGGCATGCTGCTGTGTTCTGTCTGTACCAGCTTTTGTTTACGAAGATATCCAAGGCGCTGAAGTTGGCAAAACCAACATTTTCAGCATCAAGATAAAGGACTTCCATGCCCTCGTGCTGTGCTTCAATACCCTCAAAATTATAAAAATAGAGCCATCCCGCGTCCGCACCTTCTTTCATGTACTTAAGATGCTCAAAGCCGTTGGCTACAAACTCCACCTGATCCCTTGTGACCTCTACGCCTTCTTTGGCATAAAAACGGCGTATGATGTTATACGCGATGGTATTGGTCTTTTCGTTTGAAACGGGTGTGGTAACCGTGATCTTCTCCCCATTTTTCAGTTTATCGTAAGAGGACTTTTTGAGTAGAACGCCTCCTTTGGTCTCAAAATAGGTTCCCATAGTCAGGAATTCTTCATCGAACTGCTCGATAAGGTGCAGGGGCTCATTGGTGGCAAAGGTGATGTTTCCCTGACGTAACTCTTCAAGTCCGTCATAATGTTCTGTGGGTTCTATAATCTCAAGTTCGATCCCACTCTTTTCGAAGATACCTTCACGTATCCCAACGATAAACGGAAGGTGGTCAGGGTTTAAAAACCACTCTATCGCTAATTTTGTTTTCATAAGTTCATTCCTTGTTTCAGACGGGTGATATTTCTTTTTATATCGCCTTTGAAGATATCATTGACGACACTGATCATGTCGGGTTTGTGAGAGGCAATCTCATGGATATTGTTTCTGTTGATACCGCCGATGGCACACACCGGTATGCTCAAGGACTCTTTGGCCTTTTGCAGTATACTCATGGAGATGACACCTGACTTCGGTTTTGTAGGTGAAGGGAAAAAAGAGCCGAAGGCCACATAGCTGGCTCCTTCCTCCTGTGCTTCTTTGGCCTTACGGATACTGCCATAGCAGGAGACCCCAATAAGACCTTGAGTAAATATTTTTCTGGCCTCGATCAGGGAAACGTCATTTTTTCCGATATGCAGTCCATCGGCATCTATCTTTTGTGCCAAAAGAGGCCTGTCATCAATGATAAAGAGGGCATTATGAGCCGAACAGAGATTTTGAAGCTGGCGGCAGATTGTCTCGATCCGCGAATCTTCAGCACTTTTATTTCGGTACTGAACGATATCTGCTCCGGCTTCAAGTGCTGTCTGTACCTGAGTGATCACTGTAGTATCTGGTGTCAGGACCTCATCCGTGATAGCATAGAGTCCTTGCAGTTTATGTGACATTTTCGCCCCCTTTTTTGTGGTTGATGGGTCCGGGTCCGTGTCCTATGTCCGGTGCATGGATAAGGGCCTGGGTGATAAATTTTTTAGCGCTGTCTATAGACTCTTCAAGTGTCTTGCCTAGAGCCAGATTCGCTGCAATCGCACTTGAATAAGAGCAGCCCGTACCGTGAAGGTTAGTCGTATCGACATACTCAGATTCGAAGGTCTTTTTGTCATGTCCAACATAGAGTTGATCGACACTCATTTTCCTTTCGGAAAGTTCCACAACCTCATTTTTAACAAGTACCGGTATGTTCAGCTTTTGGATTGACTCAATCGAGTCGGCATTATCAGGCTGGTATCCGAAGAGTGCTTTTGCTTCAAAAAGATTCGGTGTGATCACGGTCGCATATTCAAAGAGTTCTTTCATCTTCTCCACCGCCTTTTCTTGAAGCAGAGGCGAGCTGGCCTTGGAGATAAATACTGGATCTAAGACAAGAGGTATAGTGTACTCTGACAAGGCATTTCTGACCGCTTTGATGATATCGGTGCTGTAAAGCATACCGATCTTGATTGCTGCAACATCAAAGTCATCGATAACCGCTTTTATCTGCGCGCTCACAAATTCAGCGCTTAGACTTTGAATAGCACTCACCCCGCTTGTATTTTGCGCTGTCAGCACAGTGATAACCGATGTTCCAAAGACGCCAAATGCCTCAAAGGTCTTCAGGTCTGCTTGAACACCGGCCCCCGCACTTGAATCAGAACCGGCAATCGTCAAGACTACTTTCATAGTAACTCCTTTGTTGAGAAGAAAATTATAGAAGATATAAAGTGCTTTTCATAGGTGATATATGTCGATTGATGGTAGGTTGGGGAAGCTGAGTACTGATTGTTGAGTCAAAGAGAGTAAACCTGGGTTTATATACTTGAATGTGCGCATGTAAACAAGACAAGCCTGATCAACAGGTGTCAAGTAGAATGCTAAAAGTAATTGAATATCGGTAAAAGTTTTTGAAGATACTTGCTATAGGTATTTGTTGATGGTGGAGCATAGCGGGATCGAACCGCTGACCTCTTCGCTGCCAGCGAAGCGCTCTCCCAGCTGAGCTAATGCCCCATCGATTGAAAGAAGGAAAGTATAGTGATTTATGGCTTAATTCGCTCTTATTGGGGGTACTCTTTGTAAATCAAAATCTCTTTTTGTCGATTTTGAATTTTATAAGGGGGCTTGATGCTACGTTTTTTATCCATATTGATACTGACATCGGTATTGTCAGCTACTGAACTTAGGTATACTATTCAGGTTTTGAGTGTTAAAGACAAGGACTCAATCAGTGATGCCTTTATGGCCAAGGTAAAGGGGTCATCGATGCCTTTTACACAAAACCGTGTCAAGGGTCGCTACAAAGTGTTTTTAGGCGAGTTTAGGAGTTATGAATCAGCTGCTTTGAGCTTGGCTTCTGTGCGTAAGAAGGTGGAGAAAAGCGCTTTTATTACCCGTATGGAGAGTAGGTATAGCCTAAATCCGAAGCAGAAGATGCAACAGGCTATGCTGCTGGCTCAGGCACGAACATTGAAAAAGATGAACACCGAAGCTGCACACATCAGCGAAAAGGAGTTGGCTACGGTCGAACCGATCAAGGTATCGGGGCCTCAAGAAAAGATTGTGATCGAGAAAAAAGAGACGAAGAAGGTGGTTGCGATGCAAAAAGATGTGAAGACTGGAGAGATCTATTGTAAGCCAAGCAAAAGAGCCTTGAGAGAGTCAGAGATTTCGGATGCTTTGGCTTTTTATAGGAAATCTTTGTATTACACCTTTACGCAATAGGTTTTTGTCTACTGTCGTGATCCAAGCATTCCAGATCGATGTCAAGTTTTTTCTTTACGCTGGCTTGGAGTGCATCAAAAAGCTCTTGAGCAGTCTCTCCATCTCGGGGAAAACTGACAACATCATGTTTTATGTAGGTGGAAAAAAACTCTTCAAACATATTTGCTACTACGGTTGCCCCGTACTTGTCTGTCTGATAGAGGATGAAGAAGTAGGCGTTATCATTATGGACATAAGAGTCTGAAGAACGCACCACTTGTTGTAAACTCTCGTCAATTTTTTGTTTGTCCAAGCCTTCAAAGTCACAGTATAAGATACTAAAGGCCTCAAGGCGGACATCATCCAGACGTTCAACAATACCACGATGAAGATCCACCAGTCCGGAAAAATTATAAAACGAGAAAGCTACACTCATATCAGTTCCTTATTTACCTTCTTCGGGAGATTTTAAAGAAGTTTCACTGAGTATACATATTTGTGTTTAAGAGATAGCTTAAGTTTATAGTTCATATTGGTTTAGGCAGAGGGCTGGATTAATAATAAATAGTAATGCAGTGATGTAAAAAGAGAGAAAAAAGTGAAACTTTAAACCTTGGCAGTTTAGGGGAAAACAGAGTTAAGAAATGGGATATAAAAATTTTTAGGGAAAAGTTTTATACTTTCTATATAAGGGATAAATGTTTCACTTAGGTCAGAATTATAATAGAGTCTGTGTTAAAAAATCGTTGCTTTTTTAGTCCTGGAAGGGAACAAGCTCGCCCCGACGGAGTTTATTGACTTTCTCGCTGTATTTACGGTTTAAAAACATTCGTTTGTCACCGGCGAGGGTAATATCACTCAAGACCTGTTTGCGTTTGATGTTGTAGTAGTTACTTAAAAATGTCAACAGCTCATTTTTTAGGTCCTCTTCCTTGAATGCCTTAATGCTCTCATTAAGGATGATTTTCACCAGTAGAGGATGCTCGTACTGGTTGTTGATAGCAAGTGAAAACTCTTCTTGGTGTGAAAGCAGTTGGGAGGGATCGAGATAATCCAGAATATTCTCAGTGATACCGGGAATTTCTATGATGGTCTTTATGAGACTCAGTTCCCAAACATCCTCACGGGTCAGGGGTGTTGAAGGTTGGGGTATGGATTGATTCACGGGAGCCTTTTGTAAGCGAATCACAGACTTATTTACATTTAAAAGAGCGGCAAGATAGGGTTTGTACTCCTCTTGCAGCAGGGGTGAGAGCGTTTTCAGATAGGCTATTGCCGTGTGCAGAGCTTCCTCTTTTGCCTTGGGGTTATTCATATCAAAGGCGTGTACGCTCTGTTCGAGTACAAACTCGATAAAGGGCTTTGGATGGCGAAGCAGCCTGTTTAGCTCTTCAAGCTGGCCATTTTTAACCATGTCTGCGGGATCAAGTCCCTCACCAAAGATCACAACACCGCCATCCATCCCCGCTGCGGATACAAGTTTAGAAGCCTTGATGGCGGCGTTTAGACCGGCGTTGTCTCCGTCGTAGGCCATGATGATGCGCGGTTCGCCTTTTCGTATAAGAGGCAGGTGCTCGGAAGTAAGAGCCGTTCCCAGCGTTGCAACAGCATTGTTAAACCCTGCTTGGTGCAGCATGACAACATCCAGATATCCCTCGGTGACAATGATCTCTTTACTTTTGTAAATACTCTCTTTGGCATGGTTATAAGCGTATAAAAGTTTAGACTTGTTAAATATCTTGGTCTGGGGTGAATTGACATACTTCGCCTGATGGCCTGTGATAGTACGTCCTCCAAACCCAACCATAGATCCGTTTGCTGCCTGGATGGGAAAGGTGATGCGTTCTATAAACCGGGCAAAGATATTGTTCTCGCCCTGTCCCAAAACACCAAGCTCTATCCCCTCTTTGATATCAAACATATGGCTTTTGAGATAGGTGATGGTCTGTTGAGAAGAGGGGGCGTAACCAATTCCAAACTTTTCTATGGAAGACTCAAATATACCGCGCTCTTTGAGGTAAGACATGGCCGCTGGATTGGAGTCAAGAAGACCCTTATACCAGTCATTGACCTTCTCCAGCAGCCGGGTGTCTGTTTTTTTCTGTCCGGACTGGGTGTACTGTAAAGAGAAATTATAATATTGGGCAAGTTTTTCTATCGCTTCGGGATAGTTGAGTTTTTCATACTCCATCACAAAACGGATAGGGTCTCCCGTGACTCCACACCCAAAACAGTGATAGATCTGTTTAGCGGGACTAACAACAAAACTTGGGCTTTTTTCATCATGAAAAGGGCAGGGCGCTTTAAAATTGGCACCGGCTTTTTTAAGTTCGACATAGTTGCCGACAACATCAATAATATCGAGTCGGGTCTTTAGCGCTTCAATGGAGTCTTGTGCAATCATAAATGAAGTATAACTAATAGTGGCTTAGAAAAGAGGTTCTACAGCTCAATGATCTTTGTGGATTTTTCGGCGCAAGCTTAAGCATAAGATATAAAGACAGGAGTAGGTTTCTAAGTGTTCTATGATAGCGCTTAGCTAAGTTTTGCCTTTAAACGAGCGCATGGAGATCTGTTTTAGAAGGGTTTCAAAAAAAAAGATTATGATTACACCTATGAACACTATAAGCTTTCACCTTTTGTATAAACTCGTACTCAAACATAAGAGTAAACTTCTTAAGGCAAACCTTATTGCCCTGATTGCAACCTTGGTGAGTATTCCTATCCCTCTTTTGATCCCACTTTTAATTGATGAAGTGATCCTAAAAGAACCCGGAAGGCTTTTGGGCAGTATAAATTTTCTTTTTGGAGAGTTTACCCCCCTTGGATATATTGTGATGACCCTTGTTATTACGATTATGTTGCGTTTTGGTTTTTTTCTTTCATCCCTTGCCGCACATTACGCCTTTACGGAGATCGCTCAGGATATCACGCTCGTCTTACGAAAAAAACTGCTTGTGCATCTAAAACGTGTGGCCATGCATGAGTATGAGACCCTGGGCTCAGGAACAGTCTCGTCTAAGCTCGTCAGTGATATGCAGACGGTGGAGAGTTTTATCGGTTCCGCTCTGTCTCGCTCTATTGTTTCCGTGTTAACCTTGGTGGGCGTTGCTGCCGTTTTGATCTTGATAGAGTGGCGTTTGGGACTTTTAATCCTGATCTTGCATCCCGGGGTTGTTATTCTGACACAGCTGATATCTCGCAGGGTGGCCACGTATAAAAAAGAAGAGAACAGAGCCATCTCCACCTTTCAAAACTCCCTGATAGAGACGCTGGATCTTTTCGGACAGATCCGCGCTTCCTCCAAGGAAAACGAGTTTATCGATAAAAGTATTGCAGACGCCGTGCAGCTTCGAGATCAGACGGCCCGTTTTGGAAAAAAAAGTTTTGCTGCCGAGCGATTTTCCTTTACTCTTTTTCTCTCCGTCTTTGAGCTCTTTCGTGCCCTGGGTTTGATGCTGGTGCTCTCTTCGGATCTGAGTATAGGTCTGATGTTTGCTCTGTTTGGATACCTATGGTTTATGATGACTCCTGTACAGGATCTGCTCTCTTTACAGTATGCCTATTCTAATGCGAAGGCGGCGCTGGATAGACTCAACATACTCTTTGATCTTGAACAAGAACCCCTCTGCCATCATCATAAAAACCCCTTTAACACACAAAGCGCTTCTATCCGCGTAGAAGGTCTGAGTTTTTCATACTCTACCGGGCAAAGCGTCTTAAAAGATATCAACATGAATATAGGTGCCGGTTCCAAAGTTGCGCTGATCGGTCCAAGCGGAAGCGGAAAGACCACTTTGGCCAAGGTGCTTAGCGGGTTTTATCCACCGAAAGAGGGGAAGCTCTATTTTAACGATACCTCCTTGTATGACATCGGTCTTGAGACGTTGAGAAATAATCTTTTTGTTGTCCTTCAGCAGCCTGTCCTGTTTAATGACACCCTGCGTTTTAACCTGACGATGGGGGATGAGTATAAAGATGAGGAGATCATAGCGGCATTGAAGATCGCTCAACTTTCCAATTTTGTTCAGGAGGTACCCCTGGGCTTGGAGACGCTGGTAGGAAAGGGCGGGGTACGGCTTTCGGGTGGGCAAAAACAGAGGTTGAGCATTGCGAGGATGATATTGGCAAACCCGAGCGTGGTTATTTTTGATGAATCCACCTCTGCCTTGGATGTACATACCGAGAGTGATCTTTTTGAAGCACTCAAAGAGTTTTTGCATGAGCGTACTATCATCACCATTGCCCATAGATTAAGCACGGTACAAAATTCAGACTATATTTATGTGATGAAAGAGGGGAAGATTGTGGAAGAGGGAGAACCCGAGATATTAGTGCGGGAAGAGGGGCATTATAATCAGTTTGTCAATGCCCAACATTAAGTCATAACTCTTGAAGATACCTTTAATAATCCTTTTACATAATCGGTATATAATGTTTACATGAAGATACTATTTATAGATGCTAAATCGATACAAAATTCTATTCGCGTAGGATTGTTGGAGCAGATGGCTCATCATGATGTGTGTCTTATTAGTGAGTTGGAAGAGGCGATCTCTTTTTATATGAATGAGTCTCCGCAAATGGTTTTAATCGATTTTACCATTCCTATTGGTCTGGAGGCTTTGCGCAGGATATTTGAGATAAACCCTCTGCAAGATGTTATTACCCTGAGTGATGCCTTGGATTGTTCGGAGATCCTTGGATGTGATTACTGTTTAGAAAACCATAGGACGAAACGTGTTTTGAAGCATCAGGGCATACATGACCTCTTGTACCTGATCGATAACTTTTCTGAAATGCCTTGTGAGTTTGCTCATAAGTTTGACAAAGATGACTCCTCAGAGGGTGCGGGGGCTTGAAAACTCTGTTTTTTCAGTAAAGGGCACTGTATAAAGATAAACTACTTAGAACAGGACTCTTAGGCGCAGACCGGGGAGAATAGCCCAGGTCTGATCCCCTCTGGAGGGGTGATAGATACATTGCAGGTCTGCAGAAACTTGCAGACCGGGTATAGGGTCGATTCGGTAAAAGCTTTCGATCGTTGTTTGCGTTCTCTCTTTATCCCTGCTTGGCTCAAGCGTTCCTATCGCTAGACCTGAAATATCATGTTCTTTGAACACAGAGCTCTTTCCAAGGCCTACAGAGGCATAACGTTTTGCGGCCGCATGCTCAGAAAGGGCTGCTCGGATAATGAGGTGGGTGTCTGCATCGAGAGTATGTGCAAATGAGGCTATCACACCTTGAGCTTGTGGTGTCTTTTTGACATGTGCTTCATCCTTGCACCAGGCAGTGAGGTGGTATTTACTTCCATCAGCCGGGGTTGCTCCAAATTCCAGAGCCTGATAAAATTCACCTTCGCTGAAGAAGGTGTTGTCTAGATTGTTGGAAGCAGCATTGGCATCGGTGATTTCCGCACTAAGATAATAATCATCTTGAACATACCGCGCTGCCAGGCCAAGTCCGTTGGAGGGATAAGCATTGTAGGGACTGGATGAAAACGTCGAGTTAAAAAAGAATCGGGAATTACTTTTATAAAGATGAGAATCGAAAAAACTTGAAGAGTCGATCTTTCCTATACGAAAAATAAAGTCTAAAACATTTTGCTGAACCCAAAGCTCTGAAACATGAAAAGAGTCTTGTCTATACGTGGCTGAGGTGTTGGCCAAGGCACCAAATTCATCTTTAAATTCTGAGGAACTGTACTCTCCAATTTGGTTATATCCTTCAACCTGCAGGGCGATATGCGTTGTTTCTACGGGAGTGTAGCGCATGATCATATCATGTTTTCCTCCCCCGCCGAGGGTGGACGAATCCAATTCGGCCTGTGCAGTTCCCCGATAAGAGAAGGCAAAATCAAGATCATAGTCCTTGTTCAGGGCATGTAAAAATCGTATATACTCTTTAATACTTTCGGGTGTTTTATCTGAGTTAAGAAGAATATAGCGCAGACGGTTGATATTGACAAGCTCTGTCTCAATATCATCGGGATTGTTTTGTGTTAGATCGGCCTGTTCCGGGGTTAGTGTAAGATAATCACTTTTATTCGTGTCCTGTGAGGTTTGAAGAATCATCCGGGCTTGTTTCTGTTCTTCGTCATAGCGCTTTTTATGCTCTTGTTCAATGCGGGCATTAGAAAGGTTTTTTTGGATCTGTTCTTTGATCCCCCTTTGTTCTTTAATCTTTTCTTGATGAAGTCGTTCTTGTTCTTTTAGTCTTTGCTTGGCCTGTTCTTTACGCTCTTTCTCCCGGGCTATCGCTTCAGTTTTTAACTGGGTCTGGCGCTGATTGAACTGTTGAAGCTGTTGCTCTTCTTGTTCTTGCTGAAGCTTTTGCTCCTTTTGCTGTTTTTTCAGCTGCTCTTCTTGGGTATTATACTCAGGGTTGTTAAAAGGCCCCAAAGACATGTTCCTGGCACAAAGGGAGAGGGATGCAAAAAGGATCAAAGGCACAATTTTCATATCTTTATTTTATCTAAATTCAGTCCATCTTCGCTAAAATATCACCATTGAAAATGCCATTAAGGAAGATAGATGCAATTTAGCGCTCCATTAAAAAGCAATAGTACAAAGATCATGTTGTTGGGCTCGGGCGAGCTGGGCAAGGAAGTTGCTATAGAAGCACAACGTTTGGGTGTCGAAGTTGTTGCAGTCGATAAGTATGAAGGTGCACCGGCTCATCTGGTTGCAAATAGAGCGCATGTTGTCAATATGCAAGATGAAGATGCTATCTTGGAGATTATCCGTCAGGAGAAACCTGACTATATCCTGCCTGAAGTCGAAGCTATCAGCATTTCGGCACTTTTTGTCGCCGAAAAAGAGGGGTTTCATGTCATTCCCAACGCAGACGCCGTCAACAAGACGATGAACCGTAAAAACATTCGTCAGTTTGCGGCAGAAGAGCTTGGTTTGAAAACAGGTCCCTATACGTTTGTTAAGACACGTGAAGAGATGGAAGTCGCAGCGAAAGAGATGGGCTATCCCTGCGTGGTAAAGCCGGTGATGTCTTCATCCGGTCATGGACAGAGTGTGATGCGCTGCGATGATGATCTTGACAACTCCTGGGAGATGGCCAAAGAGGCACGCGGAGACGCGAGTGAACTCATCGTCGAAGCCTTTATCGACTTTGATTACGAGATCACTATGCTAACGGCACGTAACGGCAAAGAGACCGTTTTTTGTGAACCTATCGGCCATCAGCAGCAAGACGGAGATTATATCTACTCATGGCAACCTGCTGTCATGACGGCTCTGGCAAAAGAGCGCTCTGAAGAGATGGCAAAGATCATCACAGACGGTCTTGGGGGTAGAGGTATTTTTGGTGTCGAACTGTTTATCAAAGGAGATGAGGTCTATTTCTCAGAAGTCAGTCCACGCCCCCATGATACAGGGATGGTTACGCTTATCACGCAAAGCCAGAGCGAATTTGCCCTTCACCTAAGAGCGGTACTGGGCCTTCCTCTTGGATTTACCTTCTACGGAGACGGTGCTTCTGCCGCATTTAAATCTCAAAAAGAGTCCTTTGCTCCGGTGGTAGATGTTGATGATTCGCTTTTTTCTGCGAACTCTTTTGTGCGTGTATTTGGGAAACCTGAATCACATAAGGGACGCAGAATGGCAGTGGCACTTGTCTTTGACAAGGTTGAGAGGGCTCTCGAACAGGCCAAATCCTTAATCAAAAAAATTAAGGACGCATAGATGAAGATTGTACTTTTAGATACCCTTACCTTTGGGAGCAGTGACTTAGGCGGTTTTGATGCCCTTGGTGAAGTGCTGAAGTATGAGACGACCTCTTTTGAACAGACACTTGAGCGCATTAAAGAGGCTAATGTTATCGTGACAAACAAGGTTGTGATAACAGCAGAGATGATGGATGAGTGTCCGGACTTAAAACTTATCTGCATAGCAGCCACAGGTATGAACAATGTAGATCTGGAAGCAGCAAAAGAGAAAAACATTGAAGTGAAAAATGTTGCGGGATACTCAACGGACTCGGTTATTCAACACACCTTCTCTATGCTCTTTTATCTGATGGGACACTCCCGGTATTATGATGAGTATGTTAAAGACGGTTCGTGGCAAAAGTCTGAGGTCTTTACGCATGTAGCCAAGCCGTTTTTTGAACTTAAGGGTAAAAAATGGGGGATCATCGGTTTAGGAGAGATTGGAAGAGGCGTAGCCAAGATCGCTACTGCCTTTGGTGCAGAGGTCTCTTACTACTCGACTTCGGGAAAAAATGACAATTTAGACTATAAACGAGAGACCATCTCAAATCTTTTAGAACAGAGCGACGTCATCTCTATCCATGCTCCCTTGAATGCTTCGACTGAGGATCTTATAGCTCACTCTGAACTGCTGATGATGAAAGATGGGGCGACGCTTCTTAATCTTGGTCGTGGCGGTATTGTATCTGAAGAAGCCCTTTCGTATATTTTAGATGCCAAACCGATTTATGTCGGTCTGGATGTTTTAGCCCAAGAGCCTATGGCACACGATCATCCTTTGATGAAGGTAAAGGCGAAAGAACGTCTATATATCACACCGCATATCGCCTGGACTTCGGTAGAAGCGCGTGCCAAACTTTTGGCATCCGTGATTGATAATATTAAACAGTATGGATGATTTCGGTCCATTTGGACTTTTTCTCTCCAGTTTTTTAGCTGCGACTATACTTCCTTTTAGTTCTGAAGTTGCTCTTATCGGGGCGGTTGAGTTGGGTATGCATGCCAATGATGCTCTTATCTATGCCTCCTTTGGCAACTGCCTGGCCGTCTTGGTAAATTATCTCTTAGGCTTTTTTCTCTATCAAATGATGCATGAGAAGATTCAAAACTCAAAAGCAGGAAAAAAAGCCTACACACTCTCTCATAAATACGGCTACCTTGCTCTGATCCTTTCACCTCTGCCTGTGATAGGCGATCCTGTAACCATTGTCGCGGGTCTTATCCGCCTAAAGTTCTTCTGGTTTGTTCTGATCACCTTCTCCCTTCGTATCTTTAGATACTGGTTCATTTTGACTATGTTACAATAGAGTATGAAAAAAACGCTTTTGTTCCTTATCTCATCGGCTCTCTTCTTTGTTTTAGGTTGGTACTCTCAAGTCTATTACTCTTTTGAAGAGCATATTACTGTGAAGTCCCAGTTCGATAAGATCAAGATGAAAAAACGTCTTGATGTTGTCATCTTGAACTCGCCGACTGTCTATTACATGGGTCCGCAGAGAGAGATGGGTTTTGAATATGAACTTCTCTCTTTATATGCCAAAGATATAGGGGTCGACCTGAATCTTACGGTGGTCGATACGGTTGAAAAAGCGCTAGAGCTAAGCGAAAAAGGGTTTGGAGATATAACAGCTGCAGGGCTCAGTGTCACAGGTGAGCGAAAGAAGGACTTTGTCTTTGGTCCTAAATATCATATGATCCAAGAACAGATGATATGCCATAAGGATATGTATAAACAAAAAAATTTTCCTAAGGATATGGAAGATCTTTCGGGATTGAAGATCGTCGTAGGCAAGAGCACTTCATATGAGCAGACCCTGAAAAGCATTGAAGAGAACTATCCGCAGATGAAGGCGGAGTATGCATCTGGTCTCTCTACGGAACAACTTTTAGAGATGGTCTGGAAAAAAGAGATTGACTGCACCGTTTCAGACTCCAATATCTTCGCGATCAACCAGCGTTATTATCCTGAACTCTCCATGGCTTTTGTCGTCAGCGGACGTAAACATCTTGCCTGGATTTTGCGCTCAGGAGACAACTCGCTTAAGGATGATCTGTATAAGTGGATCAACAGATGTGAGCAAACGGGCAGAGTCATGGAGCTTCGGGACTTTTACTACTCTTATCTTAATCTATTTGATTATTACGACACAAAGGTCTTTCATAAGCGTCTGAAATCGCGTCTGCCAAAATATACAAAAGATTTTAAACAAGCCGCCAAAAAGTATGATATACCCTGGATACTTCTGGCTGCTCAATCTTACCAAGAGTCCCACTGGAATGCAAAGGCAAAAAGTCCTACTGGCGTACGCGGGATGATGATGCTAACCCTCATAACAGCCAAACAGATGGGCGTGCAAAATAGAATGAACGCAAAGCAAAGCATATACGGTGGGGCTAAGTATATTGCCAAGCTGGAAAAACAGTTTTCATCAGAGGTAAAAGGGCTTAATAGAACAGCCTTTGCACTTGCTGCATATAATGTGGGAATGGGACACATGCATGATGCACAGACGTTGGCAAGGCGTATGAACAAAGACCCTTACTCATGGCGGGATATTAAAACGGTACTTCCTCTTCTTTCACAAAAGAAGTATTATAAGCAGTTAAAGTATGGATATGCCCGAGGGAGTGAACCGGTACGGTATGTTACTTCTATCCAGCATTATGCAGACATTATTCATAAAAAGTATTCACAAAAATAGTATGGATCTTTTTTGTAGTCATAGGCCTTAATCTCTTTGCAAAGGCAATAGTGTAAAATACAGATAATTTAAATAAAGAAGTCACACCATGGTAGATGTATTAATAATTGGCTCCGGCGGAGCCGGACTTGTTGCGGCAATCGCAGCAAAAGAGGCGGGATCAACTGTTAAGGTTGTCGGCAAATCTTTTCCGACGCGTTCCCAGACTTCTATGGCCCAAGGCGGTATCAATGCAGCCATGGCTAATGTAGAAGAGGACAGTGTGGAGGCCCATATCAAGGATACTTTAAAATCAGCGCAAGGCTTGGCTGATGAATCAGCAGTGCGTACATTATGTGAAGATGCCGTTGATGCGATACAGTGGCTTGACAGGATCGGTCTTCCTTTCTCGCGTACGAAGGATGGAAAAATAGCTCAGCGCCGTTTGGGGGGTGCCTCGGGCATCAGGGCTTGTTATGCCCAAGATTATACGGGACTGAAAATCCTTCATAGTCTCTATGATGAAGCATCTCGGATGGGGATTGAGTTTGTTAATGAGCATTTTTTACTAAACTACATCGTAGAAGGTGATCGCAATGATCCAGATAGATATACAAGCGGCGCCACCTTTTTAAACATCAAAACAGGAGAGGTGGTTGAGATAAGAGCTAAGTCTGTCATTGTGGCTACGGGGGGATATTCCCGTATCTATCACGGATTTTCAACCAATTCAACCGCTTCAACGGGAGACGGTCTGGCTGCAGCCATACGCGCAGGAGCCAGGCTGTCAGATCTAGAGTTTGTGCAGTTTCATCCAACGGCGCTGAAAAGTTCTGCAATTTTGATCTCTGAATCCGCGCGTGGGGCAGGCGGATATCTGTTGAATGCAGATAAAGAGCGTTTTACGGATGAGCTTGCTCCGCGAGACATTGTCGCGCGCGCTATTTCCGAAGAGATAGAAAAGAGCGGCGAGGTATATCTGGACATCCGCCATTTGGGAGACAAGTTTATAGATCACGAACTTCCGCAAGAGCGTAAACTTGCTATCACTTATGAGGGGCTTGATCCTGTGTTGGAGCTGATTCCCATCAAGCCGGTTGCGCATTATACTATGGGCGGAATTGAAGTAGATAAAGATTCCATGACCTGTATAAAGGGACTGTTTGCCGCGGGAGAAGCGGCCAATCATAAGGTGCATGGGGCAAACCGTCTGGGTGGAAACTCGCTGCTGGAACTGATGGTGTTTGGAAGGCAGGCCGGCCTTAATGCTGCTGCATATACCAAAGAAAACGAGATACTCTTTCGCCACAAAGAGCAGCTTAAAAAAGATAGGGACTTTATTGCCGTAGTGAAAGCATTTGACACTCAAATTGATTTTTACGAACAGCGAGAGTCTTTAGGCAAGCTCTTTTATCACAATGCAGGTATAAAACGTACGGACACGGGATTAAAAGCAGCTTTGGATACGGTACAGCGTATCCAAAAAGAGCTTCCTCTTATGGGTCCCAAGGATACAACACAGATCTATAATACCAATCTTGTTGAGTTTCTTGAGTTTGGAAACAGTGTGGAACTCTCCGAACTCCTTTTGGTGGGAGCAATCAGCAGAAATGAAAGCCGTGGAGCGCATTTTCGTGAAGATATTCCTGATAAAAATGATGAGGCCTATGGCGCCCATACGATTTCATGGAAAGAGGAGGATAGATTATGCGTAGATTTTTTAGCCTAAGTATGAACGGTGAGCGCAAGAGCGACATTAGCATAGAAGAGCTTGAAGACAATGATATAGACAATGAGGGCGATCTTTATTATGAAGAGTATGAGGATGATGAGCCTGAAGAGCGAGAATACTGTGACTAAAGTGAGCCTAAAATGAAGATCAAAATTAAACGACATAGCAGTGAGTCGCAATTAGCCGAAGAGGTTATAGAGTATGCAATACCCTTTGAAAACATCACTCTTTTGGAAGCACTAAACTATATTAAGACAAAGGTAGACCCTTCTTTGAGCTTTAGTGCCGGTTGTCGTTCAGGTGTTTGCGGTTCATGCGCAGTACGTGTCAATGGCAGCGAAGAGTTGGCCTGTGCCTATAAGCTTGATGAGGGTGATCTGGTTGAGCCGATGAATAACCTACCGGTGATACGTGACCTTGTGGTGGATATTGAAAAGATGATGCGTTTTAATCGTGTAGCCAAGGCATGGAGCAGTGTGAACAAGCACAACCGGGCAGTGTCGCAAGAAGAGGCAGAAGCGAATGAGCTCCAAAGCGACTGTATCTTGTGTGGTGCCTGCTTTTCTGCCTGTCCGGTGTATGCTGCCAACGAAGAGTTCATCGGTCCATTTGCCTTGACACGTTCATGGAGATATGTGTCGGATGTACGTGAACAAGACACTGCGCAGAAGATCGAAAGTATCCAGACCAATGGAATCTGGGATTGTACATTGTGCAATGAATGTGTTCCTGTCTGTCCCCAAGGTATTGCACCCAAGCAGGATATTGCTATGCTAAGAGGAAAAAGTGGGATAATGGGCTTTATGGATCCGAATTTTGGCGGGGGAATGAGTTTTGGGACACCGTCATTTGACGGAACGCCCGATTTTGGTGCCCCATCATTTTGATGACAGGCTCTGTGCATCATTAAGTACTAGTCGGATGTTTGCCTAAGCATCTCATCGAGTAGGGTGAAGAGTTTTGTACTCGCTCTTTCCATCTCTTCAAAACGTGCAATGATCTCGTCACCGGCTTCTACATGACTGTCTTCAACGCCATCGCTGAGATAGGAGGCATTTTTATTGGCTGTGTCATGGACAACTTTGTGAACGGGATCAAGCTGTTTGAAGGCAGAAGAGTTGCCAAATCTACGCATTCCCTCATCTGCTTGCCATCGACCAAGGCGACAACCCTCTTTATGATCTTTTGGATCAAGTTTTGGAGTATTGGTGATAATGGTATTGTAAGCATCTGATTTGTAGATGATATGGTCAATCTTGGTAAGAGCGATAAATATACTGTTTTCCATATGGTAGGAGTGGGTAACGATTTTATTTGAACCTTCATTAAGCTCCATCATAGTACTTTCAAAGTTGGTTATCTGCTCACTAGAGTGTTCAACTACCTTGTTCATCTGTTCGGAACTGGACTGAATATCATTCATCTCCTGTTGAAGCGACTTGATAGAGACAGAGATCTCTGAGGTTGCTTTGTGCGTTCGCTCGGCCAATTTTCGGACCTCGTCGGCAACAACCGCAAATCCGCGACCGTGTTCACCGGCTCGTGCTGCTTCTATGGCTGCATTCAGTGCGAGAAGGTTGGTCTGATCTGCAATATCTGTAATGAGCTGGATAACAGAGGTGATATCGGTGACCTGCGTGGCTAAAGAGCTGATCGCTTCATTGTTGTTTGCGGTGTGTTCCATCATACGCTGAAGTTCAATAACGATATTTTCTATATCGCTACGGCTGTTGTTGGAGAGGTTTGCCGCACTTTTTGTTGCTGTGGTAACATTCTTTAGGGCCTGGATGTCTTCTTGAAGATCTGTTTGTATACCGATAAGTCCCTTCATGACATTTCCACTTAAGGCGCTTAGTTTTGTGTTGAGTGCATCACGGCGTTTTTTTGCCTCTTCATTTTTCATGATATTAAGACTTTGACTGATGTTCTCAATAGCGAGTGTAAATTCACCGTGCATTCCCTCCTTGGAGATACGGTGTTCAAAGTTTCCCTGTGTCGCGTTGGTAAAAGAGATGTTGATCTCCTTAATGAAAAAGGAGATCTGATGCAGAAGCTTTTGCAGGGCCTTGTTCATCTGACCGAGTTCGGTATGCTCATTTTCATTGACCTGAGACTTCTCAAAATTTCCATCTGCAGACTTCTGCATGAGCTGTGTGAACTGTGTCAGTGCCGTCGTGATAGAGGATCGTACGGCAGAAGCAAAGATGATAATAAGCACGGCGATGCCAAAACCACTCAGTAGAAAGAAAAATTTATAAAAACTCAACTCGGCGTTCATACTGGCGGAGGCACTTTCGAGTTCTTTTTCCTTAAGTTCAACCACCTTTTTAAAGGCGTCTCTGGAGCTGTTTGCGTAAGGCGTCAGTGTCGCCTTGTATTTTTGGTAGTTTTGGCTGACCTTATCATGAATATCATCTTTGGTTAAAGAGCGCATCATTGCATAAGAGTTGTTCAGAAAAAGAAGAGTGGATCGCTTGGCATCATTAATAAGAGAGAGAGAAGCATCATCATCGATGGTGTCGGCAAGCTTGTTAAAATTATCACGGATATTATCCATTCTCTCTTTAAGTTTTTTCATGTCTTTTTCATAGTTCCCGCCAAGGAGGATGTCTCGTGAGGTACGCGAGATGTAATTAAGGTCTTTTTGTATCTGGAGTGTCTGCATGGCACCGGCGGTTGAATGGTGCTGCAAGTTATTGTATTGACTTCCTATACTGCTAAGCGAATAGAAGGCAAGAAATGCGGCACCGATGACAGAAACGGTTACAATGCCAAGTAGGTAATTGATCCGCTGCTTTATACTGGAGTTTCTTAGTAGTGAATTGAACATATATATCTTCCCCTAGAGAGTATGAATATTAGGGCACCCATATAAAGCTTATATATTAGTAGAATTATTAAAGATACCTTTTAGCTGGCAAACATTATATCACAGGAATATAGTATTAGGAAGAATTTTGGTAAAATATCTTATTAAGTTAGAAAAGGTTCTACTAAAAAAATAAAATTGGGTTATTACTATGGCAAAAGAACACACCTTCGATATTTCTGCGAAGATAAATATGCAAAACTTTAAAGATGCGATCAATCAGGCACTCAAAGAGGTCGGAAGTCGATATGATTTCAAAGGGATCACGGCGGAGATAGACTATAATGAAAAGGCAAAGAGCCTAACCTTAACTTCTTCAAGTGATAATAAACTTGAAGCCCTTGAAGATATTGTTATAGGTAGACTGTTGAAACGAGAGTTAAGCTCAAAGGTCTTGGATGAGGCAACGGTTGTCGATGCCAGCGGAGGGGATCGGCGCAAGGCCTTTAAGATCGTTGATTATATAGAGTCCAAAGAGGCCAAAAAGATTATAGCGGAGATCAAGTCACAAAAGATGAAGGTCACAGCAACCCTTGAAGGGGATCATATCCGTGTGAAGGGAAAGAATCTTGACGATCTGCAAGCTGCGATGAAACATATACGCAGTATGGAGTGGGATGCTCCCTTGGTGTTTGAAAATTTTCGATAAGTTAGGTGATATTAGCCATGTCTGAACGGAAGAAAAAGTCTTATAAGTCAATTGACAAGCGTTTAATAACAGAGGGTGCAAGACCCGACTTCGATCTGTATGAGACAAATGAATCCAAGACGCAGATGAGCCTGTTTTTACAAAGTGACAGTGTTATCGACGGTAACAGTAAGGTGCGTCTTCGTGAGATAGAAAAACTTTTTATCATCGACGAAGAGTATGATAAGTATAAACTTTACGCGCAGAAGCATCTTAACAGCATCGCCAACAACAAGGAGATTCCTTTTTCACACAAGGCAGATATCGTGTATGAAAAAGCCTCTGAGGTTATGGATGAACTATTTAAGAACCCCGAAGCTTTGGGAAATATGGAGAAAAGTCAGGATATCGTAAGTGGTTTTGTAAGTCTTGTCCTTCAAAATGAGGCCACTTTGGCGTCCATTATGGAGATAGCGGCACATGACTATTATACGCATACGCATTCGATCAATGTGAGTATATACGCATTGACCCTTGCCAAGTTTCTTGGACTTGACGGGAAGGACTTAGAAGATATGGGGATGTCGTCTATGATGCATGATCTAGGAAAAAGCAAGGTAGATTGGGATATCATCAACAAGAACGGAAAACTCACAGACGCGGAGTTCGAACACATGAAAGAACATCCCGCTGCGGGGTATGATATTGCGCTCAAGCTGGGAGTTACGGACAGACGTATCTTGGCGGGCATACGATCGCATCATGAGAAACTTGACGGAGGGGGATATCCTGATGGACTTAAAGATAAACAGATCTCTCTGTTTCCCCGTATCATAGCGGTGTGTGATGTTTTTGATGCACTGACGACAAAACGTTCTTATAAAGATGCGATGAGTAGTTTTGAAGCGATAAAGATTATGAAAGACCATATGCAAGGACATTTAGATATGCGACTTATAGATACCTTAATCAAAATGTGCGTGGTAAATGAGGGGAAAAAATGAAACTGAGCGTAGCGCAGGCAGCAGAAAAGTTTAAGGTCTCAAAAGAGGCTATCCATAACCGTATACGGCGGGGAAGTCTGGACTGTGTGATCGAACATGGTGCAAAATACGTCTTGATAGATGAACCCGAGAAGACAGAAGCGAAACCCGTCAGCGACAAGTATTATGCTTATATTGAAGATGAGAACCTTCATCTTAAAGAGAAGATCAAAGAGCTTGAGCAACAAAACCTTAGTCTCAGAGATCAAAAAGAGAAGATGCTGGTCGAAGAGAAGAAAAAGATAGAACAGATATATAAAGAGCGCGATGAGCAGCTGAAGCAGGTCTTACATACTATAAGTTCCAAATTTTTACCTAAGAGTGAATCTCATGGTGAGGAGAAGAGCAGTGAAGAGAATGAAGAGGTGCTGGATGTTGAAGCTTTTCATAATGAACCTATCCGGCTGAAAAAGTTTTTAAAACTTAAAGAGTATAAGCCTGCAAAACGTCTACGTGTCAAAAACCGTTTTAAGCGTTTAATAGGACGGGATAAGAGAATCTTTCGTCAAGACGGAAAGATCTATATCAACCCGGAAAAGTTTGATTATAAGGATCTGTTGGACTAGTCCCACCGTCAGTGGCCGCCTTTTAGTTTCGTCTACGTCTGCTCCTGCCTTGCGGGGCCTGCGAGAAGTGTCGTTTTTTGTGAAAACAGCTGTTGCAAATAGCATGTTTGCTGTCCAGGGCTAAAGGCTTTGTACAGATGCGGCAACGTGGGACAAATTGAGCATTTTTAAGTGTTTTCTCAATATAATCGTTTAGATTCTTACGGGCATTTTTAGCCTTCTCCGGTTCGAAAAATATCTCAGGAAAACGGTAGTTTAACCAGAGATAGAGGGAGACCTCTTTGACCAGGTCTTCTATATGCAGGAGTGTCTCCATCGAATCAGCATACTCCCCATAAAGCTGACTCTCTTCGTATGCAACAGCTCTTTGTGCTTCCATGTGGGCAACATAAGAGGAGAAAACGTCCACAAGATAAGGCGACTGTGTGGATAAAGGAGCGCAGGCCATATGGTATTTTGAACTAAGGTCTAAATCGTACTGGTCGGTATATCTGGCTATTTCAATAAGCGTGTCGAGGTTTGCCACCCTAAAGGGCCCGTCAAAGGTCATATGCTTGATGAAAAAGTGTAAGATATCTTCGAGGTTTTTTGTTTCCAGGATCTTTCCTATAAGCAGGATATGCTCTAGGTTCGCCATCACTTTAAGCGGTAGACTGATATCTTTTAGAGGTTGATGAAACTGCTCATGAATGGTCTGCAGCACACCCGGATTTAAGGCACCTACGAAACCTTTTTCTTCCATACCGTAACGACCCGCGCGGCCTGCGATCTGGATAACCTCTGAGGGTTGAAGGGTTCGGCGGCGTTCCCCGTCAAACTTGGAGTCTTTTGAGAATAGAACTGTTTTGATAGGCAGGTTAAGTCCCATTGCTATAGCGTCTGTTGCGACAAGGACTTCCGTTTCGCCTTCTCTGAAACGACGGGCCTCTTCACGCCTCACCTCCGGAGAGAGGTTCCCATATACCACAGAGACCTTGTAGTGACGGCTGAGCTGTTGTTTAAGCTGAAGCACATCCTTTCTTGAAAAGGCAATAACAGCAGTTTGGGGTTCTATACTGTTTAAAGGTGTGGCAGACTTCATGATAGACAGAGGGTTCTTGCGTTCAAAATAGACCACTTCAAGCTCTTCGCCCAACCACTCAGCCAGCGCTTCAACGGCGAGAAGGGCGTCGGGTGATCCCGTCATATAGACCTCTTTTGCGGGTGCACCGATGATAGCATTCGCCCAGGCCCAGCCTCTGTCTCTGTCATTAATCATCTGTACTTCGTCTATCACGCAGACATCAACGTCAATGTTAAAGTTTAGCATCTCTATGGTAGAACTGATATGGGTGGCATATTCATCCACGATCTGTTCCTCTCCCGTGATCAGTGAAGCGGCTGTTCCGTCTGCTTTAAGGTTCTCATAGCCTTCGAGTGCAAGGAGTCTAAGTGGAGCGAGATAATATCCGGTATCCGCTTTTTCAAGGGCCTTCATAGCCTTATAGGTCTTTCCGCTGTTGGTCGGTCCTACATGAAAGATGAGCTTGCGCCGAAGCTCTCTCGCGGTAGGAAAAAGGTTCTTAAAGTCACGGATTGTTCGCGCAAGCAAGGCTTCTCTCTGTTTTTTGAGCTTAAGCCCTTCTATGCTTTTGTTAAAACTGAAGAGGACTTTTCTGGCTGTTTTTGCCGGGATGTGAAGATCATGGCCTATATATCCCTTCAAATCCTCCAAGACAAAAGAGCTCACTTCTTCATGGCTCATATCTAAAATAGAAGCGGACTCCTCGCAGCTCTTGATAAGGTCATCAAGTTCTTCCTTAAAACCATTCTCAAGCATCTTATTGTGGATGGAAAACTCATCATCGAATTTGATGGCTTCGCCTTTCCATAAACGAGGTAGAAAATCCTTTAAAGGAATTTCACAAAGAGCGTCATAATGTAGTTCATGCTCTTCATATCTGAAGAGTGACTCTTTATGCATGATAAGATTATAGTCCATCAGCTGTAAAGAGTGGGCATCAAAGCTTCTGGAAAATACCGCTCTTAATATCTTCTCACTCAAAGGCGTATATTCAAAGATGTTTTCCGGAGGCATTGTTTTTAGCGCTTGTACTATCTCCTCGTCTTTGAGATAGGGGTGAGGATGTGGAAGCTTGGAAAGAAAACGATCTGCCTCGTCTTGTTTGATCTGAATATATTTTTGTTTGAGTTGGCTAAGATAGGGTCTTAGATCATCTATATCGGACTCTTCTAAGAGTGTATAGGATAGTGGTTCAGTTCTGACCTGTAAGATCTTGGAGAAGTCTTCATTTGCAAATGAAAAAGAGACAGGCGTGAAAAATTCAAGAGCATTTTCATCAGTGAAGCTCAGTTCAAGGCTTTTTTCCAAGACCTTGAGTTTCTTGGCAAGGCGTATTTGATAGAGTAGCTTTTCAATCTTGGGCAAAGAGATACGTTTGGTGCGTTCGTTCATAAAGTGCGTTCGCAGGGCCTTTGCCTCTTCATCGCTAAGGATCAGTTGATCTAAAAAACTATTGATCTTTTCGATCTTATCCGTAGCTTGGTGCCGTTCACCGCTCCCGGCGAAGACCTGCCCCAGATCTTTAAAGTAGTTAACAATACGTTGACGGGGTTCAAGATCAGCCTCAGACCAGATACGTCGAAACGAACGGATCAGCATCTGTGTATTTTGATCTGTGGTGCTTAGACCAATGGTGTGCGCGAGTTCAGCAAGTTTATCTTGAGGGACTCTCGTAATGCCCTCGTCAAAACCGTCTCCGTCAAAATAGATACGGATCAGCTGATTATATTTTGTAAGTTTCTTTTTCTTTTTTGCCATAAGGGAATTTTAGCTAAATTATCTTTATAAGCATTCTTGCACAAGGAATTTGTTATCCTTTTGAAAATAATTATTATTATGTAAGAAGTCTAAAATGTATAAAGAGTTTCCGGACGAATGGACTCAGGAAGAGTTTCTCCACAACAAAGCACAACTTGAAAAAGAGGGCATAAAAGTCCTTCTTATTGATACGATACTCAATCCCATAGCATACGCAGATACGGTAAGGTACAATCCCGTCTCTTTAAAAGATGAGCCTGAGGGTTCTGTCTTCGTTTTTTACTGCGATACGGGAAAAGCAAGTTTGGACAGACTTAAAGAGTATAAGGAAAAGTTTCCCAAACAGCACTGCGTCTCTTTAAAGGGAGGGCGCGGATATTGGCGAAAGCACTTTCAGATTTTAGAGGAAAAAAATGACTAAACATGAAGAGTTGATCAATGAGTTTGTTGAATGTATTAATGAGACACGGTATTATGATGCCCATGAGGCCTTGGAAGAGATCTGGTTTCCACGACGTTTTGAAGATGACGTCGAGATGAAGCTCGTGAAGGGTTTTATTAATGCAGCAGTATCATTTGAACTTATAAAACGAGGTCGCCGGGAGTCTTCAAATAAAGTTTGGAAAAATTACGAAAAATATAAAGTTTTATTAGGAAGCTTTGAAAGCCCGTATGATGGCAGATATAGAGAATTATCTCTTCTTTTAGAGCAAAAAAGAGGTGAATTAGTCTAAAATCTATAGCCTTTATTCAGTTTTGAATTGATACCATAAGTGAACTTTTTTTAGGACCTCGTTATGACATTTTACACCCTTCTTGTTTTTACTATGTTAGTCCTGTTAGTCACTCTGGTTGTCTTGTACCTCATATGGGTAAATAAGCGTCAAAAGCTCGAAAGAGAGTCTTATGAGCTTCATGAGCTGATGCAAAAACATTATCATCAACTCTCTTATATTTTAAATGAGTTAGAACCGCTCATGGCCCATGATAAAGCCTTTTATGAGGAGCTTCAAGGCTATGTCAAAGAACACTATACAGACTATCCGGTACTGGGTGAAGTGGATGGGTCTGAGGCTAGGGAGTTTTATAATTTCTTGCTTCATTTAGAGAAGGATGCAAAAGAGCACATTTCTGTTTTTAACTCGCCTATAACACAGCAGTTAGACCAGATGAAGCTCTCTTTGATGCGCGCACGAGACGCTTTTTCTTATGCAGATAATGAGTACCAGTTTATCTCCTCAAATTTTCCTATGAGTGTTATGGCGAAGATATTGGAAAATGAAAAAAAAGGGCTGGTGTAAAGGCTTTTTAGAAACTATGGGCAGAAAATTGAGATGATCTTTTGGATTGAAAAAGTTGATTTTTATTTATGATGATTATGTTGAATGTTATTTTGCAAAGTCTGTCCTGAAATTATCTTTATTACCTTGAAAACAGTGTTGATGACAATTTGCAAGTCTAAGCTAAAAAACTTAGACTATTCATTTCAAACCGCTTTAATTCTAACATGCTAAAATCCCGATAATTAAACACAGTCAAAATTGGCTGATCAACCTAGGAAAAACTAAATGAGCAAAGAATTTATCTATAATGAAATGATTGTACACATCCCTGTGTGTTCACATAAGGCACCTAAGAGCTTACTTTTAATCAGTAACGCTCCTGAGGGAATCACAAAAGAGTTAGAGCGTCATGCCGGTCTAAATGTTACTGTTGGCGGGTTGGATAGTATTGCAAATGCAGAAGATGATAGTTTTGATATCGTACTTATTGATTCAACGGCAGCAATTTCTCGCGCAACCTATGCTCACCTGAACCGTATCGTAAAAGAAGATGGTCTTATCTCATCACTGAATGCATCTTTGGATGATGAAGAGGCTACGAAAGAGCAGTTAGCTGCCATCGGTGAATATTTCAAGGTGGTTATGCCATACCGCGCGGAAGATAAGACAATGATCCTTGCTTCTAAAGAGTATCACCCGACTGCAGATGTGATCTTGCATCGTTCAGACCTTATAGACGGTCTTTCGTATTATAACTGTGACATTCATGTTTCATCATTTGCTATGCCAAACTACATCCGTTCAGCTTACAGAGGTATCATTAAAAACTAATGAAGCTTTATGAGTATGCTATTGCATTAACAGGTGGTATAGCTACGGGTAAAAGCACAGTTGCCAGTCTCATGAAGCTGCACGGTATTGCTGTGATTGATGCGGATGAGATTGCTCATGAGCTCTTGGATCTGCATAGTGAGAAGATAGCTGAGATGTTTGGTGAGGTTTTTGTTCGCAAGGGCAAGGTATTAAGAACCAACCTTGGCAAGGTTATTTTTAGTGATGAAGTTAAAAAGAGAGAGCTTGAAGCCTTTATTCATCCTCTTATACGCGTTGAAATAGAAAAACGTGCAGCTGCTCATGATTCTCGTAAGTTTCCTTATCTAATCGACATACCTCTCTTCTTTGAAAACGGCGCCTATGACATCAAAGACAGCGTTGTTGTCTATACGCCTCCTGACGTTCAGTTGCAACGCTATATGAAACGAAACGGACTAAGCCAAGACGAAGCAATGATACGCATTAATTCGCAGATGAGTATAGATGAGAAGAAAAAACGTGCGACATGGGTGATAGATAACAGTTCTAATCTTAAACACCTTCAAGCAGAATGTGAGGCTTTTGTAGATAGAATCAAACAAGAGACAAATTATTATGAAAGGTACAAATAATGCGACAGGTAGCCAAATATTCTGCCAGTGGGAATGACTTTGTTATTTTCCATACCTTTATTAAAGAAGACTTTTCCGATCTTGCGAAGAAATTGTGTCATCGTCAAGAGGGTGTAGGCGCCGATGGCCTCATTGTGCTTATTCCTCATGAGAGACTTGATTTTGAATGGTGTTTTTATAATGCAGACGGCTCTTCGGCAGAGATGTGCGGAAACGGTACCCGTGCTTGTGCACATTATGCCTTTGATAATAACTTGGCCCCGGCTAAGATGCGATTTTTAACCTTAGCGGGCGAGATAGCGTGTACATTAGAAGGCTCACGAGTTCAGAGTGATCTGACTCCACCGAAGATATTAGATAATATGATCACAGAAAATGGAAAATCATGGTGGCTTATAGATACAGGCGTACCGCATTTGGTTACCTTTGATGCAGATATAGAGGCGTTTGATATCTCAGAAGCAAGATCACTCCGACATAAATATAATGCAAATGTGAATATCGCTTCTGTACAAGAGGGTTTGATCCGTGTGCGCACATATGAGCGTGGCGTTGAAGATGAAACACTGGCTTGCGGAACAGGAATGGCCGCCTGTTTTTACCGTGCAAACCAGGAAAGCAGAGTGGGGGACAAAAGTAGTGTTATCCCTACAAGCGGGGAGGAACTTTTCTTAGGTTTGGAAAATGGTATAATAACCTTCAGCGGAGATGTTAGGAAAGTTTTTGTGACACAGATATAGTGGGTATGGTGATGTGTGATTTTTGAGTCAAGGCAGGGGGCTTATTGTATAGATATATATTGAGTATAGTTGTATTGTTCTCAAGCGTACATGCTTTTGACTCAGGTTTTGGTGAAGCGTATTATAAGATTCGAGATTCAAAAATAAAGAAAGCGGCCTTTGTAAATACCCTTCTACCAAAGATCAAAAAGGCTGAGAAACAGATCCTCTCTGATCGTGCCTTTGTTGAAAAATTCTTTCATAAATTTCTCTTTACTTACAGCCTTAAAGCCCGTTATGATATGGTCAGACTCATCAAAATATCCAAAAAATATCGTATCAAGCAGATGTATAATGAGCATGAATATCTTGAGAAGATAGATCTTATTCCTGTCTCTTTGGTCTTGGCCCAATCTGCTGTTGAAAGTGCCTGGGGGGATAGTCGTTTTGCAAGAGAGGGTAATAATCTTTTTGGAGAATGGACCTGGGGTAAAAAGGGAATTATACCTGAAGGACGCGATGCAAACGCGACTCATAGGCTTCGTATCTTTGATACTCTGGATGATTCCATCGCACGTTATATGCTAAACCTTAACAGACACTACTCTTATAAGGAGTTCCGTTCTTTACGCGCAGAAAAACGCTCTCATGGAGAGCCTTTTACTGGTTTGGAGGCAGCGGAAACCATGGGTAACTACTCTCAGATGCGTGAGGTATATACTCGTCTCATCAGTAAGGTGATAAAAGGAAACGGTTTCATGGGATATGAGATCTCATCGCCAAAGGCCTTGGCGATAAAATAAGGAGATCAGAAGGCATTTCTTTATATAAGGCAATTATTTTTTGTCGATAGCATCCTTAGCCCCTTTGATCGCGCCGTCAATTACAGAGCGTGCAACGCTCCAGGCATGTACACCCATCTTTTTTGCCTCTTGGGCCTTCTTGGATTGGAGCATATGTGAACTTTTCTGCATGGCTTCTTTGGCAAATATAGAGAGTTTATCACCCAGAATCTCAAGTGTCTCTTTTGAGATAAGAGTAAGCTCTTCCATATCGTAACGTATATCTGCAAGAATATTTTCCAGCTCGGCTTTGATACTTGGTGAACTTTGTACCGCAAGTGCTTCAATTGTTTGCAAGAAAAGAGCGTCTGTGTGATGCAGCTCGTTATATAAAGACCGTGGGTCTTCGATCAGTAATATCTTGGCCTCATCCGGCGTGAATAAAAATTTCTGTTTAAAACGATCGAGGGCACGTATAAGACCTCGGCGCATCCCTTTAATCGTTCCTTCTAAGATCACATTGGCCGAGTTTGGGGTAGCCTCTGCAACGTCAATAGCTGTTTTCAAAATACTTGAGATGATATGTCGGATACGAACAGCGGATAAAATTCCCTCATCCAGAGTATGCAAGGTTATCTCTTTGGCCAGCTCTTCGAGGGTCTCTTCAATGTTCGTCCCTTTTTCCAAGGTGGTAATGATGGCTGACTCAACCATCTCCTCAAGAAGGTTTAAAAGATCCATGGATTGAAGTTCAAGACTGTGAAGCTTGGAGATGACATCCCCACTTGCACCTTTTTCCCTGATAAGTTCTTCGATAAGAGCAAAAAGCTGGTGCTTGTCGCTTTGTAACTCATTTGTTTTTTTATCCAGTTGACGTTCTATACGTTCTTTTTGCAGAAGAAGTTCTTGAAGTTCGGTTGACATGAGGCTGGTGGCTTGTGAAATCACCGAGGAGCTTAGTACTTTCAACTGGTTGCTACCAATGTGTGCAACATCGATATTCCACTCTTTCTCAAGGTGGGTTAAGACCGTTGAGATCTCCTCTCTCTGTTTGTCTTTACTCAGACCTTCGAGTTTTGCACATTTATCCAATAAGTCACGTTCTAGTTTATCATTATTCATATCTGTCCTTTGGAGCAATAGTGCCATACACTTGAAGCTTGTGAATCCTAGGGTGCATCAGAGCATTGGATGAAAGCCTGTATTCAGCGTTACTCTTGTGTTATAAAACCATTTTTATCTTTTGATGGGCTTTAAGTGCTTCATAAATAAAGTTTCTGTCCTCTTCATTGTGCACTAAAAGTTCTAAATTCATGCTGACATATTTTCCTGATTTACTCTTATTTGAGTGTTTCAAGTTATATGTCCTCTCACATACGACTTCAATAATAGCCTCTTTTGTATGATCTTCATGTTCTGAAATGACCTTGTATATCCAGTTACATGGGTACTCTAATTCGATTTTTTGATCAAGATCGTTTATATTCACCACTTTTTCCTCCTTCTTTAGACTCAAGTTGAACAGTCGAGATAATCATACTTTTGTCTATAGCCTTAACCATATCATAAATGGTTAAAAGTCCGATACTTGTTCCTGTCAATGCTTCCATCTCAACGCCTGTCTGGCCGGTGAGTTTGGCTGTAACGTAGAGCTTAAAACCGGGCAGTTGAGGTAGTTCCTCCACATCACAATTGATACCGGAAAGATTAAGTGGATGGCACATAGGAATGAGTTCACTTGTCTTTTTAACACCCATGATTGCAGCGATAACCGCTGTTTGGATGACCGGTCCTTTTTTGGCCTTGTGCGTGATAATAGCATCATAAGCCTCTTGGCTCATACTTATGGTACCGCTTGCTACGGCAACACGCGTTGTCTGATTTTTTTCAGAGACATCGACCATTTTCGGTCTGTCATTTTCATCTAAATGTGTTAAGTTCATTTTTGTCCTAAAGTTTTAGTAGTTCTAATTTATGATAAGCAAATTATAACATTACCTTGCCCAGAAAAGAAGATATGATTAAAATATGAACAGTTTATGGATGTTATTTATTCATAAATATCTTATAATGGGGCATGCAAAATTTAGTAAATATATATAATAAGAATAGAAATTTAGTATTACCCTTTATACGCTCGGCCCTTAAACAAGTCAATCTGAATCTCCCTTTGGATCAGATTGAAAAAAGGCTGTATAAGAGCTTTCCCTCTTTGGAACTGGTGTATACGACAGATGAAAACTATATTCAAAACTCACTTAACATCTACCGTGACAAAAAAGAGGAGGTTGCTCCCAACCAAAGTCGAAAGTACTTGCTTAAAGAAGAGGTTAAAGATTTTTATGTTGATGAGCCCTATATCTCTGTGGCAACTGATCACTTATGCGTAACGGTAGCGTGCAAGACAGACAGTGGATATCTTTTTTTAGATCTGAGCGTACGTTCTCTCTTGGAGCGTTTTGACCTTATTGAGACCCAAAAGGGAATGAACCTGGTTAACAAGCTGGCATATGGAAGTATAGGCGGGGGGCTCTTGTTCTTCGGTGTTTTTTTGGTAGGATATGGATTTTATGATTTTGGAACCTATATCTTTGGCTTGAAGGTGCTGAGTTTGGAGACCGTATTTAAGCCTATCATTGCACTGACTTTGGGGCTGGCTGTATATGACTTGGGAAAAACGATTTTGGATCAGGAGGTCCTGCCCCATACCCAGCATAAAAGTGAGGGGTTTAATGCAAAGACCTTGTTGAAGTTTTCAGTCTCTATTATCATCGCTTTATTGATCGAGTCTCTTCTGGTTGTCTTTAAGATATCTCTTCTTGACTATAAGGATCTTCCTTACGCCTCGATGCTTATCGGTGCTGTTTCCATACTTATTCTTGTGTTTGCACTATTTATTTACCTGACGAAAAAAAGCGAATAATCCCTACATTGTTAATTATAGGATAAAATGATATATTGATTTTTAATATAGACATTTTAGGGATGCGGATGAAAAACTTTTTAACATGGTCTGAGGATTGGGAGTTAGAAAAAAAAGTATATAGAATGATCTTGCAAGGCGTTGTTGTCGTTGCTCTTTTGATGGCCAGTTTTGATTATTTCTACTATTCCAAAGTCTTGGCATTTTTGGAACTCTCTTTTGCCCTGCTAAGTCTACTTCTATTGCAGTGTACTATCTCGTATACTATCGGATATACATTTTCCAGTCGCGTATTTATTGTATTTATGGCAATACCGATTTATTGGAATTTATTGTTTAATGAAAGTTCTATCGAGAGCACCATACTTTTTATTTTTCTTCCTATTATCACCATTATTTTGCGTCCTTTGAAAGAGGTGGTGTTTTTTGCAACACTTTTTGGCGGTTCATTTTTATATATAAGTTTTTCGGGAATAGGCGCGGCAAGCTTTACCGATATGGAGCTGTTTAAACTGGTCAGCATGCAAGGGCTGATAAGTTTTATCGTGATTGTTTATGTTCAGACCAATAAAAATTATCAAGAGATTATTTCCACGCAGAGTGCAGAGCTGAAAAATGCAAATGTACAACTTGAGGCACTTTATAAAGAAAAAGAGATAGAGGCATCCACAGACTCCCTTACCGGTTTGAGTAACCGTGCCGCGATGATGAGCAGGCTTGAGTATCTGTATGCACGGTATAAAAGACAAAAGGAGATATTCTCATTAATACTCTTTGATATTGATTATTTTAAAAACGTGAACGATACCTATGGCCATCAAAAAGGTGATGAGGTCTTGAAAAAAGTTGCTGAACTTGCCTTGGAAGGGATTAGAGAAGTGGATACGGCGGCGCGTTACGGCGGCGAGGAGTTTATTATTTTGCTCCCTCAAACCAATGCCGTATCGGCTGTGGCCATTGCCGAACGTATTCGCATATCCATGCAAGAGCAGATAAAACTTCTGGATACAAGTGTAACGGCTTCGTTTGGGGTAGTCGAGGTTGAAGAGAAGTTAAGTATAGAAAAGTTGATTAACAGGGCGGACCAGGCTCTTTATAAGGCTAAAGAGTCGGGCCGAAATACAGTGGTGTCTGTCTAGTCTATCGTTTCAGGATCTGTTATATAACCTGTTATCGCAGATGCGGCTGCGACAGCAGAGTTGGCCAGATAGATACCCGATGATCGTGCTCCCATGCGTCCGACAAAGTTGCGGTTCGTTGTCGCAATAGCAACTTCCCCATCTCCCAGGATTCCCATATACCCACCAAGACATGCACCACATGTCGGGTTAGAGACCACGGCACCTGCATCGATAAGTATGTCCAGATAACCTGCTTTTTCAGCCTGCTTTAGGATCTTTTGAGTTGCTGGAGTCACAATGAGACGCGTACGCCTAGCGACACGTTTGCCTTTAAGGATCTCAGCTGCCATCTTAAGATCTGACAGACGTCCATTGGTACATGAGCCGATGAAGACCTGATCGACGGCGATCTTGTCAGACACTGCCTGGCTTAGTGGTTTTCCGTTTGATGGAAGTGATGGGTAGGCGATGACAGGCTCAAGTTTGTTCACGTCGATCTCGATGACTTTTACATACTTAGCATCATCATCTGAGTAGTGAAGCTTCGGTTCACGTGCGAGGTCTTTGTCAGCCAGGAATGCCTTGGTAATATCATCAACTGCGATGATACCGTTTTTAGCACCTGCTTCGATTGCCATATTACACAGTGAGAAGCGGCCATCCATATCAAGGTTTTCGATGGTATCGCCTGTGAACTCAAGTGCTTGATAAAGGGCACCGTCCACACCGATACGGCGGATGACTTCGAGAATAAGGTCTTTTCCATATACATTTGGCTGCAGTTTTCCTGTAAAGACGACCTTGATAGATTCAGGAACCTTGAACCAGTTCCCGCCTGTGATCATTCCAAATGCCAGGTCTGTTGAACCCATACCTGTTGAGAAGGCACCCAAGGCACCATGGGTACAGGTGTGTGAGTCAGCACCGATGATAACGTCACCCGGACCAACTAGGCCTTTTTCAGGAAGCAGGGCATGTTCGATACCCATATCTTTTTCATCAAAGTAGTTTTTAAGATCGTGTTTGTAAGCAAACTCACGGCTGATTTTTGCCTGATTTGCAGACGCGATATCTTTTGCCGGGATGAAATGGTCAAGTACAAGAGCGAAACCGTCCGGGTTTGCCAACTTCTGAGCACCTGAGTCTTCAAATGCTTTGATAGAGATCGGCGTCGTGATATCATTACCGATAATCATATCTATATTACAGCGAACAATCTCACCTGCATAGACTTTTTTACCTACATGTTCGGAAAATATTTTTTCAGTTATGGTTTGTCCCATAATTTACCTTTCAAGCGTAAAGTTTCTTTACTAAAGCGTACGTGGGGTACTTTTATAGCTATGTATCGAGCTTTTTTAATTTCGCGATTATAGCAAAGTTTGTCTGCAAAGTTCTTTAGAAATTTTTTTTTGTATTTACTACCGTAAAAAGGAGGGGTAGAGACCTTACGAAATAGTTGAAGGATACGTTGAAAAGAGAGCAAGAGGCTGGTTTCGTTACAGAGATAAACTAAGCAAATAAGCCTACTCTATCGGCAAATAGTGTTAGTTTTGATCTCTTTAGTGTGCTATAATCAAAGACACTTAATAAGGGACAAGATATGCTCTACAAGGTCGAAGCGAAGTTTCATACAGGTTTGTTGGCAGAATTTTTTACTAAGCTGAGGGATGGAAGTATTCAAAAGCAAAAACCTGATGGCTCAACCATGCTCAAGGCGATGCAAGAAGCTAAAATAACCAGAGGTAATACACTCAGCTGGTATGAAGTATGCCACTGTGCAACACCCTTTGCCCATGAGCGAAAAACCGTTTATGACACCTACTTGTACGATTTCAAAACACTTTTGGTCACCAAGGTAAAAGATGATATATCGGGTGAATCCTTCTGGGAGCATATGAAAACGGTATGAACACAGATATCCCAAGTTATGAGATAGTGAACAAGGAACAGGTGCGGGTCTCCAGGCTGGAAGAAAAGCATGTTGCAAAATACTTTCCGACGCATCGGCATCAGTATTATGAGATCGTCATTATTACCGCATGTCTGGAAGGTGACTTTTCACACAGCATCGACTTTGTCCCATATCCCCTTGATGCAGGACGTATCTATTTTATAGCTCCCGGTCAGACGCACGCCTGGAACGTGCAGGCCTATAACAAAGAGTACAAAGGTTACCTTGTGACCTTTAATGAGGCCTTTCTCCTCACGGGTAATAAAAACTTGCATAGAGAGCTTCTCAAGCTTTTTGATCCGCTTGATACAATGCCCTATCTAAATTATGACCCCAAGGCCTTTGCGCTCACTTTTCCAACGATGCCTATCCTTGAAGATGAGTACAACAAAGAGCAGTCTGACTATTTTCTTTTGCGCTCGCTTTTAGAGACACTGATACACTATATGGCAAGATTAAAACTTCAGGCCAGGGATAAAAATAAAAAGGGTCTGAACTGCCAACGTCTGGTCGATGTAAGAAAACATATAGAAAAACACTTTAGATCAGAGCGTGCAGTAGAGTTTTATGCACGCAAGATGGAGCTCTCAGCCAAAAGGCTAAACGAGATAACGCGCAGTACGGCAGGTGAGACAGTCACACAGATCTTGCATAAGCGTCTACTACTTGAATCCAAACGCGAGATCGTATCGCAAAGCAAGACCATTCAGATGATTTCTGATGAGTTGGGTTTTGAAAATCCTTCCTATTTTTCACGTTTTTTTAAAAAACTCGAAGGGGTGACACCGACCGAGTTTTCCAAAGAACTGTTTAAATAGTGCCAGATACTGTTCAGATTATCTCTTCTTATCTTCTTAACTAAGCGTTATACTTTTTCCTATCATAAATGAAAAGGAAAAAGATATGAAAAGATTACTGCGTATCGATTCAAGTACACGAGGAGCCGACTCTCATTCACGTAGTTTGGCCAATATGATCGAAGCAAAATGGGCCGAGGAGAACAGAGGTCTGGAAGTCATCAGACGAGACTTGAGCCAAATGCACATTCCCCATATAAATCAAGATTATATAGAAGCGACATTTGTATCTAAAGAGGATAGAACTCCTGCCATAGATGAACTGCTTGCCCTCTCTGATGGTCTCATAGCTGAGATGAAAAGTGCGGATACCGTACTCATAAGCCTGCCAATGTTTAACTTTTCTATCCCCTCTGTGCTTAAAGCCTATATCGACTACATCTCAAGATTTGGAGAGACTTTTTTGGTGGATGAGAGAGGGTACACAGGTCTTCTTAGCAATAAAAAGTTAGTGATTGCTTGCGCTTATGCTTCGGATAACATAGAAGCGATCAAAGAGATGGACTGCGTCGGTCCCTATCTTAAAGTCGTATTTGGATTTTTAGGCTTTGATGATATTCAATACCTTACACTGGGCGGTACGGGTGCATACAGCTCCGAGGTGTTGGCTGCACATAAGCTTGAATTGATCAAAGGTTTATAAGTTTTCAGTGAAGCCAAACTCTTCTAGGTTCTCAGTAGAAGAGCTCTTAGATCGATAAGATGTGTCTGGTCTGACCTCTACCCGGTTATTAAAGATTACTTTAGGCCTTCTGTCTTCAGTCCGTTATGCTAGAATGTTGAGATGAAGTTTTATGAATTTAAACAAATTATCCATTATTTACAAGAGTACAAACGTATATCCGCTGCGCACAGGGTTGGTGACAATATTATAAAGATTACCTTTGAGGGAAAACATGATCTCTATTTTGATCTGCAAAAGGGAAACAGCGCTATCTATATAAGAGAAGATTCAGTAAGAATAAAACATTATAAGGCTCCTTTTGATGTCTTATTGCATAAATATATTAGCCGTAGTGATATTGTCGGTATAGAGGTGCTTAACAATGACAAGGTCGTGCGTATTGCAGTTTGTCAAAGTGGTGCATACAAAGCGAATAAGACCTTTTTGCAGTTGGAGTTTACGGGGAAATATACCAATGCTATCTTACTTGATGAAGAGGGAATTATCCTTGATGCTTTGCGCCACGTGGATATCATGAACTCATACCGGGAGATCAAACCCGGGGTTAAACTTCAGGAGTTGCAGGCGCCTTCCTTTACCGCCAAAGAGGGTGAAGAGATAGCTGATATGCAGAGTTATTTAAAAGATGTCTACACTCAGCGAACCCAAAAACAGCTTCAAAATAGACAGAAAGTGGAAGCTTTGCGTGTGGACAAGAAGATACAGCGCATGCAAAAAGAGCTCTCAACACTTCAAGATGAAGAAAAACTGTATCAAGAAGCCCAAGAGAATTTTGAAAAAGGAAACCTGGCTCTTGCCAATATGCACTTGATAAAGCCTTACGCCAAGTCGGTAAGAGTGCATGACTTTTCCGGAGTCGAGATAGAGATGAAAATACCGGAGGGTGCACAAACTGCAGCGCAAGTTGGTGAACTCTTCTTTAAAAAGGCGAAAAAAGCAAAACAGAAGGCCTCGAGTCTACATATAGAAAGGGAAGGCCTGAGTGAGAAGATAGACTTTTTAGAGCGGTTTAGAGCTAATATAGTATTGACGCGCACGCCCGAAGAGCTCGAACTCCTTCTTCCTCCCCAGAAGAAAAAAGCGAAAAAAGAACCGCCGAAACCTTATGAAGTATTCTGGATAGAGGGACACAAGGTGATGCTCGGTAAAAATAAAAAAGGAAATATCGAACTTCTTAAGATAGCTAGGGCGGGAGATATCTGGATGCATATCCAAGGGATGCCCTCTACCCATGTTATTATCCAGACAAGCAAACAAAATGTCAGCGATAAGGTCCTGCATGCGGCGGCAAAACTCTGTGTTGATTTTTCGACGACTAAAATAGGTTCATTTTTGGTCGATTATACTCATAGACGTGAGGTAAAAGTACACTCAGAAGCAAATGTGCTGTATAATAAGTTTAAGACACTGAGTATTCTAAAGGAACATTAAAAAGAGAAAAAGGATGTATTATGGCAATCGGACCGATAGGCAGTGCCATTTATGTTAACCAGCAGATGGCTGCGGTGGCAAGTGAGCAGACTGCCCAACACAACAAGTTTGATCTTCAAAACCTCGCAGCAGCAGCTATTATAAACGAAAAAGAGGAAGAGGTGCAGGAGGTACGTCCAACCGAAGAGACGGGTGAGACAAATGAAGACGCTGAACGTAAAAAACGTGAAGAAGAAGAGAACGAAAAAAATAAGAAGAAGCAAGAAGAAGGCAACGAGAAAAAAACTGCTCCACTGCATAAACTTGATATAAAAGTCTAGAGATAGACACTACTGCTATATTCCCTGAGTATTAAATCATATGATATTAATTATTTTTTATTGTTAATTGTTTTATAATCATGTTACCGCTACAATTCCGAAAATAAACTACAAAGGAAATGAGATGGATACAAACAATGCAGGTGAATCATTGATGGATACAGGAAACGAAGCTCTGAATCAAACTGAAATATATGTTGATATGGCGATTCAGTTTGCTTCAGAATACGGTCTGAAAATTATCGGAGCACTTATCATCTTTATCGTTGGTAAGTGGGTGGCAAAATGGATCAAAGGTCTTCTTGTCAAGCTGTTAAACAAGAACAACGTGGATGCGACTCTGGTGAGTTTTGCCGAGAGTGTGATTTATGCTCTACTGATGGTCGTCGTTATTTTAGCGGCACTGAATGCCTTGGGGGTAAATACTACATCTTTTGCTGCGATTTTAGCTGCTGCGGGTCTTGCTATTGGTCTGGCACTTCAGGGTACACTGGGAAATGTGGGTTCTGGGGTCCTACTGATCTCTTTTCGTCCTTTTAAGGTAGGTGATGTGGTGACTGTAGGTGGAGAAACAGGTGCAGTCGCGGCTATCTCTATGTTTGCTACGATACTGCATACGCCGGACAATAAGGTAGTTACTGTTCCTAATACGTCAGTTACGGGAGGGAACATAACGAACTTCTCAGAAAAGAAGGTGCGTCGTCTTGATCTCGTCTTTGGAATCGGTTATGAAGATGATCTTAAACTGGCGAAATCTGTTTTAGAAGATATCATTAAAGAAGACGATCGTGTTTTAGCAGATCCAGCGCCTTTTGTAGGGGTAAAAGAGTTGGGTGACTCTTCGGTTAATTTTGCATTTAGACCATGGGTGAAAAGTGCAGATTACTGGGATGTTCATTTTGATATGATGGAAAAAGTGAAGTTGACTTTTGATGAAAAAGGAATTAGTATTCCATATCCGCAAATGGATATTCATTTAGACAAGAACGAAGGTTAAGGGAAAATATGAGTAATATGACACATGCACAGGGTATGAAAAAAGTTTTAGGTTTATCTTTATTGGTCTGGGCGACATTTGGCTTAGCTGAAGAGACAGGTTTCACAACACATACGGAGTTGGGATATGTTTCGACATCGGGGAATACAGATACAACATCAGGTTCGCTTGACTTTGTCGGAAAAAAGAAATGGGATAAGCATTCTGTTCAACTTGATCTAGATTATCTATACAGTGAGCAAGACGGTATTGAAAACAATAATAAGCTTATTTCTGAGTTAAATTATGATTATCAATTTGCCGATGATTTCGCCTTTAACTACCTGGTAGGATATAAAGATAATAAGTTCTCAGGTTTTGATTATCAGTTCTATACGGGTCCGGGTATCAAATATGACGCTATAAAAAATGAGGTACATACTTTGGCTCTAAAGGGCAATATTGTGTACTCGGTAGACGAGGGCACTGATAAGTATTATGATGCTACGGGTGCAGAGATCAAGTATCCTTATGTGGATCCTTCCAAGGACAGCGCAACGACTATCGTAGCCGGTGAGACAAATAAATATTCATCATATCTTCTGGAGGGAGCGTACGCCTGGAACATAACAAAATCATTTAAATTTATTCAGGATTTGAGTTATCGTGGCAGTTTTGAGTCTTCTGATACTTATTTTGTACACTCAAAAACAGGTGTTAGTAGTAAGATCAACAGTATGTTTTCCATGGGTTTAAACTACAAGATTGATTACACAAACCTTCCGCCGGCTGGAAACGTACGTACGGATAAGACATTTACCGCCTCATTGATCATCGACTACTAAGCTCTCTTTATTTAAATCTCCTGTAAGATTTCGAAAATATGAGAATCCCCTTTCTAGGGGTGTTTCTTTAGCACAATTTACAGGATACTCTCGACATGCGTTTTTTATTATTACCATTTTTATACATCAGCACGCTTTTTGCCATTATAGATATAGCGCCAATGGATTTTGGTGATAAGCCAGAAGGCTTGAGTGGAGCACTCTATGGATCTTTTCAGAAAAAACGTGGAAATACACAGAAGGATGAGGCTGAATACGGAGGCCGGATTCAGTATGATATTAACAAGACTATCACCTGGTTGCAAGGTGAAGCCGAAAAGGACAAAGCTAAGGATTACGTCACAGACGATAACGCTTTTATCCATCTTCGTCATATACATCAGATCTATAACCCCACTTGGGCCTTGGAAGCCTATGCCCAGCTAAAAAAAGACCGGTTTAAAAATATACAGCAACGCACACTTCTGGGCTTTGGCCCTCGTTTCAGATTAATGGACTCTTCAAGGTATGGTAAGTTTTTTATGGGTCTGTCTCTTTTAGATGAAAAGGTTGACTACAGTGAAAGCTTAATTGATCCGGATGAACATAATACCCGTTTGAGTACCTACCTCTCTTATAAAATACCTGTTAATGCTATCTTTGAACTGAGTTATTTGGGATATTACCAGCCCAAACTTGATAATGGATCAGACTATATGACCTCTTCGATAGCAGAGATGACGATTCATCTGAGCAAGGTCTTTGATCTGAGTTATTTGATCGAGCTTGATTATGATTCTCAGCCTGCACAGGGTGTTGGCACCACCGACACCAATCAAAGACTCTCTTTCATTTATCGATTTGGTCAAAACGATCCTTTGAGTGCGTATGCTCAAAACCTCTTAAGGTCATCATCAGAAGCTAAAGATGTCAATACTTCAGAGCTTCTAGTAGTTAAGGTTGACAGCGGGGTGCAAGATATTAAAGAGTTCGGAAACACCTTGGCGGGAGAGTGGGTCTTTGCTGATGAGAAGTTTTCACTCTTGCTTGATGGGGAAGGCAGTTACGTAAAGGGTATCTACCAAGAAAGACTCACATGGACCCTGCTCCCAACAGCTGCACAAGATGCTAGCAATGAGGAGGAGGGGAGTGCACAACTTGTCATTATTCGGTTTGTGGACGAAGACGAACATCGTGGACGTGTTGAGAAATATCTCTGGAGTAAGGACTCTTTGGTTGGCCTTAGCGGTAACTCAGTCCGATTATTCAAGCGTTAGCGCTTGGCCCTTTGGCTTTCTATCCACAAAAATATAAAACTGGCAAGGGTGATAAGCGCTGCTACAAGATAAAGCCCTTGGGGTGAAACCTCATACATAAAACCGGCACCAAAGGCCCCGGCAAATCCTCCCAGTCCATAAGCGATGCCCGCAAAAAACTGCTGGGAAAGTTTTTTGTCACTGTATAAGGCGTGCAGGTACATAATGGCGGCAGAATGGTACAGAGCAAAGCTAAAAGCATGCATACTTTGTGAAATAAAAAGCAGGGTCAGGTTCTGGGGGAACAGTGCCAAAATAAGCCAGCGAAGTATGGTGATACCAATACTAAAGAGCAAGACTTTCAGAAGACTGTTTTTCAAAAGAGGTGCTTGAAAATAGAGCATAAAGACCTCGCATATAACTCCAAAGCTCCAAAGATATATGGTCATGTCCATGGCCGAGATATCAAAGGCTGCCAGTCCGATGGAGTGCGAAGAGGCGTAGATAGTAAAAAAATTATAAAAACCGCCAAAACCTACCTGCATTAAAAAAAAACTTAACCACAAAGGCCAGTGTGCTAAAAGATTAAAGGGCTTTCCCTCTGTTAGCATAGGAGTAATATGTTTGCCTTCGTTTTTTAATACAAAAAAGCCAAATACCAAGGCTGAAAATGTACTAAGGTTTAAAAATATAATGGCGCTGTAGGGGGTGTTGAGGTAGTTGACCAAGACCAAAGAGACAAGAATAAATCCAATGGAGCCGAAAAGACGCACTTTTCCGTATCTCTCTTTTGGCATATGTGACAAGGCAACACTCTCGACGTAGGGCAGGCTTAGACTCATTCCGATACCTAAGACTATATTTGTAAACAGAAGGGGCCAGAACAGTTCCAAAAAAGGATAAAACAAAACGGAGGCAGCAAAGCTCAACAGCAAGGCGGCATTAAAGACCTTGGGTGTTAGAGTGATATGCCTTAAAAACAAAAAAGGAAGAAGAAAACGCACCAGAGGCGCTGCAGCAAAAAGAATACCGATTTCGGAAGGAGAATAACCCACCATTTGCAGTACCTTGGGCATAAAGATAATATAAACAGCTACGATAGAGAAGTAAAAAAAGTAAAATGAACCTATGATAAAGGGCATGATCTAGGGCTTGTATATTACGGCGGTAGCACTGAATATATCATGCAAAGTACGTTTTTTCGGATGAAAGAGCATGATGAAAAAGCTAAGAAAAGCAAAAATAGGCAGGATAAAAAAGATGAGTCTAATGCTGAGTTGTATAAGGGAGGCTTTTTTAAAGGTGCGGTGATCAACGATCTGGATATGGGCCATCTTCTTGCCGGGCGTTTGACCGGTTCTGGACCAGAACAATAAGGTGATAAGTGACCATAAAGAGATGGTAAGTATCGGTATCAGAGCATTAGCCTCTTTTTCTGCCTGTACCCCCTCAATAGCGTCCATAAAGCCCGGCTGAGACTGCATTGTCTCGTATCCAAAAGAAAAGTAGATTAAAATACTGATAGGAATACCGATCATAAAGATATCTACACTCAGTGCTAAAAACCGGGACCAGAACCCGGCATAATAGATCTTGCTCTTGCCTTCGGTCTTTGCCGTGTTCCGCCCTTTTTTTACATCTTTCCAACGTGGCATACGATCTCTTTGAATTTTTTTATGATTATAGCCAATCCTTACCCATTCTCTACACTTTTTGGAGATAAGCCAAGGAGATACAGGCAGGATAATCTTTATTAATCAACTCGTAACTTTTTAGTTTTATACTATAATATATTTATCAAAAGGCCAATTATGACAAAACTATTCTTTTTATCTTTAACTATTGTGTTGTTTTTAGCAGGATGCGGGGGTGAACCGGCTCCTGAAAAAAACTCTATGGCCGCTATGCGTGCCAAACTTGAAGCAGCCCATAAGCAGCGGTTTGAGCATGACGGTAGTTCTGTAAAGATACACAGCTCAGATAAAAAACGTCTTGATGATCCCAAGGCTTACAGGTATAAAGGTAAGGTCTTAAGTGACAAGGAAGAACAGAAGTGGAAAGAAGAGGGGATAAGTAATACGGAGTACCCGCAATGGGCAGCTCTCGGCATGGAAGCAGACGAAGCTTCTGCGTGGAAATCTTTGAAAATATCTTATCCTGCGATCACTGTCTTTTATAAGCAAAAATATACGCCTGAGACAGCTTCTGCATTTATGAAAAAAACCTTTATTTCACGTCCTGATTTTTACGCGCAATTTGGTACACCTGTGTATGACTTTGATTCTATCTGCCAGGGCATTATAAAACGTCAGCAGCCCCCTTTTGCTTTTTTGGAAGAGAGATGTCTTCCTTATATGGAGGCCTCTCATAAAAATGAAGTAATGGGACACCTTCTGGATGAGGCTAAACTGACCAAAGGGCCTTTGGCCCTTGAATATTTGGCTGAACTGCGAAGACTTGCGAGTGAGAACTTCAAGATCCAGTCGGGTATGGAAGTGACGATTGAAGAGTTTATCGAAGATGAGGAGATTGATAATTTTGTCTACCTCTTCCCTCTTTTACAAAATGAACCGACACAAGATGAGATGACTTTTATAGATGTACACAAACTTCCTTTGCAGGAGGAAGAACGTTTTTTGTCATTTCAAAACCCGCAATATTGGATACACAAAGCGGAGGCTATAGAAGCAGCTAACCTGGCGGCTAAACGTCAAGAAGCACTTCTGCGGGCAAAAAAAGAGAAAGAGCGTCAGCTTGCTTTGGAAAAATTGGCCCAAGCTCAGGCTCAAGTCCGTGAAAAAGAGCTTCAGCAAAAACGCTATCAGCAGAAAGAACGTGCACGAAAAGCGGAGGCTTTACGCCGTATCAAAGCGAAAGAGGTCTGCGGAGAGATGATCAATGGCGAACAACTTTCGGGAAAAGAGGTTCTTTTGGAAGGAAAGGTTATATTTGTCGTGAGCCATACGGGAGACAAGATGTTTGGATACGGTATCAGAGCAAGGGATGATAAAAAGATATATTTTATACGAGACCCGAAAAACTCAGCCAAGACACAGATAGGAAAAACGATCTCCTGGCAGCTTAAGACGATGGGGCGAACAGAAGCTCTTAGCAAGGAGACAGATAGGGTCTATGCATATAATAAAAAAAGCAAGACAAAGTTCACAATGGCTCTGTTTATTAAAAAGTGCTCCGTAAGATGAAAGAATAGCCTCGTTAGCAGGCATAAAGACAGGGTGGCAATCTGGTGAAAGTATCGAGCATAAAAGCCTGGAATTCTTTGGCCCGAGAGGATGTATTAGCATGAAAAAGATTCTTCTGTTAGAAGACGATGTAAACCTCAATGAGACGATCCAAGAGTTTCTAAGCGAGGAGGGGTTTGAGGTGCATTGCGCATATGACGGCAAAAGTGCAGAAGAGGTGATGTATGAAAAGAGTTTCGACCTTTTTGTACTGGATGTGAATGTCCCCTCTCCCAACGGCTTTGAACTCTTAAAGCATTCTCGCGAGAGGGGAGATACGACCCCGGCAATATATATCACTTCGCTAAACTCTACAAAAGACCTATCCAAGGGTTTTGAAAGCGGTTGTGATGATTATATACGAAAGCCTTTCTCCTTGGAGGAGCTTCTCCTTCGCATCAACAATATTTTTAAACGAAATTTTTATCATAATCCTAATGAGAGAGTGAAAATAGATGAGCATCTCTCTTATGACATCAGGGCGGATGAGTTTTTGGAAGATGACAAAAAGCTTCCCTTGCATAACAAAGAAAAACTACTGTTGAAACTTTTTTTAAAACATGCAAATGAACAGATAAGTCATGAGGTGATACAAGAACATTTATGGAGTTATGAGGAGGAACCAAGCGATGCCGCGCTGCGTACCTATATCAAAAACCTCCGTAAGCTTATAGGAAAGGATAGGATTGTCAGCATTAAACGTTATGGCTATAAATACGCCTGAGAATAAGTCCCTCAAGGCTTTTTTGCTGTTGTATATGGGAATGTCCTTTTTTATCTTAAGCCTTTTGGCCGGGATCTATTACTCTAATGAAAAAGAGGTGATGCTTTCAGAACATAGACTCTCCATGCAGCTGGTGAATGAAGACTACTATCCACTTCTTCGTTATACCTATTTAAACAATGACGAAACATTCCCAAAAGATATCGCTTACGATACAGCGGTGTTTGATGCCGATAAAAATAAGCTGGATTCTTATATACAAGATGAAGATGTAAACTTCAAGAAGGTGATATCACTTTCTAAGGGATATATTCATTTTGTTGTTCAGATAGAAAAAAACAAAAAAGGTGTGAAATACCTCGTTTATGAGACTAAGGACAATGAATTATGGTGGAAAAATGCCCTGAAAGAGATACTTCTGTATGGGGCACTTTTGCTAATGACATTGATCGTTATAGGGGTGTATCTGATGAAGCTGTTTTTACGTCCCATGAAAGAGTCCATAGAGCTTTTAGATAATTTCATCAAAGATACAACCCATGAACTTAACACCCCAGTAGCAGCAATAGTGGCTAATATTGAGACCATTGACAAGAGAGATTTGGATGCAAAAGAGCTCAAAAAGATCAAGCGGATAGATATCGCTGCGCGTACGATTACAAATATTTATAACGACCTTACCTATCTTATCTTGCATCATGATATATCACATAAGAATGAAGCAATAAACCTCTCAAGTTTTATAGAAGAGCGCCTGGAGTACTTTAAGATAGCAATGGAGCAAAAGAGGCTTGAGGTTAAGACGCTTATTGCACCCGATATTGTCATAACGATTGATAAAAACAAGCTGGGACGCTTAGTAGACAACGTACTGTCTAACGCCATCAAGTATAATCGTGTAGGCGGAGAGATAGAGGTTGAGCTTAAGGCAGCGTCTCTAAAGATCAAGGATACAGGATTTGGAATACCCACAGATAAGATACCCTACATTTTTGAACGGTATCAAAGGGCGAATGAGAGTGTCGGCGGTTTTGGCATAGGCCTAAACATCGTCGCCATGATCGCTGAAGAGTATGATATAGAGATTAAACTGGATTCACAGATTGACAAGGGAACACAGATCGAACTTCTTTGGGAAAACGCAAAGCTTTAAGCTATCGGTTTTATGAAACCTTTGTGCAACCAGGTCAAAGTTCATACAAAATTCATAAACTATCTCTACTATATGATAATATAAAAACACAAGGAGCGGTGTATGAAAAGTTTTATGGCAAGAGTTTTTTTATTGAGTATGGTTTTAGGATTAAGTCTCCATGCCTATTCACTGGTAGGAATAGTTTCAGATAAAAGTGGGGTACCTGTCAGAGGTGCAAGTATTACACTCGAATCCAAGTATGGAACACAAACAGCGGTAACCACCACGCAGGGGAAATATTATCTTTCCGGAAGTACAAGCAGCCGTAAGTCTTTTCCAGCGCAGGTTACTGTCTCTCATAGCGATTACATCAGTGCCCAAAAGAGTGTAACCCTGAATCGTAAAAAAAAGAAGCTCAATTTTACTCTGGAGAAGATCAGTATACCGCTTGAGCCTCAGGTTCTCTTGACGCATGTTGTCGGTTCGGTAGAACCTCTCTCATTTCTTTCAGGACTGGTCAGTATAGATTCACCTTATTCAGGAGAAAAGGTAGGTGTTAATGATAATGAAACGATTAAATTTGATGTAGAACAGGATGGTTTGGAGCATACAGGTTATGTCTTCGCGACCAGAGGAGGGAGTACGACACTGCTAACAGGTAGTTTTACCTTTATGGCCGATACCGATTCAGCCACATTCAACATTGACAAGCTTGATGATTTTATTACGATTGACAAGCCTGTTAACATTTCATTGACCTCAAGCTATGATGCGACCTATCTAAAAGTAGAGCATCTCTTATATACGGACAAATTGAATAGCCCCATTGTAAACACCCTTATGGATGCAAGTAGCAAACAGACTTCAGGCACCTTCAGTTTAACGCAAAATGGGCAGTATCGTATTTTTCAAACAGGCGATATCAATGCAGGTACCCGACAGTTTGATGGAACAGTTACTATTACAATTGAGGGCACGACGCAGACGATATATATACCTAGTGATTATCCTCAGGCGACACAATCGTGGCTTGGCTTTACTATCGAAGTCTATCAGGGTGTTATTAGCGTCATTGAATCGAATCAGGGCTTTTGATTCGCTAAATAAGGCTTCATAATTTAGTGAAACAGGGCGTGGGTACACAATAAGAAAGCGATTGTAGAAGATACGTTTGCCATTAACACTTTTGTAACATTTCCTATTTATAATTTTCTTTTTTAAGGGATGATTATGAATAATATTTTAGAGAAAACACTTGCATTATCGCTGCTCTTAAGCCCTCTTCTTTTGGCTGAAGCTATTGAAATGGAAGAAGTTCAAATACAAGAGACGGTTAATACTGTCATAATAAATGATATCAGCGGCGAAGAGTTAAAGTCAGCAGATCTGGCGGATTCGCTAACGCGTACCGTGCCATCGGTGTCATTGGTACGACGAAGCGGAATATCAAATGATATCATCCTTCGCGGGCAGAAAAAAGATAATATAAATATTACCGTAGATGGAGCAAAGATCTATGGTGCCGGTCCAAACCGAATGGACCCCCCTACATCACATATATTGACTAACAATATTGAAAGTATCGAGATCAAAGAGGGCCCTTATGATGTTGAGCACTTTGGTACGCTAAGCGGCTTGGTTGATGTCAAAACAAGAAAACCTTCTGAAGAGGTCTCCGGCGAAGTGAATTTAAATGCGGGAAGTTTCAATCAGAAAAAAGCTTCAGCCACCGTAAACGGCGGATATAAAAACTTTCGAATGTTACTTTCGGCATCTACTGAATCAAGTGATCAGTATAAAGACGGGAATGGAAGAACACTTTCGCAGCAGGTAGATGAGTATATCTCTCAAAATACCGGTAGTAACGCCGGTAACGCCTATCTCCCCCAGTATAAAGAGATGAAGGCTTATGAAAAAAAGGCCTTTATGGGAAAAATTTATTTTAATCCTACCGACAATCAGGAACTTCGTTTCTCGTACACAGCAAACAGAAGTGACGATATCTTGTATCCTTCAACACCTATGGATGCAAATAGAGATGACTCGGATATTTTTAATCTAGAGTACAGCATTACCGAGATGGGATCATTGTCTAAAAAGCTTGATCTTCAGTACTATAACTCAAGCGTTGACCACCCCATGTCAAACACGTACAGAGTGTCATCAAACATGATCGGCCTGCGTTTTAATAATATGAAATCAAAGATAGAAGGTGCGAAGCTTACTAATCTGTTTGAAGCAGCTGAGACGGATGTCACCTTTGGACTGGATATGAGTAAGCGTAACTGGTCTGGTTATTATACCAATAATGGAAATTTTTCGGGTAACAGTATTGATGACACGGATACAAAGAATATCGGACTCTTTAGCAAGCTTGAACGCTCCTTCGCCGCGCTTGATCTTGACCTTGGTCTGCGTTATGACGATACATCCATAGAGACAGCAGGAGCCAATCAGAAGAGAGACTACTCTGCTTTAAACGGATACCTTTTTGCAACACTAAATGCGGATCACGGCATGAAGTATTTTATCGGTGCAGGAAAATCTGCCCGTGTTCCTGATGCAAGAGAGTTGTACTTTAAAGGGATGATGGGAAATATTGTCGGTACGCCTGATTTAGAGCAGACAAAAAACTATGAGATCGACCTGGGTCTTAAAAAACAGTATGACAATGCCTTTGTTAAGGTGAAACTTTTTCATTCATGGTTAACAGATTATGTTACGTATAATGATAGTAAACGTTCTATGATGAACATGCCTGTCAATGCCTTTGAAAATGTAGACGCAAAGATCTACGGTATGGAGATCAGCGGATTTTATGCGATGAATGACGCAGCTTATCTTGATTTTGGTGCAGCGTATCAGCGCGGTAAAAAGGATACAGCTTTGGCTAGACAGACAGACCGTGATCTTGCCGAGATACCGCCCTTAAAAGTTAATATGGCATTGAACTATGATACGGAGCTAACAGGTTCAAAGTTAGAACTTATTGCGGCAGATAATTGGAGAAATTTTGATAGCGATAATGGTGAACAAGCCATAGCGGGTTATGCTGTAGTCAATTTAAGATGGAACAGAGACCTCAGTAATGGTCTGGACATCACCCTGGGTATGGATAATGTTTTTGATCACGCCTATGCGGTAAGCAATACCTATAAGGATCTGACACTTCTATCTTCAACCGGAGGAGATGAAGAGGTGATGTTGTTAAATGAGCCCGGCCGCTATATTTATGCAAACCTCCGTTATCGCTTCTAATCTTTCAAGATTGGAGCATCCGCTCTTCAGGTCAGGCTGTTGTCTCATCTTTCAGTCTCTTTCTCAAAAAATCACCCGACTCAACTGCACTTACAATACTTTACATAAAGTTTATAACTTTTATATAAGATAGTGAATATTACATGCATAAGGATCAGGTTATGAGACGGTTTAGTTTGATATTAATGTTGATATTGGTTCAAAGTATAGTACAGGCAAGCGAGAAGATGAGCCAGAAGCTAGAACTCACTCAGGTGAGTGATAAAGTATGGGCTATTGTGGGCCCTCTTGGCAATAGAACGGCGGTAAATTTTGGGAACAATGCAAGCTTTGGCTTTGTGGTTACCACTAAGGGCGTTGTTCTTATTGATTCAGGTGGATCATTGAAAGGAGCTCAAGAGATTGACAAACTTATCAAGTCGGTCACCTCGCAGCGTGTTAAGTTCGTCATTAATACAGGCGGGCAGGATCATAGATGGTTAGGCAACGATTATTTTAAAAGACAGGGGGCAAAAATAATCACCAGTAAAAAAGCGCTTAAAGATCAACATAAGCGCTTTAATACTCAGTTAGCCCAGTTGAGGTATTTGATTGGTGAAGAAAACATTAGAGGTACCCTTGAGCAATATGCGGATATAAGTTTTGAAGATAAGTATAAGTTTTCCATAGATAATGTAGCTTTTGAGTTGTATTTTGAAGGTGGAGCGCATACGAAGGGGGATATCTTTGTGTGGTTGCCGCAAGAGAAAATCATCTTTGCCGGTGATATCGTATATATGGAGCGCCTATTGAGCATTAACGTGCATTCCAATAGCGAAAAATGGGTGCACTCTTTTGAAGCCCTCTCCCGTCTACAGCCGAAAAAAATCATACCTGGACACGGTAAGCCGACCACTTTGGCACAAGCTACAAAAGAGACCTACGACTATTTGCTCAATTTAAGGAACCAAGTAGAAAAGCTTGACGACATTTCAGAGATTAATAAAATAGATCAGTCCCGATTTAGCCATCTTTACAATTATGAACTTCTAAAGGGAAAAAACGCTCAAAGAGTTTTTACAGAAATGGAGTGGGAGTAAAAAGAGCCGGCTCTCTTGGGTAAGTGTCTTTACTCTTCGTCTACCTTGGACATGATAGTGAACTCTCTGTCTTCGATCCTCGCCTTTGTCTGGGCTTGTTCAGGCGACAAGTTATTTCCATCGTTGAGATGGCCTACTAAGCGCAGGTAGTACTTTGCCTCGGCGGATTCGAGGTCTGTTATTTTCGCTGCGTTACATAAAAACCTCTCTCCCGCTTCAAGATCGGCCAGGCCGGAGAGGATCATCTTTTTTTTCACTTCGTCTATACCGTTTGTCAGCGGAAGGTTGATAGCGCGCGTCATCATAGTTTCTTCATAAGTTTGAACAGCTTGTATCTGACGAGATTCGTCAGGGGTTAAAATGTAGTTCATAAACATATCGGCAGCGCCGTCTTCGAGGGAGATGATTTGGGTATTTGTAAAAACACTTAGGGTCATAAGCAAACTCTTTTCTAATTCGATTTTTGACATAGTAGCCAAAGTCAAATTAGAAAAGAGATGTTCTTTTTATATTGGCCTTGGCTTACAAGAAATCCTAAAGTTGCCTTCAGTGCGATCTTTTATCGGTATGAGAAGAGGTGTCTATTTAGACAGCTTCTTTGCACGTAGAATAATCTCTTTTTTCAGCTTTTTGAAATCAGAAACATTCTCTCCCTCCAAGCGATAGATCAGCCTGTCCAAGGTTTTGTCCTTACCAAGATGGGGAACCATCTTCTTAAAGAGGCTATCTTGGCTTGTGCTCTCTTGAATCGCCTTGAACCACGAAGGGTGGCGCACTGTTTGAGTTCTCTTCTTCCAGATAGTATAGGCTGCAATTAACACCAGGGTGCTAAGAGAACCAATTAAGAAAAACAGGAGTTTTTCGCTCATACTTATTGTCTCCTTTTCTGTTTTATTCTGTATTTCTTTATCATCTGAACCTTTCTCTTGGGGCAGTCGTAGGCCATTGATAACGTTGATGTCAAAGGCATGGGTGCGTAGTATTTTTGGTGTACGTGTTTTTGTATGGAAGTAAGGAAGAGTAAAAGCAGGTATGGTGAAATTATGCTCACAAATGAGTTCAAATGTTTTAGTATGGAGGCGCTTCTCATCATCCTTCTTACTCTCTTTGGTATAGATAGTGGCATCGGGGATCTGGAGTGTCAAGGCGTCAAGATTATCAAGGTTCCCCTCCCCTTCAATCATAAGCGTTAAGATAACGGCTTCACCCATGTTGACCTTTTGCTTGTTTACACTTGCAGTGAGACTATACTCACCGACGAGGGAGAGATCTTCTGCAAGAGGTTTAACCTCAAGGTTTAATGCATTGGAGTAGACAGAGATCTTCTGCGTATATCGGCTTTTGTTATTAAGGTTTTTATACCCCTCTTTAAGCACTTCCAACCTTGCCTTCAAAGGAGCGAGAATCAGGTTTCCTTCTTTATGGGGTTTTAGACTATAGGTGAGCTCTTCAACCCATCTGCCGTCCTCTTTTTTCCACTCTTTTGAGTTGAGTTCCTGAACCGAGATCTCCGAAAATTCAGGGGGAAGTATGGTGTAGTCTTCTACATCCTTATAAGTGAAAGTGACTTTTAAAGTAAGCTCTTCACCTAAATAGACCGCTTTTTTCTCCAGACTCATCTGAAGATCAAAGTCTTCGGAGAGTGTTTTGGATATCTTTTTTAGAACAACATCGTGTGCCTGTGTTGTTTTGACGCCTCCGTCTATCAAGAGCTTGAAGGGCGGTATGGTGAAATCTTTTTTGGGAAAGAGTTGATAGGTTTTAGTGAGCTTGTTGGCCTTGCGTGAATTGATAAGAACTGCTTCCTGAGATGTTCTGAGCATCTCAACAGGGTATCCCTCAATGAGCGATATCTCCGGTACAGTGATATCAAAACCCTTCGCAATAATCTGAAACTGCAGTGCTTCACCTTCCATAAAGTATTCCGCAGATACGGTTTTGACGGAGGCACTTAAGGGAAGTGCCAAGAGAATAAAAAAAAGAAGTTTACCAAGCTTTCGTAGCATTTTTACTCATCCTTTTTGTATCCAGTTTTTGCAAAAAGATCATAGACTGCTGTTGTTGCAGGAGCCGTATCCAGCGATCCTCTTCGGAGAGTACAAGCCCTTCGATCTGTACTTCATAGTCTGAGCTTGGGGCTTCGTCAAAGTTTCCTTTTCCCAGTCCGGGCCCTTTGCTCATACCCGATAAGGGAATTGGCTTCTCTCTCTTTTTCTTCTTGATGTTGTGTAAGACTTGGGTGAGAATGTCCAGGTTCTCTTGGGTTAAAGGGTGGCCGGAAATCTTGAGCGATTTTTCATAATATTTCTTTGCAAGGCTTAAGCGTTTAAGTTGAAAATAGGCATTGCCTATATTGTGAAAGATCTTTGCATTTAAACCTTCATTGTCAGAGAGACTTTTTTTGTATAGGTTAATTGCCTCTTCATACTTCTGTGCCTTATAAAGTGCATTTGCACGGTTATAGAACTGTTCACTGCTTGGAGGAAGTGTTTTATACAGCTCAGCAGAAGAGAGGAATTTCTGCTGAGCATAAAGTTTTTTGGCATCCTTGATCGTTTTAAAGTCCATGATATCCGAGTACGCTTTTGTGTGCAGAAAAACCAGACTGATGCTGATCAGGATAGGAGTACTTCCCTTTTTGATAAGGCTTAAAGGGGAGAAGAAGACAAAAAACAGCAAGGCAACGGCCACTGCCAAGGGGTAAGAAAAGAGTTCCGTATAGTGTTTGAATTGAGATGCTTTTAGCTTATGTTTAGCCGCATTCTCTTTGATCTTGGAGACGATGGCATTTATATCATGGTTTCCCCAGCTGTAATCCTGATAAACACCACCGCTTTCACGTGAGAGAGTCTTTAGAGTAGGTTTTGATTTAGAATGCTCAGAAGCTGTCTGGGGTATGCGTTCGCCTTTTTGCGTAGCTATGCAGATGGCATGCAGGGTGATATTGTTCTCTTGTAGATAGCGTATCTCTTCGGTGACGTCATCACTGTTACCGCCATCGCTTAAAAGTAGGATATCTTTTTTTGTATACGTACGAAGCATGTGGTTGGCACCTTCAAGTGCGGAAAATATATTGGAATGTGCTTCAAGCTTTTTTATGTGCTCCAAGTTGTCGAGCGTATACTCCAAGGCGTCCAAGTCTTCGCTCAGAGGGTAGGCGGTATAAGCATCTTTGGCAAAGAGGATTAGGCCGATGCGCATATCAATGCCGTTTGAGATAAAGGCCTTTGCCTTCTGTTTGGCCAGACTCAAACGGTCCGGATAGACATCTTTGACATACATAGACTTTGACAGGTCAATGGCAATGATGACAGGGGAGAGGCCTTGACGGTCTGATATGATCTTTGCCTCCGTAACCGGGCGGGCGAGTGAGAGGATAAAGAGTGCTGTTGTGAGGAGGAAGAGTTTGTATCTCAGAGAATTATGAAGTACATTTTTATTCACGCTTAGCTGATTCAGAGCAGCTTGTGAGAAAAAGATTTTTATACTGTTTTGGCCCGGTTTGATTGAAAAGAAAAAGAGAATAAAGGGAATAATCAACGCAAAAAGAAGGTTCTCGTGTAAAAAAATCATTAGATCTCCTCGTTTTTTCGTGCTATAAGCGCAAGTATCAAAGCACAAAGAAGAGAGATGCCCAGGAAGTAGGCATAAAGATGCTCAATGACCTGAATCTTGTTGCGGTCACTCTCGTGTCGTTCAAGCATATTGATACTCTCATAGATTTTAGTGAGGTCTTTTTTACTGCTAGCGATGAAGTTTTTGGCGCCACTCTCCTGAGAGATGAGTTGGAGCATATTATTATTACTCTCTCCAATGGAGACCGTATATATTTTGATCTTGTGTCTTTTGGCAAATTTCAGTGCTATATTTAAGGGAACCTTGCTGGCCGTGTCGTCACCGTCACTTAAGAGGATGATGACCCGGGAAGGGTTCTTGCTTTTTTTCAAGATCGAGATAGAGGTGACAATACTGTCTATCAAAGCGGTACTCTTACCGGCAACACCGATAAAGACCTGTTTGAGAATATCTATTTGGGCTTGGTTGTCATAACTCAAAGGGGAGGCAACCCAACTGCTGTCACCAAAGATGACTAAGGCTATCCTGTCTTTTTGGCGCACAGCGATAAACTCTTTAACGACGTCCCTAACGACATCCCATCTGTTTTGCTCATCATTGTCTTCATTAAGACCCGTACTGATCATCGATCCGCTTGTATCAAGACTTAATACAATGTCGATACTCTCCTCTTTAAGGCTTTTTACCCCTTTGGTCAGGATGGGAGTGCTAAGCGCTGTGATAGCAAAGATGATCGTTGTCCACTTGAGAATAGATCTGATATACCTTCGATTATTGTGCGGAAGCAGTTGATGCAGATGAGGTATGTAATAGGAAGTACTCTCTCTTTTGAGATATTTCGAAGATAAGATAAAAAGCGGTATCAACAGAAGAAAATAAGGCTGCTCGAAGCTAAAACTGTTAAACATTTTCATCCTGTATCGTATGCACAAAGCCTTGAACCTGCTTTTGGATATCATCTGATATGGCTGGTGCAAATTTATCGTATTTATAGGGCTCTAGTTCGGTGATTATCGCTTCAATAGCCTCTTTCTCTTGAGGACTTGAGACGAGGAGCCTACCGTAATAGCTTATCTGATAGACAGAGGGTTTTGGATTTTTAAAATCGCAGTTTTTTAAGATGTTGAGCTGTTTCTCTCTCGTACTGATCTTGTTAACAGTATGTTTTTTATAGAAGAAGTAGCCGACAAAGACAACTATCACACAGCCTATGCCAACAAGTACCAAGAAGAAGGTAAAAGAGTTATCGGGGATATCGACGAGAGGAAAGACATCATTGATACGTAACGTTTTCATACGGATCTCATGAGTGAAAATACTTTTTCTGCCGGGTTCTCATCGGTGTAGACCTTCACAAATCTAATGCCCGAGCGTTTAAGCTTTTTATACAGATACTGATCCTCTTCAAGCACTTTTTTTGTGATGGATTGTGCCGTGGTCTTGTTGATGGTCACATAGGAGCTTAACTGTGTAGAGGGGTCTGTTATATTGATCTCTCCAAGCAGGGCAGGCTCCTCTTCAAACTTATCGCGAATAATAATGACGATGACCTCATGTTTTACACTGAGTGCACCCAGCTCCAGCTCTTTTGCATCCAAAAAATCCCCGATCAAGAACAGAAGCGATCTCTGCTTTAACTGCGTAAAGAGCTTTTGTGAAATACACTTCCAGTCTGTATCTTTTCCCAATACATCATAAGAAGCGATTTTTTCTACCAAGGTTCTGACACCGAAGAGCTGTTTTGTTCTTTTGGTGTTGAGAGTAACATCATTATTACAGATAAGACTCTCAAAAGGATCGTTCTGTTTAACACAGCTGTAAGCGATCAATGCGCAGACCTCATTGATCAGCTCATGTTTTAAGATGGTAGTGCCAAAATGAACAGACCCTGACAAGACAGGTGCAATAACGACGTTAAGTTCTTTTTGTTGATGAAATACCTTGACATGCGGCTTGCCCATTTTGGAGCTTATGATCCAGTCTATATGTTTGATGTCATCACCGCTCTCATACTCGCGCAACTCTACAAAGTCATAGCCTGAACCTTTGTTTCGAGAGTTGTTGTCACCGACAATCTTGCTGAAGACCTCTTTTTGTGCCTTGATGAGCATTAGTGCCAGTGGTTTGTTTGAGGAGAGAAGACTCTTAAGCATCGCGGGTAGATGTACCTAGGGTACAGGGATCTCTTCAAGGATTCTTTGTATCACATCATCACTGCTAATACTCTCTGCTATCGCTTCATAGCTTAAGATGATACGGTGTCTCAGTACATTTTTAATACACAGGGCAATATCAACAGGGGATACAAATGCCTTCCCCCGGAGATAAGCGCTCGCCTTTACCGCCTTCATCATATCTATAGTCGCCCGTGGGCTTGCTCCGTATTGAATGTAGTCGGCAAGCTCTTCAAGATCGTATTTAAGGGGATCTCTTGTAGCAAAGATAAGCTTGACGATGTAGGCTTTGAGCTCATCATCTATGTGAATGTTTTTCACCTCTTCTTTGATGCTGTTTAGATCATCCAGGCTCAAGACGGCATTGATCGCCTCAAAAGTGGCATTGGCTGCCTTATCTGCTATCTCATACTCTTCGGCCTCACTGTTATAGCCAACAATGATCTTAAACATAAAACGATCAAGTTGTGCTTCAGGGAGAGTGTATGCCCCCTCTTGCTCAATGGGGTTTTGTGTAGCAAGTACTAAAAAGGGTTGCTCTATTGTGAAGCTGTTGTCGCCTATAGTCACCTGCCTCTCCTGCATAACCTCCAAAAGAGCTGACTGGACTTTGGCCGGCGCTCTGTTGATCTCATCAGCAAGAAGTAAGTTGGTGAAGACAGGTCCGTGTTTGATCTTGAAGTTTCCCGATTTCACATCATAAATCTCTGCCCCGATAATATCGGAAGGGAGGAGGTCAGGAGTGAACTGCACCCGCTTGAAGTTCAGGTTTAGACTTTTTGATACGGCATTGACAGCGGTTGTCTTGGCAAGTCCGGGAACACCCTCAAGAAGTATATGCCCGTTTGTGAACAGACCCATTAGCAGAGCATCTATCATCCCTTTATGGCCTATGACCTGTTTTGAGATTTCTTGTTTAAGTAGGCTTATCTTGTTTCTCATAAGCGTGAGTATAGTCAAACTTAATAAAAAAGATGTAAAAGATTGACGGGTAGTCGTTGAGACTAAGCGGAAAATGGTAAATAGAGCGGACTGAAAATGGTGTTAGGGGGCGTCTATGATACCTTTTTCAGAAGGAAACTGTTCCAAATATTTTTGGATGATTTTTTGATAACTTCCGTCTGCTTTCATTTTTTTGAGCTCATTTTCCAGCTCCGGAATGATTTTTTCATGTTTTTTATGAAGATAGAGATACATCTTTTTTTGAATGAGAGCAGGCGTATGCTCCACAATAATATCTTCAAGGTGCATATTTTTTATCACGGAACTGGCAGAACGGTGGTTTAAGATAATAAGGTCCAACTTTTTATCAAGCAACTTTAGCAAGCCTTCTTCATAGTTGACTACCTTGATAACCTTGGTAAACTTGTTGTCATTGGCAAATTTCTGGGCCATCTTTGTCCCGTTAACGATGCCTACGTTCTTATCCCACATATCATCAACAGATTTTAGAGAAAGTGATTTGTTAATATAGAAGGCGGAAAAATTAGAGGTGAAAAAGTGTTCATTGACTCTGCGCAGATTGGTATACATCGTTTCAACCTCAAAGACGCGTACCGCGTCTCCATCATCCAGGCCCAGATCTACATTCCTCAAGGCCCGTTCAGAGGGAAGCTGCTGAAAGGAGTAGCTGATGTTTGCACGGACAAAGAGTTCATTCAAGATATTTTCTATCAAATCTTTGTTAGGCGGGTACCAGCCTGTATTGATAACAAGTCTGTTCTGGGCGAAAAGAACGTTTACAAGCAGTAGACAAACAAACAATAAGGTTCTCAAGACATTCTCTCTTTTTTATTTCAAGTATAAACAAATTATCTGATAGATAAGATTAAATACAAGTGTACTATAAAATTTTAAGATTCAGATGAAGTGCTTCTGTTATTTGGCATCAATGATTCCCCTCTCAGAAGGGAGCTTGACAAGATAGGTTTCAATGGCCTTTTGATAGGCTCCGTCAGTCTTCATCTCTTTGAGTGCTTTCTCTAAAGTGGGGATCAGCATCTCATGCTTTTTATGAAGATAAAGGTACATCTTTTTTTGGATTAGGGCCGGTTTTTGCTCTATGATGATATTTTCAAGGTGCATCTTCTTGATCGCAGAGAGGGCAGGACGGCGGTTTAGGATAAGGACGGACACCTCTTTGCCCAGAAGTTTTAAAAAAGCTTCTTCATAGTTTACTGTTTTTGTTGCATGGGCAAACTTGTTTTTCTTAACAAATTTTTCTACGATTTTTGTCCCACGGACTATGGCAACCTTCTTGTTTTTCATCTCACTGACGGAGATATCTGAAAAAGATTTATCGACAACAAAGACTGAAAAGGCAGCTGTAAAAAAGTGTTCATTGACCCTGCGTAAATTTGGGAATCCCTTAACGACTTCAAAGGTACGCACCCCGTCTCCGTCATCAAGTCCAAGATTGGCATTTTTTATCGCTCTTTCGGGAGCGAGTTGCTGAAAGGTATAGTCTATATTGGTTCGGGAAAAAAGCTCATCCAGGATATCATGAACAAGCTCTTTTTCAGGGGGATACCAGCCTGTGTTGATAGTGAGCGTATTTTGAGAAAAAGCAGTATTACAAAATAGTAAAACTATAAAGACTAAGCGATGCATTGAGGACTCCTTATAGAGCTTAGTATAACAAAATATCGAATAAATCGTATCAAAAATCTTGTTTATTGCGAGATAGAGGCTAAGAGTGAATAGAATATAAGCGAAGATGATACAATAAAGCTTGTGAAAATAATATTTTATAATCAAGTGCTTTTTTTTCAGACAGACTAAATGATTGTGTGCTATTGTTATCTAAGAAGTTGGAAGCAAGGAGATATGGGATGAGAACGTTTTTATTATTATCGTTAGCCTTCGCATGGGCTATGGCAGAGACGATGTCTATCAATACCCCCTACCGTGGCAAGCTTTATGATGAGGCCAAGCCTTTTATGCTTGAGCTGTTTAAGCGAAACGGTTATATGCTTGAGTACCAGCAACTACCCCCTAAAAGAGGCCTGATAAATGCAAACAGTGGAGTTGATGACGGGGATGGCCCGCGTGTTAAAGAGGTTGGTAAAAAATTTCTTAACCTAAGACGTGTTGACGTACCGATATTAGAGATAACCATACATGCCCATTATAAAGACAAAGATATGAAAATTACACAATGGGATGATCTGAAACCTTACCATGTGGCCGTGCGTACAGGTACGGTTATTCAGGTTAACAACGTTAAAAAAGTTAATCCGCAAGAGACCACCTATGTTCCGACCAATGAGAAACTTTTTGAGCTTTTGGAACAGGAAAAGGTTGATGTCGTTATTGCCGAGAGGGTGATGGCCCGGGGAATGAAAAAAAAGCTTGATCTTATGCATATATACCAAAGTCCTGTTCTTTTACGAAAAAAGATGTATCTTTTTTTCAATAAAAAGCACAGTGACAAGATAAAAACCTTTGAGCAAACACTTTTAAAGATGAATGAAGAGGGGTACCAAAAAAGATTTAAGCACTTTTATGAGACAGGGGAGAGCACATGGTGAATGTTCATCACCCTATCGGCCCAAGGCTGATCCGTAATATTATCATGGTGAGTACTTTTTTTTCCATTTTGGCAACAGGGATACAGTTATACAGTGATTATAAAGGTGAGACCTACTTGATGAATATTCGTTTAGATCAGATAAAGTCTTCATCTTTAGATAGTCTGACTTTAAACCTTTGGCAAAACAATGAAACATTGATCAATATCCAGCTCAAAAGTCTTTTGAGCTTTCCCGATATAACTTATGCGGCTATTTTTGAAGATGAGAGCGAAAGCTATGCTTTTGGAGAGAATCTTCGGCATGACTCTATCGCAAAAGAGTATCCACTTGTTTATACCTATAAAAAGAAGAAGTACACCCTTGGTATCTTGCATCTGCAAGCAGGGCTTGGACAGATCAGAGACAGATTGCAGGACAAGTTCTATCTGATCGCAGTGACACAGAGTGTTAAAACCTTTATTGTAGCCTTTGTCATGTTGTACATCTTTTCATATATGGTGACCCGCCATCTGCATAAGATCTCGCAATATGCCAGGGTGATGAGTTATGATAAGCAAGAAGAGGTGCTGCAACTTGATAAAGAGGCAAAAGAAGATGAACTTGATCTCTTAGTGGATTCACTCAACAGTCTACACGCAAAGATGCGTGTGCGGCTTTCACAGTCTGAACAGGCTAACAGTGATCTGGATCATATCAATGAGGTTTTACAAAAGCGAATTGATCTGCATAAAGACTCTGCAGAGACTGTCTTTATTTTAAAAAAAGAGGCTCAAGAGATACTTAATATGATGAAAATGATATATGAAGAAAATCCGCATGCCTCGGATATTGATGCAATGAAACAAGACTTAAAGGCACTGAATATATTGCTGCAACGAACCTTAAATAAAAATTGATTACTCCCCCTCGATAATGGCCCATTGTACAAAGGGTATCATCTCAACGATCGCATAGGGCAGACCAAGCTTCGTTTCTGCATTCATCGTTACGACTTCTACATGCAAGACACTGTTCTCGATGATAAAGGCTTCAATGCTCTCTATCTTTTTAAACAAGACATCCTCATTGGAAAAAGGCATGGTTAGAACTATGCGGTTTTGATCGGGTATATAAAAATCGATGTCATCTGCATAAAAGATCTTACAAGCTTTTTTATGCATCTCAAGATATACCAGTGTCTCAAACAGCCGCGAGAAGTCCTTTTGTAAAGTAAGCGCATTTTTTATGTTAAAGTCTAAGGTGTATAGCTTTTTGGTAGCACGGGCATGTTCAAATTTCTCTACCCAATAGAGGTAGCCCTTGTCGATCAGCGCATAAAAGGTTTTGTAAAACATATCTTTAGAGAGCTTTTGCTGAAGTTTAAGGCGTTCAAACATCTGAAAAGCGGAGACCTTTTGGCCCAGGAGCTTAGCGGAATGTATCATAATCTGCAGTTCTAAAGGATTGAGTGAAAGTCTCAAAATGTTTTGGAGCTGTTTTTGTCTGGTATCTTGATGTGCAAAATAGAGCTCCGGGTAGGAGCTTGTCTGTAAAAAGTGTGTGAACGCACTCTCCAAGGAGTCATAACGGGAGTCAAAGGCCAAAAATTCTTCAAAATCCAGGTTGTATACATCTATATTGACAAAGCCATCTATTGTAAGAGTTTTTTCGGTAGATAAAATAATTTGAGAAACATTGGGCAGGGGGATGCTCTCCTCATAGGCTTCTATAACAAGGATATGAATTGGGTTGTTTTTACAAAAAGCAAGAAGCTCATCTTTCAACATATCTTTATCTATACGGAGGTCATTTAGATCTATATAGAGGTAAGAAGAACTTGGCATAGCAGAAAGGTACTGTTTGATGATGGATGTCTTACCTGTTTTACCAGCACCCTTTACAATGGTAAAAGGGTGATCAATGGACTGTTTTCTGGTAATGAAATTTGTTTTTTTATTAGACAGATTATAGAGGGCTTCTAACATTTTGTCTCTTTCGTTTTATGTAGTATACCATTTCCTTTTTAAAAGGAATAAAATAATTTAAAAATATTTTTTATAAGAAATGTACAGGGTTTATCCCGTTTATGTCTCTGATATTTTGATTACCCATCAACTCATTCCTTTTTAAAAGGAAGTAAGTTTAGAACTAATATGCTTTAAAGCCCCTAAAACACTTGACCTAAAAGAAGTAAACGGCTATAATTTCCGTTCCAATTTATGTTAGTTCTGCCTTTTTGCAATGCAGACCTGCAGAATTAACGAGTTCTTTAAAGGAAAATTATGGAAAAAATTAGATTAAAGCTTCGTGCTTATGATCACCGCGTTCTTGACAGATCAGTTGCTTCAATTGTTGAAGCTGTAAAGCGTACTGGTGCTGAAATCCGCGGGCCAATCCCTATCCCTACGAAGATCCGTAAATATACGGTTCTTAAGTCTGTTCACGTAAACAAAAAAGCACGTGAGCAATTTGAAATTCGTTTACACGCACGTCTTATAGACATTGTGTCTGCGACTCCTGATACAGTTGACTCTCTGATGAAACTAGATCTTGCACCTGAAGTTGACGTAGAAGTACGTTCAATGGACAAGTAAGGAATAATTGATGGAATACATTGTAGAAAAAATCGGAATGAGTCGTACTATTACGGTTCCTTCTGTACCTGTTACACTTCTAAAAGTTGTTGACACTAAGGTATGTGAAGTAACTGACGGTACTGCTATCGTTGCATACGGTTCAGGTAAAAAAGCTAACAAAGCTATCGCTGGTAAGCAGAAGAAATATTCTTTAGAAGCTAACTTCAACCGTTTCGCAACACTTAAAGTTGCTAACACAGAGGCAGGTGACATTGATATGGCTCCGCTAAGTGAAGCAAAAGTTGTTAAGACTGCGATGACGACTAAGGGTCGTGGTTTTGCCGGTGTTGTAAAACGCTGGAACTTTGGTGGTGGACCAGGTTCACACGGTCACCGTTTTCACCGTACTGGTGGATCTATCGGTAACTGTGAATGGCCAGGTCGTGTAATGAAAGGTCGCAAGATGGCTGGACAATACGGTAATGTTAAAGTTACTGTAAAAAATGAAATAGTTTCATATGATGCTGAAAATGGAGTCCTTGTAGTTAAAGGTTCTGTTCCAGGTGCTAACGGTGGACTAGGTCGTGTAAAGGTTGCTAAATAATGAGCGCAATTGTACTTAATGAAAAATTCGAAGAGGCTTCTAAACTAGCTTTGCCGGAATCTTACCAAGGTATTAACCCGCACAACGTTTGGTTATATGTTAAATCATACCAAGCAGCTTTGCGTTCAAATACTGCACAGGTTAAAACTCGTGGTGAAGTAAGCGGTGGTGGTAAAAAACCATGGGCTCAAAAAGGTCGTGGTGGTGCTCGTGCCGGTTCGACTCGTTCACCTGTATGGGTTGGCGGTGGAACTGTTTTCGGTCCTTCTAACAACCGTAACTATGTTCAAAAGATCAACAAAAAGCAGAAAAAAGTGGCGCTTAACTGTGCGCTTAACGGTCTTGCTGATGAAGGTAAACTATTCATTGTTGATTCTATTTCAGTTGAGTCTGGAAAGACTAAAGATGCAAAAGCAATCTTTGACAAGCTTGGTCAACGTGATTTACTTCTCGTTAAAGAGCTTATCGATGATAAAACATTTTTAGCATTCAGAAACATTGATAAATCTTACCTTATTGAAGGTAATGAGCTAAACGCTTATCTTGCATCTACATTTCGTTCTGTAGTTATCGAGAAAGCTGTTTGGGACAAACTAGTAGAGGGAGCTTAAGATGGCAGATATTACAGATATCAAAGCGATTCTTTATACTGAAAAATCTTTAGGTCTACAAGAAGATGGTGTGATCGTTGTTCAAACATCTCCTCGTATGACTAAGAACGGTCTTAAAGAGGTTTTTCGTGAATATTTCGGCATCAAGCCACTTCGCGTTAACTCTTTAAATCAAAGCGGAAAAGTTAAAAAATTCCGCGGCGTAACTGGTACACAAAACAACTTCAAGAAGTTTTATGTAACACTACCAGAAGGCGCAGAAATTCAAAGTCTGGCGGTATAAGATGGCTATTAAAACATACAAACCGGTTACACCGAGTCGTCGTTTTTATACAAACGTTGACAGTTCAGATATTACAGCTAAGGCAAGTGTACGTTCACTATTGAAAAAACTTCCAACAACTGCTGGTCGTAACAATAATGGTCGCATCACTTCTCGTCACCGTCAAGCGGGAGCTAAAAAGCTTTACCGTATTATTGACTTTAAGAGAAATAAACTTGACATCCCTGCAACAGTAGCTGCAATCGAATACGATCCGTATCGTAACTGTCGTATTGCACTTCTTAATTATGCAGACGGTGAAAAGCGTTATATCCTTCAGGCGAAAGACCTTAAGGTTGGTGATGTGATTCAATCTTCAGCAGCTGGACTTGATATCAAGCCAGGTAATGCAATGAAGCTTATGAACATCCCTGTAGGTACATTGGTCCACAATATTGAAATGAAACCTGGTAAGGGCGGACAGATGGTTCGTACAGCCGGTGGTTCAGCTCAGATCATGGGCCGTGAAGGAAAATATGTTTCACTTCGTCTTCCATCTTCAGAGATGCGCAAGATTCTTGGTGAGTGTATTGCAACTATCGGTTCTGTTGGTAATGAAGAGTTTGGTAACATCGTTATCGCTAAGGCTGGCCGTTCTCGTCACCTTGGTATTCGTCCTCAGACTCGTGGTTCTGCAATGAATCCAATCGATCACCCGCACGGTGGTGGTGAAGGTAAAACAAACTCGGGTCGTCATCCAGTTACTCCATGGGGTAAACCGACTAAGGGTGCGAAGACTCGTCGTAAGAAAGCAAGTGATAAACTTATTATTACACGTCGTAAACCAAATGCGAAAAGGGTAGGCTAATATGGCTCGTTCAGTAAAAAAAGGTCCATTTGTTGACGATCACCTAATGAAAAAAGTGATCACTGCAAAAGAGACTAAAAACACAAAACCAATTAAGACTTGGTCACGTCGTAGTATGATCCTTCCAGAAATGGTTGGTCTTACGTTCAACGTACACAATGGTCGTCAATTTGTTCCTGTCTATGTTACAGAGAACCATATTGGTTACAAATTTGGAGAATTCGCTCCAACTCGTACGTTTAAGGGCCATAAAGGTTCAGTACAGAAGAAGGTAGGTTAATCATGGCTAGAGCATTATTGAAATTTATCCGTGTTTCACCGACTAAATCTCGTCTAATCGCGAGAGAAGTTCAAGGGATGAATGCTGAAGAGGCTCTTGCAGCTTTAGAGTTCACACCGAACAAAGCGGCAAAGATCATCTCTAAAGTTATTGCATCTGCAGTAGCAAACGCTGGTAGTGAACCAGAAGATTGTATTATCACATCTTGCCGTGTTGACAACGGTCCGGTACTTAAACGTTTCCGTCCACGTGCTCGTGGTATGGCTTCTGGTATCCGTAAACCAACAGCACACATCTTAGTAGAAGTAGAGGGCAAATAGTATGGGTCATAAAATTAATCCTATTGGACTACGCCTGGGTATCAATAGAAATTGGGAAAGCCGTTGGTATCCTGATTTCAAAACTGCACCTGCAAGTCTTGGTGAAGATCACAAAATCCGTACGTTCTTGAAAAAAGAGCTTTACTATGCTGGTATCTCTAATATCATCATCGAGCGTACCGCTAAGCGTCTTCGTGTAACTCTAGTGGCTGCGCGTCCTGGTATCATCATCGGGAAAAAAGGTGCTGACATTGAGAAGCTTAAGACTCGTCTTCAAGCGTTAATAGGCAAAACAGTTGCTATTAACATTAAAGAAGAGAAAAAAGCGATGATCTCTGGTCAATTAGTTGCTGAAAACGTTGCGACACAACTTGAGCGTCGTGTTGCATTCCGTAGAGCAATGAAAAAAGTTATGCAAAATGCACTTCGCGCCGGAGCTAAGGGTATCAAAGTTGCAGTAGCTGGTCGTCTTGGTGGTGCTGAAATGGCACGTACTGAGTGGTATAGAGAGGGACGTGTTCCACTTCATACGCTTCGTGCTAAGATCGATTACGGTTTCGCTGAAGCTCAAACAACATACGGGATCATCGGTATTAAAGTTTGGATCTTCAAAGGTGAAGTACTTTCTAAAGGTGTTCCGGTTGAAGCACCAGAAGAGAAAAAAGAGCGTCGTCAAAAACGTGCTCCAGCACGCGAAAATAGCGGAAAGGCTGAATAATCATGTTGATGCCTAAAAGAACAAAATATAGAAAAGTGATGAAAGGTCGTAATCGCGGTAAATCTGCGAAAGCGAACTCTTTGGCATTTGGTGATATCGCATTTAAAGCGGTTGAAGCCGGACGTATTAATTCACGTCAAATTGAGGCGGCTCGTATTTCTGCGACGCGTCACATTAAACGTCAAGGTAAGATCTGGATCCGTGTGTTTCCTGCTAAACCATTAACTGCTAAACCTCTTGAAACTCGTATGGGTAAGGGTAAAGGTCCAGTTGATCAGTGGGTTATGAACATTAAGCCAGGTCGTATTATTTTTGAAATGGCTGGTATTCCGGAAGATGTAGCTCGTGAAGCGCTGACTCTTGCGATGCACAAGCTTCCATTTAAAACGAAAATCATTACTGCGGAGATGAACAATGAAATATTCTGATTTAGCAGATAAAAACGTAGCTGAGCTTAATGCTCTTCTTAAAGAGCAAAAGACTAATCTTTTTACTCTTAAGATAAAAAAGCAAATGATGCAACTTCAAAACACTAGCGAACTTCGTGTTGCTAAAAAAGATATTGCACGTATCCAGACAGCACTTCGTGTGCTAGCAAACGCGTAAGGAGACCTGAATGACACATAAAAGAGAAATTCAAGGTAAAGTAGTAACAATCGCTGGTGACAAATCTGCAACTATGGTTGTAGAGCGTCGTGTTATGCACGCCCGTTATCACAAAGTTGTTAAGAAGTTTAAAAAATATGTTATTCATGATGAGAAGAACGAACTTAAAGTTGGTGATGAGATTATTGCAATCGAATGTTCACCAATCTCTAAGCGTAAATCATTTCGTCTGAAAAGCGTTGTTGTAGGAGCTAAGTAATGATTCAAGGTTTCTCAAGATTAAACGTTGCAGATAATACAGGTGCTAAAGAGATCATGTGTATCAAAGTACTTGGTGGTTCTAAGCGCCGTTATGCTTCACTTGGTGATGTTATTGTTGCTTCCGTAAAGAAAGCAACTCCGACATCAAAAGTAAAAAAGGGTGCGGTAGTTAAAGCAGTTGTTGTTAGAGTGAGTAAAGAGGTTCAACGTGAAAACGGTTCTCTTATTCGTTTTGATGACAATGCAGCTGTAATCCTAGATGCGAAAAAAGAGCCAATCGGTACTCGTATTTTCGGCCCTGTCGGTCGTGAAGTACGTTACGCTGGTTTCATGAAAATCGTATCTCTGGCACCGGAGGTCGTATAATGGCAAAAATAGCATTCAAAAAAGGTGACACGGTAGAAGTGATCGCCGGAAATGATAAGGGTACTAAAGCAGAAGTGCTTAAAGTAATGCCTAAAGAAGGAAAAGTTATCGTTGCTGGTTGTAAGATCGCAAAGAAAACTGTTAAGCCAACTGAAGAGAACCCTAAGGGTGGCTTCATGAATAAAGAGATGCCAATTGATATCTCTAACGTTCGTAAAGTGGAGGCGTAATTATGGCAAGATTAAAAGATCGCTATTTAGCAGAGATCGCTCCTGCTCTTCAAAAAGAGCTAGAGATCAAAAATGTTATGGAAACCCCAAAACTAGAGAAAGTAGTTATCTCTGTTGGTGCCGGTTTCGCAATGAAAGATACTAAACTGATCCAAAATATTGCTGATACTATCAGTACTATTGCCGGTCAACGTGCTACAACTGTTATTGCTAAGAAGTCTGTTGCAGGTTTCAAAGTTCGTGAAGGGATGCCGGTTGGTGTACGTGTTACACTTCGTGGTGAGAATATGTATAACTTCGTTGACAAACTTATCTCTATCGCACTTCCACGTACGAAAGATTTCCGTGGTGTTAAGCGTAACGGTTTTGACGGTCGTGGTAACTTCAACTTTGGTCTTAATGAGCAGTTGATCTTCCCAGAGATCGAGTATGATTCAATCATGCAAGTTCATGGTATGAATATCACTATGGTAACAACCACTGAATCTGATACAGCAGCATTTGCTCTATTAGAAAAAGTCGGTATGCCATTTACAAAAGGATCTACTAATGGCTAAGAAGTCAATGATCGCAAAACAGAAGCGTACACCTAAGTTTGCTGTACGTGCTTATACGCGTTGTCAGATTTGTGGTCGTCCACACTCTGTACTTCGTGATTTCGGCATCTGTCGTGTCTGTTTCAGAAAAATGGCAAATGAAGGTTTAATCCCAGGTGTTAGAAAGTCTTCTTGGTAAGCCTCTGGCTTATCCAAGTAGAAACTCCTAACAATAGCAAGTATCAAAGGATACTATTTAAGCGTGGTTCACTGCGCGCGAGCTCTCTTCTGAAGAGAACTTAGCGTTAGCATGGTGTACGGAATTACTTCCGAACACGTTTAATGTGCAATATCAAGGAAAAAAAATGGTAAATGATTTAATTTCAGATTCATTGACGCGTATTCGTAATGCAGCAATGAGACGCTTAGACGCTACTACTCTTATTCACTCTAAGAGTGTTGAAGCAGTCGTTGGAATTCTTCAAGACAAGGGTTATATCGATAGCTTTAATGTTCTTGAAGACGGTGTTAAAAAGTCGATCAATGTCGTACTTAAGTATGACGATGCCGGTAAGACGGTGATCAATGAGATGAAACGTGTTTCTAAGCCTGGCCGTCGTGTATACAAGCCTGCTTCAGAGATCAAGCGTTTTAAAAATGGCTACGGTACAATCGTAGTATCTACATCTAAGGGTGTTCTTCCTAATGACAAAGCTTTCGAGCTTGGCATTGGTGGAGAAGTCCTTTGTACAATTTGGTAAGGAGATAGTATGTCACGTATTGGTAAAAAACCTATCGAAGTTCCAGCTGACATCAAAGTTAGCGTAGATGGTACTGTTATCTCTTTTGAAAAAGGAAAAAACAAGCCGACTCTAGATACTAAAGGTAATGTTGGTATCGCTTTAGACGGTCAAGTTTTAACTTTTTCTACAAATTCTGATGATCGTGAAGATCGCGCTTTTTGGGGTACATACCGTGCACTAGCAGCAAACATAGTTACAGGTTTAAGCACTGGTTTTACTAAGCAACTTGAGATCAACGGTGTTGGTTACAGAGCAGCAGTAAAAGGTAAGGTATTAAATCTTCAACTTGGACACTCTCATGATATCAATTACGATATTGTAGAAGGTCTTGAAATGTCTGTTGAGAAGAATGTTATTACTATTAAAGGTATTGACAACCAAAAAGTTGGTCAAGCCGCAGCTGAGATTCGTGCTTTCCGTCCACCAGAGCCATACAAAGGTAAAGGTGTCAAGTACATGGAAGAGCATATCACGCGTAAAGCTGGTAAGACAGGAGCTAAATAATGAACGCTAAAGTATTAAAAACTAAAAACAAAACACGAATACAACGTAAACGTCGTATTCGTGCTAAAATTTCTGGTTGCGTAGCGCGTCCACGTCTTTCAGTGTTCCGTTCTAACCGTTTTATATCTGCTCAAGCGATTGATGATGCAACAGGAACTACTTTAGCTTCTGTTCACTCAAAAGCATTGAACTTAAAAGCTAACAAAGAAGGTGCTGCAAAACTAGGTGAAGCTATGGCTTCTGCTCTTAAAACTGCGGGTATCTCTGAAGTGACTTTTGACCGTAACGGTTATATCTATCATGGTGTTGTAAAAGCGTTTGGTGACGCTGTACGCGCTAATGAAATCAAACTGTAAGGCTGTATGATGGAAATCAATAGAGACGAATTTGAAGAATCGATCGTAAACATCGGTCGTGTAACTAAAGTTGTTAAAGGTGGTCGCCGATTCCGTTTTACTGCTCTTATAGTAGTAGGTAACAAAAATGGTCAGGTTGGCTATGGTTACGGAAAAGCGAAAGAAGTTCCTGACGCTATCAAAAAAGCAGTAGACAATGCATTTAAGAACATTACTAACGTAAGTATTAAAGGTACAACTATTGCTCACGATATCGAAGAGAAGTTCAATGGAAGTCGTATTATCATGCGTCCGGCATCTGAAGGTACTGGTCTTATCGCTGGTGGTGCAATGCGTCCGGTTCTTGAGCTTGCGGGATTCCAAGACATCTTGACTAAATCTATCGGATCAAACAACCCTTCAACGGTTGTTCGTGCAACTGTTAATGCACTTGATCGTTTAAAAGGATAAGATATGGCATTAGAAAATCTTTCACCGGCTGAGGGTTCAACTCACAGCCGTAAACGTGTAGGTCGTGGTCAAGGCTCAGGAATGGGTAAGACTTCTACACGTGGTCAAAAAGGTCAAAAATCACGTACAGGTTACAAGCGTAAGCGCAACTTTGAAGGTGGTCAGATGCCTTTAGCTAAACGTATCCCTAAGACAGGTTTCTTCTCTCGTAAGATCAAACCTTATGTTATTAATGTGGAACGTGTTACAGCAGTAGCAGAACTTAGTGAAATTACAATGGAAACTATCCGTTCAGTTCACAAGGTGGCAAACTCTATCTCTAAGATTAAACTAGTAGGTGCATCTGCAAAAGATCTTGCTGGTAAAATTAAAGATGAGAACGTTACAGTTACTGGAAAATAATTGTGAGTAAGTCTTTAGTAAATAAAATTCTTATTACTCTTGGCTTCTTATTCCTATACCGTATGCTGGCATATGTGCCAGTACCGGGTGTGGATGTAGAGGTAATCAAATCTTTCTTCGACAGCAACTCTGATAATGCACTTGGACTCTTTAATATGTTCAATGGTAACGCAGCTGAGCGTCTATCTATTATATCCCTTGGTATCATGCCTTATATCACCGCTTCAATCATCATGGAACTTCTTGCTGCGACTTTTCCGGCACTTGGTCAAATGAAAAAAGAGCGTGATGGTATGGTTAAATATATGCAGATTATTCGTTATGCAACCATTGCTATTACAATTGTACAGGCTATCGGTGTTTCTGTGGGACTTCAAAATCTAACTGGACCTGACGGCTCTTCTGCAATTATGGTTGCAAACATGAATGAGTTCTTGCTTGTTGCTGCTGTATCTATGCTTGCTGGGACAATGTTATTGATGTGGATTGGTGAACAGATCACACAAAGCGGTATCGGTAATGGTATCTCTCTGATAATCTTCGCAGGTATCGTCTCTTCGATCCCTTCAGCGATTGGTTCAACAATCACACTCCTTAATACAGGTGGTATGAACTTTATCATGGTTATCGGTATTATCGCAGTTATCCTTGTTACGGTTGGTGTTATTATTTATGTTGAGCTTGGTGAGCGCCGTGTGCCGATCACTTATGCAAAAAAAGTAATGATGCAGAACCAAAACAAGCGCGTGATGAACTATATTCCAATCAAAGTAAACCTTGCGGGTGTTATTCCAGTTATCTTTGCTTCAGCCATCTTGATGTTTCCGGGGACTATTCTTTCGGGACAGATTACTCCTGATAGCTCTGATGCGCTTAAATTTGTTGCAGACCTTATGAATCCAAATTCATATTTCTTTAATGTATTTACCTTTGTATTTGTTGTTTTCTTTGCATACTTCTATGCATCGATCACTTTCAACTCCAAAGATATTTCTGAGAACCTTAAACGTCAAGGTGGTTTTATTCCGGGTGTACGTCCGGGATCACACACAGCTGAGTTCTTAAACGAGACAGCAAGCCGTCTGACATTTACCGGAGCGATCTACCTTGGGCTAGTGGCAACACTTCCATGGGTAATCGTTAAGGGTATGGGTGTTCCATTCTTCTTCGGAGGAACGGCCGTTCTTATCGTTGTTCAAGTCGCCCTTGATACAATGCGTAAGATAGAAGCTCAGGTCTATATGCAAAAATATGAAACACTTTCGGCGGTTGGTCTTTAACCATGGCGATTGCGCTTCGTAAGCCAGCAGAGATTGATAAACTGCGCGCCGCTAACAAGATCGTTGCGGGCGCTTTGAACCTAATGCACGAAAATGTCAAAGTCGGTGCACGTCTGGATGAACTGGACGCGATGGCGGAGGACTTTATTCGCTCAAAAGGTGCAAAACCTTCATTTAAAGGCCTATACGGCTTTCCTTCTTCTGTATGTTGTTCACTTAACGAAGTTATTATTCACGGAATCCCAACGGACTATAAGTTAAGCGAGGGTGATATCATCGGTTTTGATATTGGTACTGAGCTTAACGGATACTTTGGTGATGCTGCGATTAGTGTTGGAGTGGGCAAGATGAGTAAAGAAGATGAAGATTTGATTGCTTGTGCAAAAGATAGCCTTTATCATGCGATAGATGTTATTAGAGACGGAATGCGCTTTAAAGAACTCTCTCTTGAGTTAGAGACCTTTATTAAAGCGCGTGGATATGTGCCATTGCGAAACTTTTGTGGACATGGCATTGGGAAAAAACCTCATGAAGAACCTGAAATCCCCAACTATTTGGATGTACCCAATCCAAAGGCGGGACCTAAGATAAAAAATGGAATGGTTTTTTGTTTAGAGCCAATGATATGCCAAAAAAATGGCCAACCAAAAATATTAGAAAACGGCTGGGATGTTGTTAGCGAAGATGGTCTAAGGGGTTCACATTATGAACACACTGTCGCAGTTATCAACGGAAGAGCCGAGATTCTATCAACTTTATAAAGGAAACGAAAGATGTCCAAAGCTGACGTTATTGAAGTTGACGGTAAGATTATCGAAGCACTTCCAAATGCAACATTCCGTGTTGAACTTGAAAATGGCCACGTGATCTTATGTCATATTGCAGGCAAGATGCGTATGCACTATATCAAGATTCTTCCGGGTGATAAGGTTAAGCTTGAGCTTACTCCTTATAGTCTTGACAAGGGTCGTATCACGTATCGTTACAAATAGAAATCCTTTATAGGGTTTTTATCTTCCTCTTTTGTTATAATTCCTCCAAGTTTTTATTAAATTAAAACCACTGTTTTTATTTTATAAGGGTTTATTATGGAAGTAAAAAAATATTCAAATGTAGAGTTCAATTTTCTATTTGCCGAACTCAAGGCTGAAGTAAAGGCTGAAGGCCTGTATGCCAAGTGCCCGCGCCGTGCATCTCTTGAGTTTATCATTGTTATATCGCTTCTTCTGCTCTCACTTTATTCTGTCACAAGCTTTCACCCCGTTGTCACGGCCATGCTATTTGCTTTAACCATTATGCGATCTACCTTTGTGGCACACGACCTGATTCATGGACAGTATTTCTCTTCCCGTCTGAACAATAGAAATATTTCTTATGTTTTTGCTAACGGTATTATGGGTATATCACGTTCATGGTGGGAGAACAAACATAATTTTTTACACCACACCTATACTAATATCATTGGTAAAGATATGGATATAGATGCTGCGGGCGGTGCCTTTACAAGAGAGTACTTTTATCCAAGGTGGTTTCACCGGCACCAGCATATACTCTTCTGGCCGCTTCTTACGCTTTTATATTTTGTGTTTTGGGTTCAGTCACTCCTATATGTCCTAGAGAAGAAGTATTGGGGGGAGTTGTTTTTATTGGCCATGAATGCGCTTATCCCTTTGTATATCATCTACTCTTTGGGTTTGGCTGTCGGGCTTGCTACGGTTGTTGGAATGTATATGTTGTGGGCAGCATGGTTCGGTGCCGTAATCATTACGAACCATCTTGGTTTGGAGATGTTTCCTGAGGAAGAGTATAAAGAGTTTACCTGGTTAGAGCTCCAAAATAGAACAAGTCGAAATGTACGCGGCGGGAGATTTATCCATTGGTTTTATGGTGGACTTAACACCCAGATTGAACACCACTTGTATCCAAAAGCACCACGCTTTTATCTTTTAAAAGCAGCAAAGATCACAGAAGCCTTCTGTTTAAAGCATAACATTACTTATATAACCGCAACACCGTGGGAAAGCTATAAAGAGATCTATTATTATTTAAAAAACACAAGGCCCGTCTACCAGTAGTCTTTCGTTTATTTGCTTCTGTATACATTGTTTTTTAACATTTTCTATTTACTTTTAGTGGTTGTATTATTGTATAATGACCGTATCAATTTTATGTATAACAAGGGAAAATCTATGTATATAAACAAACTCACGCTAGTATCAGTGATGCTATTATTGGCATTAAGCGGTTGTGGTGGAGGTGGAGATGATAAACCGACAACAACCACAACTCCCTTCACACCTTTAAATGTACCGGCTGCTGAAGCAACAGTTGAAAATGCTACAGAAGCGGTATCTTCGATAATAGGCGGTATTGGCACGCAGGAATTCTCTATCTTGGCTGTTTCAGATGCCAAGCCAACGGGTTTGGACCCCCTTGCATTTGCTACGAAACAACTTAAAATAATTCAAACAGTTTCGAGTGAGGCCCATGCGCTAAATGAAGTGATAAGTCAATCCTACCTATGTACGCAGGGAGGTTCAATCTCTGTGACAGGAAACATCGATGCGACTTCTACCAATGCGACAATGACAGCAAACAGTTGTACAGAGTCGGGTATGACGATGACAGGGACTATGAATATGGCGATGAGGGGTGTGAATTATGGTGATAGTGTCAGTTATATGAAACTTTCATTTGTAACAGGATTCAGAGTATCAGGTGTTCAGTCTATGAGTATTTATAGCGGGAGTTATATTGAAATGAGCTACACAATACCCTTGGATTACTATACAGACATAGGGGCAGGTACCCTTAGAAGCTCTTTGTGGCTTGAAACACTTGGTCAGAATATGCGTTACGACGATTTGACAATTGCATTTACACAAAATGGTTATAGCAACGGTACAAATTGTTATAAAAGTGGACGTATCTATACGCAAAACTTAACAGCTTATCTTGATATTGATACTGCCTATGATCCAAACTGTTCAGATCCTTTTGTAACGAGCAGTTTTTCTGTGGTAAGCGGCAGTGTAAGACTTCTTGGAAACAATGGTACTACAGTTACTGTACGCGTAACATCACCAGACACTTATCTCGCGGAAGATGAGAATGGAAATACTTTAGAAACCGTACAGTAGCAATAAAGATATACATGCCCAAGAATGTAAGATACATGGTCGTACCGGTTTTACTTCTCTTGGTTTCACGAGAGGTGATGGCTCAAAACCTTTCGCTTTCAGTAAAACTCCTTAATAGTTCACATAAATATAAGGTGCAAGACAAAAGTCGTGATCTGGAAGCAGAGCTTATTTTCCCTTCCCAGGCGCTTGTAGGACAGATCGGGTACGCGTATAAGACATCCAATGAAAATCTTTCACTCTCTTTTGAGCATTCTCTAAGTTCTGCTCATCCAACAGGCACGGATACCGATTGGTATCGGGGAGATGTCAGTGTATATTCTCAATCGAAGACAAGTTTGGAAAAGTATTATGCCTTGGCTTTAAACTATGAGCATTCTGTGCTGGAAAACTTAAGTATTAAAACGACCCTGTTTCATAAATATTGGAAGCTTGACTGGTCTGAGACAAGACAGTATGATTATATAGACGACACCTATAGTGAGTTCCCTTCAAAGTCTGTTCGATATACGCAGACGCTTAATGGGATAACATTCAGCATAGGGTATCATGAAGAGCTGTTTTCTATACCGTTGTCTATGTCTATAGGTGCTCAGGCTGCAAAACACAAGTCGGTAGATGAACATCTTTTGCGAAATTTCTATACCGTCAGTCAAGATTGGTTGTACGGCTATCTAGGAAGTCTATCTGCGGAATTGATGCAAGGTGCAGAGGGGGTTTTGCAGGTAGTAGCAGCTTATGAAATTTTATCAGGAGAGAGCGATATGAAGTTTTATTCCAATAATGACTTTAAGTATATGACTCTTCCTGCTTCGTTTGAGACGAAACAGAAGTCTATTCAGCTTCAGTATACTCTGCTCTTTTGATGATAGTACACTTGAAACTTATATGCTAAGAAGCTTTTCCGCCGTCACTTTAGCAGAATTAACAGCGCCTTCAAGGTAGCCGCCTTCCTCATAAGCGGTTTCTGTTCCCATGAAAAATAACTTGTTATCAAAATGGCTTAGGTTCAATCCATACCTTGGATGCTCTGAAAAACCTTTAGTATCATGTATACTGGAACTATACTTTTCGCCTTTCCAGTCTATAAAGTATATCTTAGAGATTAATTCACTCCTATCGGCAAACAGACGTTTCATCTGTGCCCTTACATCTTCTCTTACCTGTGCAGTTGATACATTAGCCGATAAAAATCCAAACAACGCAGGTTTTCCATCAATACAAGCATCATGTATCTCACCCAAAGGGCCAAGGGGACTGTAAACAAAACCGCTTAAGCCTTCATCTTTCCAAAATGCTTGCGTGAACTCTACAACACATTTAGCGGTATGACCCATCCAGGTAGGTGTCTTCAGCATCATGTCTGTGACAGTTGTATCTAAATTCGGTATATACTCTATATGCTCACAGGCTAGACGGGGTGCAAGTGAACAGAGAACAAAGTCAGATTCATACTGTCCAGCAGTAGTTGTGACAGTAAGCTTCTGATCGGAGTAAGAGACGGTTCGTACCTCTTCATTTGTATGGATGATGTTGGGCTCTAGTTTGGAGGCAAGGGAATGAACCACTTTCTCTAAACCTCCGACAACCCTTGTAGATGGGGAAGATGGGGGAGCATTGAAACGTTGCAGGCCCGCAGGAGCATCATAAAGAGCATCTCCTTGGGTATATTGCGAGAACAGTTCAAGTCCCGACTCACGTATGAGTTTTAAAATGTTTTTTTGATGAGGCCAAACCCATGAGGGACCAAGGTCATGTCCCTCTTCGGTCAAGATACGTCCGCCAAGTCTGTCACGGGCTTCAAGAATGATAATATTAAACTCTTCTTGCAAAAGAGTTGCGGCATACAGACCGCTAAGACCGGCACCGATAATGATCAGATTCTTTTTTAAATGTGTCGTTGTATTTGTCATACGTAAGTGTAGTGAAAAAAAGAAAAGTTTACTATATAAAACTGATGTGATATTTTAGTCTAAGTCCCGCTTTACTTCGGTCTTGTCTGTATTATGAGAACTTTCTGCCTTAATGGAGTCTATGAGTTCGGGGAGTGAGTTGACATGATAGGTATAAAAAAGCTGCTGCTTCAGTTGGTTAAAACGGTTTAGATTAAAGTTTTTATAGGTGTCGTTATCAAAGTTTTCATCGTTGTGTATCTGCTCAAAAAGGGATGAGTTGGAGGGGTTGGTAATGGTATTGTTTTGTATAAAAAATATGATGATATCCCTAAGCTCTTTATGCTCTGTTTCGCTATCTACTCCACTAAGGGGCTGATTAAACAGACTATATATCTTGTAGAGACTTGTAACTAAAACTATGGTAAATACGATGATCATCCATATCTGTAAGGCATCCGAGTTCATAGCTTTATTATACTGCAAGCCTGTTTAATATTTTCAGGATAACTACTTAATCTTGCTTTTAGAAGTTTCTGTGTTGCCAAGAAGGTCAACCCATGTCATCTCAATTTTATCGCCTTTAGCTGCGCCTTTAAACTTGAATTTAAAGATCGGGTTCTTAGAAAGGAATTGGCTGGTCGATGCTTCAAAGATAATCTTACCGTTTACTGTAGCCGTAAGACGTGTAATAAAGTTAGCCTGCAAGTTTTTCTTTTTTGCTGTATCATATGTCAACATTGCGTGTTTGGCTAAGACTTTGACTTTAACGATATCATCTTTTAGTTTTGCTTTGATTTTCATAATGTGCCTTTTTTATTCGTATAAGAGTGAAAGGGGTTAACCTTCACATCCGCCAAGTGCTACGTCAAGAGTCTTATTAGCCGAGTACAGTTTTCCGTCTCGGCCTTCAACAACAACAGTGATCGTTCCCGAAGCTTTCATCTTCATTTTCAAAGAGTAGTCGATAATACCACCTTCATGTACTGTATAAACGATTACAGCGGCTTCAGGATTGGCATCTTGGAAGAGAGCCACTGATTTGGCACTGATGTCAGACTTGATGTCAACAGGGATCGCTCCACCGTTACTTGCAACATCCGGAGCGGTGAGCTTAACACCCTCTTGGATGGTTGTCCTTGTACCGTAAAGCTTTTTGATAGAATCATCTACGGTGTGTGAGGTCCAAACATCCGGTTTAGTCGCTCTGTAGTTTTCAGCACTTAGTTGCACAGGTGTCATAGCAGCAAATGCTATCAGCGTGCTTAGGCTTAAAAATTTTCTTCTTTGCATTATGGTTCCTTTGTTGCTTCTCATAATCATCCGAACTATTTAAGAGTGGATATGTGCGTAGACAAGGCATCTATGTCATCACTTGACAAGCCAGATACCTGACCCTTCATCAAGGCCTTCATCGAACCTCCGTATGAACCGTCTTTATATCCCTTAAGTGCACTCACCAGGTTCTCTTTGGAAAACTCGTTGATTACCTTACTCTTTCCAAGGGCTTTTTTCTCTCCTTGTGATCCATGACAGCTTGCGCATTTTTTATATAGGGCAGCTCCGTCAGCCGCCATTATCATAGTACTCATAGCCAATAGTGTTAATAATATCTTTTTCATCGTCTGTTCCTTGTCATTTTTTCGTTTTTGTTAGCCACATGAAGGCACATTTCCTGAATCACTTGCATATTCGATAGCAAAATCTTTTATATGCTGAAGCTTTTTCCATGTACTGGGCTTAGTAAGCAGCTTTTGTGATTTTGGGTAGTTCTTAGAAAACTCTTTGATAAAGCCCTCTGCTCTGTTTTCAAAAAGTGCCATCCATTCACCCTGCGTATGTAAAGAGGCGAACTTTGTTCCATTCATTTTAAACTTTGACTTGAAGCTTTTTAGATAGTATTTCTGGCCCTTTTTTACATCTGCCATCAATGCACTGCTTCCGACGCTTCCAAGAAGTACGCTTATTAATATGATTTTTATTAGTTGTCTCATTCGTTTGTCCTTATTCTTTTAAGATGTCCAATAGTAAGAACTAATTGTGAACTCATCGTGGAAATTAATATTGTGTGATTTACAATTGTATTAAAGGATAACCACCCAGGTGGTCCCATGTTGCATGACGTGCAATTCACCTTATACCCCACATACCCCACTTACGCTTTTGCGACGGGGGTATCGATACTTAGTATCAGAAGGAGTAAACAATGAAAAAGTATAAATGTCCGACGTGTGATTATATCTATGACCCGGCCCTAGGAGATAGCGAAGCTGGCATTCCTGCGGGAACTTCTTTTGAGGACTTGCCTGATGATTGGGTCTGTCCGGATTGCGGCGAGCCTAAAGAAGAATTTGAGATGATAGAAGAGTAGGGGGGGAACAATGTTATAGAGATAGAAAGAGAGCTTTTTCTCTGTGCTTTTAATATTTTAAAATATGGACTGATTTTTCAAGTTTATCTTGGTACGGTTGAAAGAAATCGTTTTGAATCCTTTGATAAGTGCCATCCTCATGCATTGAATCCAAGGCAGCTTTCAATTGAGGGATGTAGGCTTGATTCTTCTTGTGAAGTTGCATATACAAGGGGCGAGTCATAAGAGGCTCCTCCCTTAAATATAGGTTATGCCCTTTTATCATGTCCAAACTTGACAAGAGCCCACTTTTGTTTGTAATGATCACATCCAACCTGTCAGCGATAAGCATCCGAATAAGTGTCTCATGGTCGGTGGCCTTAAGTAAGCTTAAGGGCTTGTTCTTTTCAGCCAGTAAAACAGCGATCTTCATTCCGTGGATAACACCAACGTTATATTGGCTCAGTTCAGAAGGTCCCTTAAGGATAATCTTTCTTTTTGTAAGAACAACAAGGTCAATACTGTGGCTTTGGGCGGGAACGCGGACAAGATTTGGATAATAGTTGTTTATTTCCCAAATACGTGAAGACTCTCCATCGGTTATTCCTGTGTTGGCATTAAGGAGAGAACGCTTGTTGGGAAGAGAGTCATAATGTATATTGATCTTTGAGCGTTTAGAGACCTCTTTCATAATATTTCCAATAAGGTCACTTTCCGGAGCAGCAAAACCGGAGGTTATAGTTAAGCTTGGTATATTTTGCGCAAAAACAGGACTCAACAAACACGCAAGAACAATAAATAGTCGAATCATGAGGTATCCTTTAGACAGGGTGATTGAATGATACAGAAAGTATATGTTTTAGAAAATAAATAAGAGGTTTAATATAAAAACTAATTATATCTTTCTGATGATATTGTAGTTTTTCGTCAAATAGTAAGTGCAGTAACCTTTAAACTGAATAATAGATGTTTACAGGAATGACAACAGACTCTTTTCTGGTTTAAGTAATGTTTTTCTAAATACTCTGTATAATGCCAATCTTCAAACAGATGGACAGCTGGCCGAGCGGTCGAAGGCGCACGCCTGGAACGCGTGTGTAGGGCAACCTACCTAGGGTTCGAATCCCTAGCTGTCCACCATCTGATGAAACATCCCTTTATATCCCTAGAGTCCTATATAGGCCTATTATAGACACTTGTAAAATCCCTTTGGTTCCGTTATAATCCCGTAAAGCCCCTTTCTGTGTTACCTCCGTGTTACCTAAAATGAGCATCTTGTGTTACCTTTTTTATTGGAGAGAGTCTTGGCAACTGATGAAACTGTACGATTTGATAAAGATTATTCGACTAAATATGACGGTGTTTATTACCGTCTATCAAAGAAAAATCATAATGGCAAACCCGATAAGACCTTTAAAATCCGTTATCGTGTCAACGGCAGGTCAGTCAATGAAAGCATAGGAAAACTCTCCGAAGGTTTTAGCGCAGAGTTTGCGAGAAATATCCGGAATAAACGCATCATGGATACACGTTTTGGCGATGACATTCCAGACAATAGAGTGCTGCTCTTTAAAGATGCAGCTAACCGTTACTTTGAAGATCACTCTACAAATAAATCTCTTAGAGAAGACAAGTACAGATATAATGACCTTAAGGGCTTGGAAGGTATGAATGTTTTAAAGATCACGATAAGCGATCTCAAAAGAGTTCACAAGGCCATGAAAGAGCGTGGAACTAAAACACAGACTTATCTATTGGTGGAGTCTCTTTTTAACCGAATCATCGGTTATGCTGTCAAGATCAAGCTGATCAACAAGTTTGAACCTATACGTCTAAATCTTCCTCGAGGCTATAATAAGGTTACTGAAGTGTATACCGATGATATGATCAGTGATTACCTAAGTGTCATTAGGGAATATCCCTACAGCTTGGTTGCCGACATCGTAGAGTTTATCTACTATACTGGTATGCGTAGATCAGAGCCTCTGAAGTTGAAGTGGACAGATTTTAATGAGCATGATCGATATGTGACTATCCGGGATGCAAAAAGTGGCAGAGATGAGAAAAAACATCTCAGTGACTCGACAGTGGAGATCATAGAGCGGCAAAGAGGAAAGTCAACAACATATATTTTTGAGCGAGAACGTGGACAAGCGATCCCTGCACAATATATCAGCTATCATTCCCGGCGCATGGCAGACATGGCAGGGTTACCTAGCAACTACAGACCTTTGCATAGTTTACGGCATAATGTTGGCACACAATTAGCGATGAAGGGTACGCCTATCGTTAAGATAAAAGAGTTTATGAATCATAAGAACATAGAAACAACGATGCGATATGTTGATATGGCAGAAGGAGCTATGCAAGATGTTGCGAATATTTTGGAAGCAGACTTTAGTCAAAAGAAAACGAGACAGATACTAAATATTAAACGGGTAGAAACAGATGGAAAATAAAATTAATTATATCGTTGATGAGTTTGGAAATACAACTCATGCAATCATTCCTATAGCTGAATGGGATTCCATTCAGAACGAAAAGAATGGTTTAAAATCAATAAGTTATCAAGTGGATACAAGCTTACCTCTATCTCATGTCAACAATGTTCTACATTTACTTAGAAAAGCAATGATTGAAGAGGTTGATCCTGTAGAATGGCGGAGAGAATATGAAAGCTTTTTTTCTTATTTTAAACTTTTGACAGCAAAAGATATAGCTTTACTTTTTATTATTCGTAATGATTTGTTCAATATTAAAGTCGTTGATGATTATGCTAATGCATCAGACGACCAAATATTATCACTAAAGAAAAGTATTAAAAAGTTAAAAGAAATATGGTATATCACAAAGAAAAGTGGGGATCAAATATCTACGGACGATTACAAAAACTTACAAAATAAGATTGCTACTTCTAGTGAATTAGAATTTATCACTTACTTTAATGATGACTTTTTGTTTGCACAACCTTTAGACATTGGTATGAAACTTAAAAGAGGGGCCGAACGAGATAGGTTGTTCATCTTTGATATCTTCCATATATTTTCTTCACATCGAAAATATTTCCAAGAATTCGATGATTTATATGATGAAGATGCAATAGAAGAGTCTTATCAAAGACTATTCAATAGTATTTCTTTATATCTGTATAAAGGTGGTAAAAATGGTAATACAAGAACACATAGAGCTATTCGCGAAGCCTATGGACGAATTCATCTTAACGAATGGAAAAAGTACATAAAATTACCAGATGGAGAGTCTTTTGAGCCTTGTCCTGACTACTTAAGAACAACAAGGGATATGATTAAAGACTTCTTGACTTAGAAACACTATAGATAGATTACTGTCTCTAATTATTGACAATAATAAATTATTACTGTATCATTTTGGACTTTAAGAGACAAAAGGAGTCCTAATGAAAAACAGTAATGATAAATTTCTGTCTGTAAAAGATGTTTCTTCCCTCACCGGCTTTAGTTTAAGAGCATTGGCCAATCAACGTACTAAAAAAATCGGTTTTCCCTACTATAAATTTGGACGAAGAGTATTTTATAAAGAGTCTGAAGTGTTAGCCTGCTTAGGTTCCAATAAAGTTGAGACAACAAATCAAGCAGACCACAATGCAAGCTAATAAAAAAACTCTTTTACAAGAGTATAAAGATTATTTAGTAATCTGTGGACTAGCCCAAACTAGTTTTGTGAGCTACAGCAAGGTAGCTGAGGCATTTATATTATCAATGCCTAGCGATCTTTCCCAAATCACAAGAGAAGAAGTATATGAGTATTTAAAAAGCTTTAAAGAGCTATCCATCGCCTCACAAAATGCTAGACGTGCACAGATACGTAAAATATTAGTGTTTTTATCTGAGAACAACAGTCACTTCAATCAAATACAGATACCTGACCTCAAGCAATCAAGATCAATCCCTAAAGTTTTCACAGAAGAACAGATGCGTGATATTCTTGCACGATTTAAATCAAAAGATAAGCGATGGATAGATCGTAGGAACTATGCGCTTGTCATTTTGCTTTATGCAACAGGATTGAGAGTAAGCGAGGCGTTAAACCTGCAATGGTCAGAGGTAGAAAATGGATGGTTAAGAGTCAACCAAGGAAAGGGAGGTAAGGATAGATACGTCCCTATTCCTGAACAAGCTGAAGAGGCATTGCACGAATATAAAAAAGCATGCCCATTCTCGTTAACAAAGACGATGTTTGCGAATCAACAAGGAACACCTCTAAGCAGGCTAGGTGTTTACCGAATGCTACAAGACAGTATCGGAGTAGGGCCTCATACTTTACGCCATTGCTTCGCTACACACTTGATTCAAAATGGCTGTGAAATATCAATAGTATCGGACTTCCTAGGGCACTCAAGCTTACACACAACTCAATTCTACACTCATATACAAAACAAGCACTTACAGGAGACGGTTAGAAACTGTCATCCTATGTCAGAGGAGAGATCGCATGCGTAAGGTAAGAGGTCAGATAATAGGAATGGCAACGTTGGAAAAAGCAGATGGCTTTATAGGAAATAGCCTTTTCAAGTTTAAAAGTACACCTTGTGCAATTGCAAAGGCCATGGCCTTTAGAGAAGATGGTGAGCTGATATTGACAAAGGAGATGGGCTTAACAATAAGTGGACTCACTGAGGAAGAACGTATTTCTGCTCTACTGGATTATATAGAGGATGCATTTAACGTTAAAAGAGGAGAGACTAATGACTGCATTTAAAAGAGAACATATCGAAATTGTACTGAAAGGCGAAGAGGTGAAGCTCTTAGTCAAGATGTTTGACACATTAAAGCATAAGAATACTCCGTTTGAAGAGTTTAGTGAGAATGAAAAAGACGTGATGTGCAAGCTAAGTGATGAGTTTGCCGATGCACTTGGATATAAGTTCCCCTTTGATCGTATAGAGCCATCCAAATGAGGGAAAATCTGAGTGAGACATTTTTAGAGATCAGAAAAGATTTTGATGAGATAGACGAAGATGAGTATTCAGACATGATAACTGACACCATTAACGAAGGTATCTATCATCCAGTCTTTATTGCTATTACGGACATAATGATGTGCTTTGAAAAATATATGATGGAGACGACTCACCTTTTCCCTTTTATGAGTGAAGCTGAGAGAGAAGAGGTATTGATCAAAGCGGTTAAAGATCATCTCGTTCCATCTTCTTCCTAAGAAGATATTTAAAAACTCATAAGCCCACTCCCTAGAGTTCATAATCCTTTCATTCCCTAAAAAAGGGCTTCCATAGTGATGGAAAGTATGAATTCTGGATAGTGAAATGGGTAGTGGAACGGGTAAGGGGAATACGCATTGTAAAAAAACGACAATAATAAGCAGTCCATGGAGATTGTAAAACAGCAGTGAAAATAGATTGATTTTAATAGAAAGGAAGATGAGAGCAAATAAACTACTACCCGCTCTCACGAATAGAAACTTATGAATTATAACATAGATGTAGAACGAGCTGTGCTCTACAGTATTATCTTTGAACCGGCACAACTTCACAAGGTAAAGAATGATCTAGCCGTAGATACTTTCTGGTTTCAACCACATAAAGAGGTCTATGATGTCATTTTATACCTTGAGAGCAATGGAAAGCCCATTGACGAAGCCTTCATAAAAAAAGAGCTCACTAAAAGAGGGCAATTCAATGAGAATAATCTATTGGAAATCCTCTCTGCAAACCCGATTAGTAATATAAAAAACTATATAGTAGATCTTCAAGATTATCATAAAGAACGTGAGGTTCATGAGGCTATTGTACGCTTCCAAGAAGGCAAGATTGACGTATTCAAGCTATCATCTTTAATCAACAAGTCAGAACAGCTGTATAAGCAAGAAGAGAGCATTAAACACAGAGAACGAGAGTATAAGCACCTCACACCATTTATGAGAGATATTCTTGCCGATCTAAAGAAGGTCAACAATCAGCCCGACTCTATGATCTGGTCTGTTATGCTTACTTCAATGGGTGGGCTTATCGGGTCCAGGGCAAAGATAACTAACGGCATCAATCTAACTGTTTATCCCGTCATCTGGGCGATGATAGTAGCACCGTCTTCTTTAGCTGCTAAATCAACCCTGTACCGTCACGCCAAAGAGTGTATCTTTGGAGATATGCAAGACCTGTTTTATGATGAGTTTGAAGAAGCTTGTGCAAACCATGAAGCTTTGCATAAGGGCTATATGGCTTTGCCAAAAGAAGAGAAGCTTCAAGAAGACGAACCAAGAGAACCGGCACTTAAGCAAATGGTTTTCCATGCAGGCGGAACACCCGAAGCAAGATTGAAAAGCCTCAATGAAAATCAAAACGGCGGTGTTGTCTATTTTGATGAGATGAAAGCAGAGCTTGAAAGAACAAATGCTCAACCCGATTACAAAGCTATTAAGACATCTATCTTTGACGGAGAGAAGTTTCATAAACAGCTCGTAAAAGGCGGTACTCTGATCTTAAAAAGACCGGCATTAAGTGAGGTCGGTCTTATCACTAAGCCGTGGCTCTTGGAAGCGGCACAAAAAAATGATATTGCTAGTGGATTTATGGCTAGATATCTCTTTAGTGTGAATGACCGGGCTGATTTTCAACCTCTTCAGATCAATGAGTACACACTCCCCGAAACAGAAAAATATACTAAGGCCGGAAAGTTCGTAATGGATATGCTCGGCTTCAACAGAAATGAGCCTGTTACCTTTAGCCTCTCGCCGTCAGCACGTAAAAAGCATATGAAGTGGTTTAACGATTATTCTAAGTCGGTCTATGCAACTGAGACAGACGAAGAGGCGACAGCCTCATATCGTCTAAGTACTTATGTACTCAAATTCGCACTAATTAGTTATGTCTTCAACAATGCTTACAATATTCTTGATGTAGTAGGCAGTGATCAACTCGAAATCGGGGTAGAGTATTTAGATGAAGCCCTGGAGATCATGGAAATTTTTTCTAATGAAAGTCACAAACTGCTTCAACTCTTTGAAAAATCAGAAAAGTTGAACTTTAAACTAGATGATGCAGTAGTTAAGATTTACAAGAAGATTGAAAAAGAACCAAGCAAGATGATTACAAGGTCAAGTGCTTTGAACATTAGAGGAATAGATAAAGACATATTAGACAATTTGATTGAGACAGGCCAGATAAATTCAATTAAAGGAGATGATGGGAAAAAGACGTTGATTACCAAGCCATAAAGATGGCCTAGAAACCGTTTGCGGTGTTAGATTCGTACTCTAGCAACACAAAAGCCCTTATAGGCTTCACATGAATAAGGGAATATTCACATGACTATTAAAACAGATAGTGATTTTAGCAAAAGCTTTAATAAAATAAAGTTAACAAAAAATGAAATAGGAGAATTTCTAATATGTATGATTAACATAGTAAGAGGCGAGCATTTACCGGACTATGTAAGAGATCGTTCTCTATTAGGAAAACTTAAGGGCTACAAAGAGTTTCACCTTAGCAGTGACAAAGTAGTGATTTATAAAACTGATGGTATGAACCTACATCTCGTAAACATCGGTTCACACACTCAAGTGTTCAGGAGTATGTGATGAGTTTAATAAAATTGAAAAAGCTTTGGAAACAAGAACATAAGTTAAAGAAAGATCTTCTTTTGGCTAAAGGAGATAAAGAAACTAAAATCATAAAACAATTAGATCACGTTAAGTCACAAATTAAGAAGTTAATATGAACTATAACGGCGGTAAAGGTGTTTATCAAAAGATAATTAATGCAATGCCTAAACATCGTGTATATATTGAGACACACTTAGGAGGTGGCTCAATTATGCGTAAAAAGAAATAAGCAGCTGCTAACATCGGTATTGATATCGATACTGCAGTGATAAATTAATTTAAGTACTCCCTCGACAAAAGTGACGATGGTTGACGGCATAGCCAGTACCCCCATAAAATGGTTCAACAAAATAACAACAATAACTAAATGATTTTAATAACTGTTATTAAAATAATGCCCTTTGACACCAAAACTCTCTTTCACTTTTATATCCATAAATAAAGAAACATTGATAATGATTATCCCTAATATAATTAGAGTCCAAAAGTGTAGCAGCTTTGAGCGAAGAGATTCAAACGTATTTTGCATACTTAACCTTTTCCCATTATGCAAATCCTTTTGACTTCTAATTGAATATTCCAGCACGAAAAAATCATTTTTACCCTTTGAACCTTAAGAGGATAAAAAGGAAAAAGGGAAAGAGCGTGTATAAGTGTATAAGATAGAGAGAATTTACTTTCTTTTCCCTATATATAGGGCTATACCTCCTAAAAGAAAGTTATACAAAACTTATACAAATTATACAAACGTATAAGTTGCTCCATTTTCATTTTTATACAAAGTTATACACTTGTATAAACTTATACAGTAGTGTATAAACGGTTTGCATCGTGTGGCATGGGCTTACAAGAGAAAGTTATACAAAAATACACTTTTGGATAGAGGGGGAGGGTGAAGCTTGAAGAAGGAAGTTTCCTTAAACGGAGTTACGAAGTGATATCTCTCCGCCGACTTCCGTTTGTCTCAGCTTGATCAAGATGGGGATTACGGAAGATGACAGATAAGATATATTTACCCACTAAAAGCCTCCGTAGCCCTTGCCGTAGTAAGCGGAAGTGAAATTAACGGATAACGGCACGGTGAGCGGAGCGGGTAACGGAGCGGGTAACGGAATAGGAATGGAAGAAGAATGGGTGTGTATGCGCTACATGTACAATATTTTGATGCACATGTGTTTTTTACTCAATGTAAGTCGCTAGTTGGCATTTAAAAAGTCTGAAACAAAACCATTGTCTTTTAGTACTTTCATAATTCCTCTAAGCAGATAATTGTTTACAAACTTAACTGTATAAATCCTACCACCCGGAGTAATAGGTACAATGATATTTTTAGCTTTTAGTTTCCCCATAATGGTTGATTTTTTCTTGGAGCCAGTAATGCCTAGAAAACTTAGTTCCTCAGCTTTCATAGACATGTCATCTCGGTTAATTAGGTATTCTAATATTTTGAACTCTTGACCTGTAATATGTTCACTATCGTATGCAATTTCAAGAGTGGGCAAAAGAATTTGTTTTTTTACATAATCCATATCTAATAAAGAATCTATTTTTTCTATTTCATTTTTTAGTCCAAGAAGGAAGTATTCACACCATGCTAAGAGGTCATCCTTTTTTAAGGAATCAGCCTTAGACAGCATCTCATAATATTTATCTCTATCAGTATAGAAGACAGATGATGGGTTTATAATCCTTCCATTTTTTACTTGGAAGCCTAGCTTAATTAAGAATGCATAGTTTAGCAGCCTTCCCATCCTTCCGTTTCCATTATCAAAAGGGTGTATAAATTCAAATCTATGATGGGCAATAGCAACCATTAAGAGCTGATATTGTTCTTTGTGTTCAAAGTTAATAAAATCAATAAACTTTTCAAAATGCTCAGCTAAAAGAAAGTGTTCAGGGGGAGTATGTCCAGAACTTTTAATCTTAACGTTATGACCTCTCAGTTCTCCCGGATATTTCGAACCTTCTCCAGATGGTGGAGGAGTTAAGTCCTTTGTGATGATTTTATGAATTTCTGAAATAAAGGCACGATTTAAAGAAGTTTCCTCATTTGTATTTTCTTCAATGAATTCTATAGCTTTTTCTAAGTTCTTAATCTCATCATCACTTTCATCTTCATCATTTGCTTCTATGATCTTCTCTACATACTCAGAAAGTGTTGTATTGTTTCCTTCTATTCTAGCAGAACCTAAAGTTTCCAATATGTGAAAAATATCTTTTAATTGAAAGAATATATGAGCTGGAACATCACCACCAAGCCTTTTTGTTCTTAGCTTTTCTAAGTCTAAAATAATATTTGCTAATTGACTGCCCCAAGATGGGTCAGGAATACTTATATCTTCCATATTACTTCCTCCTGTGTTTTTTATTACTTCCAAGTTATGTCTATTAAAGTCCTTATTATAGCATATTGTAGATATTTTATTACTTTTGTTACTTCCATGTTGAGCAGTGCACTACTTCCATTTTAGTGTATAAATGGGAGGTTTGTTATTCTACTTTATAGGTTGTTTGAAAGAGGAGGAGTGTTACCTATCTGTTACCTTTTTTTAACACTTAAGAAAATTACCCCTTATAATTAGGAGTAAAATAGGTATTTTAGTAATGGTGCTGTCCACCATTTTCAGTATTTCCCTTTCTTCATTACTTAAGAAACCTTTTCACATATAGATGTATATTTCATCAATCTCACCGCTTGATTAGTACGGCTTTGGCAAAAATATCAACCTGGTCTCGTACACACATGAACATTATACAGGGCATTTCCATCCCGAAGTCACTGACGCGTATTTTTGAAGTTGCATTGATACTTATGCTCTTCTCTTTAAGCAAGATCTCCGCCTGAAGAGCAAAAGGCCTGTTCTGTCCATAAAAGTTCAGCTCTCCGTCAATGGTATAGGTGCCGTTATCGGTCTTTGTGACATTTGAGATCGTATAAGTAGCTAAGGGGTACTTTTCCACTTCATTAGTTTCGTGCATATGTTGATCCCGGTCAACATTATCACTGGAAAAAAGGCTCATTTCAACCCAGAGTTTACCCCTTAGGCTGGTGACATCATCAGCTTGCATAGTAAGATCTGTATGAAGATGATTATTGAGAGGGTCAATGGTGCTGTCCATCATCATTTCAGTATGCGCTGCAACAAATCCCTCTTTCAACTGCAGGTTAGCTGCCAGCAGGGGAAGAGATATAAGCAGAAGGAGTAAGAACTTTTTCATAATAAGCCTTTTTAGTCAATGTATAAATTATAGCACCATGTCAGTGCAAGGTTTTTGAAAGCGCAAGCGCCAATCCGATACCAGATGCAACCCAGCCTATGAATACCATCATGAAGGCCAGCCTTGTTAAACTCATCTCCTTTGTCAAGGTTGTAAACACAACAACGTTGTAATAGGAGATAGTAAAAGGATAAACTGCGGCCAAAACGAGTGGAAGCTCAAGATACGACAGTGTATAACTTCCCGAAAAGAGCAGGGCAATAAACAGCTGTTTTTTCAAGGTTGACATATGAATAAAATACGCAGCAGCCAGTCCGCAAAGGTGAAATAGGATAATCAAAAAAGTCTGATTTGACCAGATATCCAATCCCTTATGCCGAGAGATACTCTCAAAGAGGTTAGAGTCGAGAAGTATCCATAACATCAAGGGAAGATAGGAAGTGAAGGTATGGGAGACGAGCTTGGTATTTTCTTCAACCTTATAGTTTTTGAGAAGAAGGGCCGAGCCAAGAGAGATAAGCGTAAAAATAACAGCTATCCCTCCTCTCTCATCTGCCGCAGAGGTAAACCCATAGGTCCCGACGCTGTAGGCAATGGCGAGGGCAAAGAGCAGTTCTTTTTGCTGTTTTTCTTTAAAGAGGTAGATGCCAAGGGGTGCCATCAGTCCAACAGAAACACCCAATACACCCAGGGTAAAAACATTATATTCAGGGTATAAAAAAGAGAGCATAAGCTGCAGAGCAAGGGCGAGTATGATCTTGTGTATAGGGTTGGTGATACTACCCCAGGCCTGAGCGCTGAAAATCGTTCCCGCAATACCACCAACGAAGATAGGAAAAAGTTTAAAAAGGTCAGAATGATAATGTTGGACAATACCTGTTTGCACGATGAGAAGGTAATAGGATAACTCAAATCCAAGAAGTAGAGCTAAGGCAATAGGTTGGATCATTGATGCTTTCCTAGTTATGTTTATATCTGAATTGTCACATAAAAAAATGAAGCATAAATGAAGAGCTCAGGATGATATCTTATAGCCCACATTTCTTACAGTCTTTATGATGTCTTTGTTATGAAGTTTTTTCCGGATATTTTTAATGTGAACCTCTATGATATTGCTCATAACGGAACTGGCATACTCATTGTGGGAGAGGTTAAGCAGTTCAAATTTTGTGAATGTTTTGTTGGCGTTAGAGGCGAGCGCTTCAAAGATCTCATATTCGGCTGAGGTTAACGCTACAGGGACATCATTTACACGCACCTCTTTATGGTCTTTATTCAAGACGATGTTGGATATGGAAATAATGCTGTTTTTGTTCGAAGCGGTTCGTCTGAGAAGAGATTTGACCCTTGCTAAGAGTTCGACAAGGGCATAGGGCTTGCAGAGGTAGTCATCGGCACCGGCGTCAAGGGCTTGAACCCTGTGCTGTATATCAGAGTTTGCCGATAGCATGAGTACCTGAGAGTCGATCAACAGTTCTCGGGTCTCTTGGAGCAAGGTATATCCGCTTCCATCAGGAAGGTTCCAGTCCAGGATGATCAGATGGTAAAAGGCGTTATCAATGCACTCTATCGCCTCACTAAAGGTTCTAACAAGCTTGACGTTATATTTTTCTTTGGTTAAAAGCTTGTAAATCAGGTCGGCATTAGCCTTATCGTCTTCAACTACTAAGATGTTCATAATGATATTGTACCTTTAATATGGCGATTACACCGCAGTTCTCACCCTCACTCTCAAGCCATATATCCCCACCGATGAGATGAGAAAGCTTTTTACTCAAAGACAGACCCAAGCCCGTTCCTTTATGTGCTTTTTGCATGCTGTTTTCAAGCTGAGTGAAGTCGGTAAAAAGTCGATCAATCTCCTCTTGGCTTAGACCTATCCCTGTGTCAATGATTTTGACAAGAAGGTACTCGTCCGTATTGGAAAGTTCCAGTCGTATACTCCCTCTGTCGGTAAACTTGATAGCATTGGACAGAAGGTTAAGGATGATCTGCTTCAAGATTTTTGCATCACTTCTAAAAGCTTTTTGTGCATACTCTGTGGATACAAGCTCAAAGTCTAGATCTTTATTCTGGGCCAGGGGCTCAATCATAGCAAAGGTCTCCTTGAGCAGGGCCAAAATATCCAGATCTTCCAGAGTGACATCCATCTTTCCGGCTTCGATCTTGGCAATATCCAAGATACCGTAGATCATTTCAAGCAGATACTGCGCAGAAGATTCAATATTGGAGACGATATCCAACTGTTCATCATTAAGATCTTCGTAGGTGATCATATATTGGGAAAAACCGATGATGGCATTCAGGGGTGTTTTAAGCTCATGCGACATGTTGGAGATAAAAGAAGACTTGGCGGCAGAGGCCGACTGGGTCGTTTTGATTAGGCGGATTTTATCAAGTTGTAACATGACCATTCTTGAGATCGAAGTGTAAAAGCTTTTCTCATTTTTATCTTGAAGAAGCTTTAGATCCAGTACAATCGAACCAAAATATATCTTTTCATCTTTTTCAAAATCATTAACATGCAGGATAATGCCTTTTGATGCATCAGACTGCTCTTTTGTAAAACGGATATCTTTATGTTGGGTGAGGCGACGTATCTGCTCTATAGAAGTCTGTATGCATTCCTCTTCATCTTTGGTCCGGATAATGGTATTAAAGACTTCGATAAGTTGAACGAATCTCCTTAGTCTTATTTTGTTTTCTTCTTCAAGACGTTTGAGTGCTTTGTTCGTGGTACGAAGAAGGGTGTTAAATGCGTCCGTAAGTCGGCCTATCTCATCCTTAGAGCTTGTGTGTAAAGGCCTTGAATAATCCTTTGAATGAATAATACTGTCTGTGACCTCGGTAAGGCTCTGTATGGGCTTGACAATGTGCCTTGTGTATCTTAGCGCAAGGTAGACAACCAGAAGAAGGATGGCGGGAGAGAGGTAAAGCATAAAGCGAATAAAATCATACAAGAAGGCCAGTGCCAGATCTTTTTTAACGGCGTAAACAATATACCAAGCTTCTAAATAAGTATCCATTTGTTGATAGACTATCAGATAATTATCTTGACTCAGGCTGTTCTTCTGGATTTGAGGGGAGATCTCGAAAGAGAGCTTGTTTCCGATACTCAAGCCGTTTTTTGGGTTCATGATGTAGGAGTGGATATGGTCGGTATGACTAATATACTGTTTGAGATTACTTAGGTCATAGGCTAAGACCAAGGTGCCTAACTCCTTGTTCTTTTCGAAACTTGCATAAATCTTGCAGTAGATATAGAGGGTCTTGTCCACGATAAGGTTACCTGCCTCGTAAGGCATATGCTGTGTGATCTTTGTCGGCTTGGATAGCATCATTTTGTCGGAAGATGAGATGACCTTTGAGTGTTTATTGATAACCATAAACTCAAGATTTAAGCCATAATCCTCTTTTTTTTGGCTTAAAAGCCGAGATACTCTTTTATCAATATCTTCGACCAAGATATCATCCATAAGATCGAGCCGACTTAAAAAGGAGACCTCTTTAGTCAGCGAAAGAAGATGGGAGTTTATACGTTTTTTCACCAGAGCTGCCTTATGTTGCTGCTCCGAGATAAGTTTGTCAACGATCTTCGTCTCACTCAGTATGAGGGTATAGACCAGAAAGAGGATGAAGGGTAAAAAACCTATGCTGATAAAGGCGACAAGAAGTCTGTTTCGAAGTGAGGTTGAAAGCATATCAAACATCGTAAGCCCCCCTTTGATAATATTTTTGTACCTTTGAAACAAAGTCTGCAATATCAAAGGGTTTACTCAGATGCGCCTTCACATTGAGTGACAGTCCCTTTAGTATAGCGTCTTTACTTGAAAGTGCAGATATGATGATGATGGGGATACCTGCAAGCTTCTTTTGAGACTTAATGTAGACGATGGCCTCAAAACCGTCTATGACCGGCATCATCAAGTCCATTAAGATCAGTTTGACCTCTTCACTCTCAAGAAGTGCATAGGCCTCTTGTGCATTTCGGGCTTCGAGCACTTCAAAGCCCTCCTTTTTCAAGATCTTAGAGGCCACTTTTCTGTTCATTAGTTCGTCATCGCATATGAGTACAGACATCAATCGTCCCTCCATGTATAGAGGATCTTTACATTTTTATCAATATTTTTGGTATTGACATAGGAGATGGCCCCTTGTACCTTTGTTGTAAATAAAAGCACACTCTCTTGTGACTTTAGTGTGAGGGGGGGTCTGATACCCAGATAATGCTGCTTTGTCCAGTAGGGTTTTAACCGCTGAAAGCTCATCTTTAAGAGCTCTTTTTCAAATTTTTTGCGCAGAGGATCATGACTGGGTAGGTTAAGAGGGACAAGATGAAGACCCTTCATGTGGGTCAACTTCTTAAGAAATACTGCCCGGATCTGTGAGGGGGTGAGCTCTTTGAGCATCTGGTTGGAGATAACGGCATATTCATCGGCAAAAGAGGGCAGTGCGATGGAGATCAGAAGTATCACAATGTTTAATTTCATTAGAATAAGACCGAAAAGGAGAAGATTAATTGGTTGTCACTGTTGTTGCGATGTTGTTGATATTCGGTTTTTAGAGCAACCGGATACAAAGGTCTGTAGGTATATCCGAAGATGGCCATGGTCCCATCTCTGTTTTCGAGTTCGTCCTTATAGGATTCTAAGCGAATAATTCCGATATGTTGTGCGGTAAAACGGTACAGTCCCTGTACATAAGCAGCATAATTACTATGTGAATCCTTTGACTTCTGTCTGCCCAGTTCAGCCAATAGCTGATAGCTCTCTTTTTCTAGTTTTGCAGAGATAAGGCCATAAGCAAAATCGTTTACATCATGGTGGTTCTCTCTTTTAGAAAAATACCCTCCGTTAAGTTTAAAGGTGTAATCATCTTTTTCATAGCTAAGGCCTAGGGCATAGTGTTGATCGATATTATAGTTGTTGTACTCATCGTCTATAGGGGTGTTGTTTTGAAGGGTAAGGTCAACTCTTATCTCATCTTCATCAAAATATGAGAAGCTCAGGTCAAGGCCGCTGGTAAACTTTGGAAAGATGACCTTGGTGACTTCCGGACTAGAAGTAGTGGCGCGAAGGACATTGATGGGCATCAGGTTCCAAAACCCGATTGCAGAGTTAAACTTACCCGTGCGTAGGCTATAGTTGTCATTTAAGGTATAGTCAATATAGAGTCTTTCTATATAAAGGTTATGATCACGCTGTGTTGTTTTTACATCCCCATTATAGGTCTGTACATATAACTCTTTAAACTCCAGTTCGGCAAGATAGGAGATGGTATTGTTTCCCCCGTAACTTAAAAAAGAGATGTCATCGACACTGAACCTTTTTTCTTCATCTATCTGCGTGTAGTCCAGCGAAAAGTAACCTCCAACGTACAGAGGGAAGCTTCCTAGCTGGTAGCCTTCACCTAAGACATATTTATCTTGGGCCTGTAGGGGAAGCATAAACATTGAAAAGATAAAAAGATAGACCAAAGGCATTGTTTTCCTTATAAACGATGTTTAAAAAGTAGATAGAGCAGAGCATAGGCGATATCGTACGTACCCACCAATACCCCTAGAGTATCAACACTTCTTATGAGGAACAGGGAGAGAAAGAGAGTTCCTGTTATGAGTCTGGCAAGGGATGTCAACCAGGCTAGAAAATGCGACTTTTTGCGTATTCCTATGAAGTGTATCATACCGACAAAACCCATAAAACCAAAGACAAGATAGTACTGTGGGTAAAAGTCAAAGCCCACATATCCAAATAGGAGAGGAGCTGCCATAAACAAGAGCAGAGCACCGAAGCCGTCTGAGGCAAAACCGCCAAGATGGTAGAGTTGGAGATAAGAAGGTCTTGTGTAGACGGTCTTTTGGGCAATGTAGTAGATCAAACCGGATAAGGCAAGCAGCCCGGCAATGAAGCGTATCCACCACATCACGATAATATCAACACTGAAGAGACCCGCTTCATCAAAGCCGGCAAGGGTAAGTGGAACAAAGATGATTCCGATCACATAGAGCCAAAAGTGGGAAAATGTTTCAGGAAGTTTATAAAAATAACTCACAATGCTTAAGGACATAAAAAAGATACCCAGACCGACGGCAACATGCGCGTGCGCGACAATAAGATCGTTTCGGTGAAACGGCCATCTGATCTCCGGGATAAAAAGGATATTTCCCTGAACCATGACAAACAAAAATGCCCATAGAGAGATAAACAGATAGGGTGTCTGTTTGAAGTCGAGCTTGGCATCCTTATACCACTTGACAAGAAGGGGTGCATAGGCAAAGGTCATCCATTGAAAGAGCCACTCTTCATGATAGGAAAGTTCTCCTCTGAAGACACGCAGTCCAACAGAAAGAGCATAGGCTGCGAGGGGAAGAATCCAAAGTGCATGCCATTTGGCCCTGAAGGCCTCTTTTGCATGAAGTTTGATCATCAGATAGAACAGGGGAACGATAGTAAAGCTCATCCCCAAAGTATTGTCGCCATGCGGACCGCTAAGGGTGGCTTCGACCTGTCCGTAGTTTGGATTCATCAACACGATCAGTGAAACAGGGGCAATAAATAAAACAGCTTTGGAGACTTTGACCCATAGGGGCTGTACCTCATACTGCTTGATGGTCTTAAAGATAGCAATGATATAAAATATCCCTGAAGTCGCAAGAACAAAATTAAGGGCATAGGCAAAATCATAAAAAGCCAGACCCCTTTGACTGCCTAAAGAGATAGAGACTACGGACATAAATAAAAACAGATGCCATAATAAAAAGTAGTTTTTCATTGGTGTAACCGCTTCACTTAGATCTAGCCTGTCTTTGGCAAAAAGAGCAAAAGGAAGGAGTGACAGCGCCAACATTATCGGACCGTATAGCATCAAAGTGATGTGAAGTGAACGTGTAGTTCCCGCATTGAGCAAGGTCGTATCCAAGAGATTAAGACCAAGGAGCTGGGCGGCAAAAATAACCCCGACTAAAACAGAGGCCAAAAAGATAAAAACCCAAACGGGCATGACTGAGTCTATGAGTTTAGAGAATTTTTCCATCTTTCATCCTTATGGTTTGACTTGCAAAACCTTGAACCTGCATGTCATGCGAGGCAAGGACTACGGTTGTCCCTTTTTTTACAGCCTTGGCTAAAAGCTCGTACACAATGGCGCTATTGTTTGAGTCAAGGCTTCCCGTAGGTTCATCTGCGAAGATAATGCCGGGTTTATTGATCAAGGCGCGGGCCAGAGCAACCCTTTGCCTCTGTCCGCCTGAGATCTCATTGGGGAAGCGACGTGCAAGCTCCAAAATCCCGAGCTCTTCCAAAAGAGCATTGATATTTTCCTTTTTCTCTTTAAGCGCAGCAAGCGCTATGTTTTCATACACGCTAAGGTAGTTTATAAGATAATGAAACTGAAACACAAAACCGATATTGTGTTGACGAAAAGTGTCCAGATTTGAAATATCATCTACACGAGAACCTTGAATGAGAAGTTCGCCCTGTGACGGTTTAAGAAGGGTGGATAGGATAGAGAGCAGAGTAGACTTTCCGCTTCCGCTCTCGCCGCTTAAAAAGACAAGCTCACCTTCGTTTATCTCAAAAGTGAGATCATGCAAGACCTGCTCATTTCCGTAAAAATGTGAGATATGCGATGCCCTGATCATGAGCATCCTTGATTGATCAATAAAATAGGGTCTGTCTTAGAAGCTATCCATGCCGGCATTAAAGAGCCAAGCAGGGCCATAAACAGAGTAGAAGCCAAAACATACAAGGCAATACTGAGAGAAAGGGAACCGTTGACATAGCCTTGAAGCATTTGTATATGCGGCAAAAGGGCTAAGATACCAAGACTCAGTATGAGAGCAAAGAGATAGGCAGACAGACTCACGATAAGGGTCTCAATAAAGAGGTTCTTCATGATAAAAAATCGACTTTTACCCAATGCACGCATGATCCCAAACTCCTCTTTCCTTGAATTGACGATCATACTCATCACGGATGCTATACCTATCAAACCCATGGCGAAGGCAAGCGAAGAGATCACCAAAGAGGAGGTTTCGATGATCTTAAATTGGTTGTACTCTTGTATAAAGCTTTTAGTTGTCTTGACCTCAATATCATTATCTAAAAGAAGGATGTTTTGCACCAGAGTGTCTGTATGCCTGGGAGAATCTGCGCTCACTAAGATAAAAGAAGCAGAACGGGAAAAAAGTTTTCCTGCATCGTCTATATTCATCACGACACCACCTTCTTCAAAACCGATATCACTGCTGTATGAGCCTGATATCTTAAAACGTTTGCTGCCTATCTTAACGCCTCTTCCTCGAAGTTGTTTCGCCAGGGTCTTTCCTAGAAGGACTTCTGAGTTTTTAGGGTATCTCCCCTTTGCAAGCCTGTAGTGCGAAAGGTGGTTCTTACTTACGCCGTAGATACCGGCAATGGGGATATGCCCTACGGGAGATGCCCCTACGATCATCGCATAACTTGACTTAACATGAGACAGCGTGTCGATCTTCTCCAAGAGAGAGATGTCTACGTTGGAAAAAAAAGTGTCGGCGATCCCGCGCTGCGTTATGATGATCTCCCCATCGGTCTTAATCATCTTTGAGTACATTCCGATCACGCCTTGAGAGATGGATGAGATCAAAAAGATAGCCATCACGGCAATCGTGATAGAGGAAAATATTAAAAAACTTTTAAAGGGATTTTTTCTCAAGGCCTTGAAGGAGATCACTTTTGTATAGCTGCTTTAAGTTCTTCTGTTGTAGAAATATAAGAGATGCTTTGAACTTTGCCATCTTCTATACGGGCCAAGGTGATTTTTTCTTCTTTGTGCGGAACAAAGTTTTGAAACTTCTCATCATAATGAAGATAGACCAGATGTTTGTACTTTTGCATCTTAGGCAGAGCGAAAAGATTGGTGATAACCCTTGGCATCTTGTTGATATCAGCGATAAATACAGCCCTGTGTTTTGACATGTAAAAGGGGTCCTGGGTGTTCAAAAAGTCGTTGACCAATGCACCCGTGTTTTTTTCGAATGCGATCACAACAAGTTGTGTACTCCTGGGGATTTTCATCTGACGTCCATGTGGGGTCTCATATCTATAATCGTTTAGTGTTTGAAGAGGAGAATCCACTCCAAACGGCTCAGCAATAAGAAGCGAAACATTCAGAGCTAAAACGGCTACAAGTTTATGCATTTTTTCCCTTGGATAGTTCTTAGTAGAATTGTACAGAGAAACTATGAATGGTTTATGAAGATTATATTACCTTTTGTCTACTCAAGGGTTGCAACAGTCAAAACGGGCACTTCACTTGCAGACCTGTGTATGGCGAAGGTTGTTCTATTTTCGGTGAAAATTATTATAGATAGTATGCCTATCTTTAAAATATACCAGTTTAAGATAGATATTGAATGCTTACCCCTAGCTTTGTGCTATAATCTTCCCCACGTATAAGAGAAGGAAAATTTATGGAACGCAAGATGGATGAGAATGATTTCATTGTCTCAAAAACAGATTTAAAGGGTAAGATCACCTACTGTAACCGTATCTTCATGGATATGGCTGAATACAGCGAAGAGGAGCTTCTAGGGGCACCTCACAATATTATTCGTCATCAGGATATGCCACAAGCGGTATTTAAACTTCTGTGGGAGCGTATTCAAAAGAAAGAAGAGGTCTTTGCTTATGTACTAAATGCGACTAAAAATAACAATGAGTACTGGGTTTTTGCCAATGTGACCGCTTCTTTAGACACAGTTGGAAATATCATCGGGTATTATTCAGTCCGACGCAAACCCAATCCCAAGGCCATTGAGATCATTAAGCCCCTCTATGCACAGATGGTTCAGGTAGAAAAGAGAAGTGGGGTGGATGCTTCGATGAAAATCTTAACGGATCTACTAGAAAAGAAAGGAATGAGTTATGACGAACTTATCATCGCTATCCAGGAATAAACAGAGTCTGCTACTCTTAATAGGCTTACTTTTTGTTGCTATTTATACGATCTTCATCGGCGAGTATATTCTATTCTCTATCAGTATAGCAGTAATCTTCGGATCGCTATTTGTCTCTTCGGACACATCAAAACTCAGCGTATACCTGCGTGATGAGGTAAGACGTGTACTTAAGGCAACCGCCCAAGGCGACCTTGAACAGAGAATTACGCATATTCACTCACAAGACAAAGGGCAAGAGGATCTGGCTTGGGCGGTTAATGATGTCCTTGATCAGCTGGAGGCCTTTATGCGTGATGTCTCTACTTCTATTGCAATGGCCTCAGACGGAAAGACTTTTCGCCGCACCTTTCCAAGCGGTTTGCATGGGATGTTCAGAGAAACATGTATACAGTTAAACGACTCGATTGAGGCTATATCTTTAGGACACAAGACCAAAATTAAGGGAGAAGTGGCTGCAAAGTTTAACGGACTTGGCGGTGGACTGGCCGGCGGTTTGAAGCTGATTCAAAATGATGTGCATAATGCAGAGACTGAGTCAGAAGGGATCGTTACGAACGCTCAGGTTACAGCAGATGAAGCGGCTAAGAGTAGAGAGAGCGTCTATTCTGTCAGCAAAAAACTTTCTGAGCTTGATGAACTTATCAGTGCCTCGCACGAGGGTGTAATAAGTCTGCACAGCCGCTCTCAGGAGATATCTGAAGTGGTTGGATTGATCAAAGATATAGCAGATCAAACAAACCTGCTTGCCTTAAATGCCGCGATAGAAGCTGCGCGTGCGGGAGAGCATGGACGCGGTTTTGCTGTGGTTGCCGATGAGGTCAGAAAACTTGCGGAACGTACGCAAAAAGCAACGCAGGAGATAGAGATAACTATATCGACCCTGCAGCAAGAGTCAAGTGAGATTCAGAGTAATTCCGAACAGGTATCGGACCTGGCAACAAGCTCTAGCGAGGAGATCCAAAGTTTTGAAAAAGCTTTTTCAAGTTTTCATGAAACAGCTCAGGCATCGGCGCAATCAGCCAATCTTATTCAAAACCGCCTCTTTGTTACTTTAGCGAAGATAGATCATATCATTCTCAAGTCTCACGCCTATTCAACCGTCTTGGATGAACATAAGGGTGAAAGCTTTGACAGCGCCGAGACCTGCCGACTCGGACAATGGGTAGCTTCCTCGGATGTTGAACGTTTTAGTCATACAAGGGCCTTTTCTCAGCTTCATGCACCGCATAAGACAGTCCATGAGAGCCTACATGCCAATATGCACTTTGTTGAAGATGGAACAAGCTTTGACGGAAAAAATCCAGCTACTATAGTAGCAAACTTTGAAAAGATGGAAGCTGCCAGTAGAGAGCTGTTTGATACACTTGATGCAATGGTCGTTGAGTGATTTACATTCCATTTACTCTAGTATATTAAAATTTTGATATCCACCTTATGCATGATTTGGTTGGAAACAGGGCTTAACCTTCCCCCCAATTGTTGGACCTGTCTAGATAATTTATTACTTTTTGCATGTTAAAGTGTTGGATTCCCCTGTCCGACACTTATTTATCAACACCCATACTCCCAAGTTCAACTTTTTATGATAGAATAATTTTAACTTTCCAAATGGCACTTCCAATAATCCTAATAATTTTTAGAAAGAAATGAGGTGCCTCATTAAAGGATCTACTATTAGACGATGCGCACTTGTAGAAGATGATACTGTTTTTTTGGCCTTAATGCATAATTTTTTTGAAAAAAAATCGTGGATATGTGATGATTATATTGATGTCAGCAGTGTTTTAAAAGGTGTTGAAAAGACGGTCTATGATCTATACATCATTGATATCAATCTTCCTGAATCAGACGGGATATCCCTAGTAAAAGAACTTCGTCTAAAGTACCCGCAGGTGCCAATTATAATGGTGAGTGGATATAAGGATATAGAGACTATCATGCAGGCGTATGAAGTAGGGTGTGATGAGTATCTCAAAAAACCCTTTGATCTTCGTGAGTTGGAGATAAAGGTCTCTAAATTGATGAATGACAAGCTCTTTGACTTGAGTGATAATGTAAAATATGATATCTTCGGACGTGTTTTATACATTGACAATGAAGAGGTTCATCTAAGTCAAAAAGAGTCGAACCTTTTGCATGCATTTATGAGCAATATCAATAGAGAACTGACACATGACTACTTGGAGTCTGTTATTTGGGGCGGGCTAGAGGACAACGGCCATGCCTTGCGTAATCTTATTTTACGTCTTCGTAAACGTATCGGTTCGGACATTATCGATACGGTTCAGGGAAAGGGATATATATTACGTCTGAATGCAGAGGGTTAAAGGTATCTGTTACTTCTGTGTTAAAAGAGTGTATTCGAGGGGCGCAAGGTGGACTACTGACGTTTGGTATAAAGCAGTTTTTGGTATTTTTTTGAGTAAGAGATATCAAAAACATAATCCCACCTACCTTCTTTGGTATTTTTACATAAGAGTGAGCCTGAGGCCAGCAGATAGCCTCTGCTAGCATTCAGTGGATCAAGTCGATTTAAAAGATAGGTGTCGATGCTTGTTTCGGTGTTGTTGGTATAGGTATTGATAATACTGCTTTGCCCTTTGTGGTGGCGGCATAAGCCACTCAACTGTACCATTGAGGAATAGGACCAAATACCGATGTTCAGAGCGTCTATATCAATGTTTTTTAGGTCAAAATAGTCGATATACCAGCGCAAGCTATATCCTTGCAGCTGCTCTTTTGCATGTGTGATGAGAAAGTACTTGCTTCTGCCCTTGCGCTTAACCTCAAAATCATCATCCGAGTTGACACATTTCATCCAACCCTCATACCCACGTAAACGCTTCAGTCTGTATTGGCTTTTTATGTTGGAGAACTCAAAGTCAATTGAGTCATACTCGCTTGCGATAGAGGCGCCAAACTGTTTTCCAAACTGAACGCTTCCCTTAATATCTTCGCAATAATCGACCAGGTCACTTAGCCGGGAAAACTTTCCCAGCACACTTTCATTACGCGTTTTATATAATGTCTTGCGAGCGCTTTCTGCGATGATGATAAAATCATTCTCAGCTACGATATAGTCTTTGAGGTTTCGTATTCTCTTGGGTTTTATTCCATTTTGATAGCCATAGCTTGTTGAAGTTTTGACTTTTTCTACACTTTCTTGTCCCATACGTATCAGGGTACAGCCCGTAAAATAAAAGAAAATAGTAAGTAATAAACCGGAAGAGAGAAGTGTTTTCATGATTGCTTTTACCTGATAATAACATAAGGGAGTTTAAAGTTGACGGTATTAAGATCTGTTAAGTCGTGAATCGTGCATCTTTAAAGAAAAAGTTGAAAAGTAAGGTTTTTGAGTTGAGTGGTGCGGATGAGAGGACTTGAACCTCCACACCTTGCGGCACTAGATCCTAAGTCTAGCGTGTATACCAATTTCACCACATCCGCGCACGTTGTTATAGAAAGGTATTGATATTGTTAATTCTGCTTTATGAATGGTGCGGATGAGAGGACTTGAACCTCCACACCTTGCGGCACTAGATCCTAAGTCTAGCGTGTATACCAATTTCACCACATCCGCGTATAAAACAGAATTAACAATATCAAAAAACTGCTAAGATTTTGATTTCTTTATTTTCATGTAGAAAATAAAAGCTTCAGTGCCATAGCGGCTAGCGTAGAAAAGTGGGCTTATGCTCATTTTTCGTTCAAATAGGTGGTACGCCCTAAAGGATTCGAACCTTTGACCTACGCCTTAGAAGGGCGTTGCTCTATCCAGCTGAGCTAAGAGCGCATACATAGGTTGGTGACCTAAATGGTACGCCCGACAGGATTCGAACCTGTAACCAACGGATTCGAAGTCCGTTACTCTATCCAGTTGAGCCACGGGCGCGCACTGTTCTAAAAGTGGACAAATCAAAAAACTCTATAAACTCATAGAGAGCTTTTAGCTAAGTCGATTTTCAAGATTTTTTAAATTTAAATGGGGTGGGATACGGGATTCGAACCCGCGACCCCCGGCACCACAAACCAGTGCTCTAACCAGCTGAGCTAATCCCACCATGTGTGTAAAAATCAAAAATATTGAAAAAATTCATTTTTAAGAAAACGAATAAAAAAGTGGTCGGGGCGAAAGGACTCGAACCTTCGACCCCCTGGTCCCAAACCAGGTACTCTAACCATACTGAGCTACGCCCCGACACATTTAAACCAACTAATTGGTGAGGCGAAATTATATACAAAAGGTTCTTTAATGTCAATAGCTTTTTTGCTAAATATTTAAATACACAGATGTTACATTTTTTTAAATGCTTATTGAGTATAATCACGCATAATTAAAGGTTATCAATGAAGATCGCACGTTTTACACAAATAGGGTTTGTTTTAGCTGCAGCAGGTTCGGCAGTCGGTTTGGGAAATGTCTGGAAATTTCCTTATGTAGCAGGTGAATATGGGGGAGGGGCCTTTGTTTTTGTTTATCTTATAACGGTGCTTGCAATAGGCTTTACGGTCATGATAGCGGAGATGCTGATCGGATATATGGGCCGCTTGGATGCTGTTGGGTCTTTTGAAAAGCTTTCTCCTAAACATAAGCGTTCTTGGAAGCTTGCTGGCTTTATGGGCTTTACCGGTATTTTGATCTTGACTTTTTATTCCGTAGTGATTGGCTGGATCTTTCACTATATTACGGTTACGCTAATACACCTTCCTTCTTCAGTTATGGAAGCTGAACAAAGTTTTCATGAGCTTTTAACAAGAGATATCGGAACACAGCTTTTTTATCATACACTGTCTTTTTTAGTCATTGTTGCCATTGTCATCCGTGGTATCAAGGGCGGGATAGAGAAGATGAACTATTTTATGATGCCTGTGCTTATGCTCATAGTGCTCGGTATGTTCTTGTATGCGATGCGTTTAGATGCTTTTGCACAAGCCTGGGAGTTTATGTTTGCACCTGACTTTTCAAAGATCAACTCTGAAGCCTTGGTGACGGCAGTGGGGCATGCATTTTTCACCCTTTCTTTAGGTATGGCATCTATTTTGACCTACTCGGCCTCTTTGCCCAAGGGTGTGAATCTAAGGAGGACATCTTTGATCGTTGTTGGGCTGGATACAGGGATTGCCTTGGTTGCCGGTCTTATGTTATTCACTTTTTTGTTTGAATACGGGGCGGAAGCATCCAAGGGGCCGGGACTTGTTTTTATCTCTTTGCCTGCGGTATTTTATGAGATGGGAAGTACCGGAACCTTTTTGGCGATTGTATTTTTTATCGGATTGGCATTTGCCGGACTGACTTCTGCTGTCTCTTTACTTGAGCCAATGGTGCAATATCTGATTGACAGGTTTTCACTTTCACGTATGAAGGCTAGTCTAATGGCAGGTTCTTTTTTTTATAGTATAGGCATATTGGCCCTTTTATCCAACAGTGAGGAGTTCGGACAATACCTGACCTTTGGCAGTAAAAACCTTTTTGATTGGGTGGATTTTTTTACAGCTTCCATACTTCTTCCTCTGGGAGGTCTGCTTATGTCAATCTTTGTAGGCTATGTCATGCCTCGTACTCAGGTCAGAGCTGCCTTGAACAACTCTATGTCAGATAGCTTCTTCTCTTTTTGGTATTTTTGCCTTCGTTACCTGGTGCCGCCAGCCTTGGGTGTTGTGATGATAAACCTCTTGGACGTGGTTGCAATAGAGTTGATCATGCCTACATTTATTGTGGCCTACTGTGTCACGGCACTGTTTGGGTATGGAAATTATTTAAAAAAGAAAAATGCATAGTGAGAGTACACCGGAATAATCAATGTCAAGTTAAGAAGAAGGCGTGAAGGTTCAAACTGCGCAAGAAGAAAGCAGCTAAGTGTTATCACAAGAAGCAGGAGCTCCTTGTAGTTTAGAACTGAATCATTCCGTCAATAGGAGAGGATGCTGTCGCGTATGGACGCTTTGGGATTCTGCCTGCAAGATAAGACATTCTACCCGCTTGTATAGCATGTTTCATCGCCTCAGCCATGATCATAGGGTTTTGGGCCTGTGCGATGGCCGTGTTTGTTAAAACACCGTCTGCCCCCAACTCCATGGCATACGCCGCATCTGAGGCGCAACCTATACCCGCATCGACAATAACGGGCACATTGATAGCTTCTCTGACAAAAACGATGTTGTACGGGTTTTGGACACCAAGTCCTGAACCGATCGGTGCAGCTAAAGGCATTACCGCATCTGCGCCCGCATCTTCCAAACGTTTTGCCATGATCGGATCATCAGAAGTGTAGGCCATGATAGTAAAGCCCTCTTTAGACAGAACCTCACATGCTTTGATCGTCTCAAGAACATCAGGATAAAGCGTTTTTTCTGTATCGCCGATGACCTCAAGCTTGATAAGGTCGATTCCCGTTGCTTCACGCGTCAAACGAAAAAGTGTGATGGCTTCTTCCGCTGTTGTACATCCCGCAGAGTTAGGTAGGAACTTCACATTGGTCCCCTTAAAGGTGTCACGGAGGTTTTCCTTGTTCGGGTCTGTGATGTTGAGCCTACGTACGGCAACGGTGATCAGCTCAGAACCTGAGGCCAAGGTAGCTGCCTTGGTCGTTTCAAAGTCCGCATATTTACCACTTCCGACGATAAGGCGAGAACCAAGTTCATATTTTCCGATTTTTAAAATGTTATCCATGTAGTAAATCCTAGAAATTTTTTATTGTGTGCTTTATAGCACAGACAATCTGATAGCTTATTGAAGTAAAGCGATTACAGTGCGTGGCAAAAGCTCATATTCAAGTAGGTGAATCCTGTTTTTAAAGGATTCAAAACTCTCATTTTCGATACGGGGAAGCTCTTTTTGTGCGATGACAGTACCGCCGTCAAGTTCTTCACTTACCCAGTGAACGGAGACCCCGGCCGGTTTATCCGGGTATTCAAAACTTTGCTCAATAGCTTTCGCCCCTTTAAAATGCGGAAGCATAGAAGGGTGCAGATTAATAGACTTGATGTTTTGAGTAAACAGAGGTGTCAAGATCCGCATAAAACCGGCTAGAACGACAAGATCGGGCTTATAGTAGTTAATACGATTGACCAGGTCCTGATCAAAAGACTCTCTTGAGTCGTAATCTTTGTGATTGATGATATTAACGGGGATTTTGAAGGGTTTTATCTTCTCGATGCCCTTGGCGTCTTTTTTATTGGTAATGGTCGCCACCACGTCAATATGATCCTGTTTTTCAACCTCTTTAATGATGTGAAGCATGTTATTGCCTTCACCACTAAAGAGGATTACAATTTTTTTGCGAATAGGCATAGATGCCTCCCTTGTATGGAGCTTGTGTTTTTGTTATAAATGAGAGAGTCCTTCAATGATATCTTCGGGGGTTAAGGCGTATGAGTTTTTACCTATAGCTTTGGCACTGAATGTTTGTGCCAGCGAGGCTTGTATGGCTGCCTCTAATGGAGAATAACCCTGAGCCAGTAAGGCACCGCACAATCCCGACAGGATATCCCCGCTCCCGCCCTTGGCCAAGACTGAACTTCCGTGCACATTGATGTAAAAAACCTTGTTGTGGGCAATAATAGTATTCGCACCCTTTAATACAAGAGTGATGTTAGGGTAGGTTTTGGAGAAAAGTTCGGCATATTTAAATCGATTGTCTTGAAGCTCGGATACAGAGATATCCGCGAGAGAGCACTTCTTTAAGATGTGAACAAACTCTTTGGGGTGGGGCGTGATAATCAGACTTCGGTGCAAAAGGTCATAAAAGATGGAGTGATAAAAGATATCAGCATCAAGTACAAGAGGAATCTCATGCGCAAAAATCGCAGAGAGGCGATCGCGTTGAAAGTTCTTTCCCAAACCCATGCCACAGGCGATTGCAGTGGTATTTTGAGGAAGGTTTTCATCTTGCATAAGGGCATATGGCAAGCCTGTGAGCTTCTCCCCTACGAGTGTAACCAGGCCAGCACCATAGCGCAGCGCAGATAAGGCTGCAATGATGGCTGCCCCCTCTTTTTCTCCGTGCAGAAGGCTAAGGTGTCCAAAGCTTCCTTTGTGGGTGTTTTTCTTATCTCTAAAGGGAGGTCTAAGATCACTCTCATCTAAAAGTTTCCAGTTCGTTTCCGTCTCATAAATATCTTTATGAATACCAAGGTCTATCTGACGGATCTCACCGACATTTTCCTTTGCCCTGTCTGAATAAAACCCACGTTTGAGTGCCCCCATGCTCAAGGTGACATCGGCTATAAAAGCATGTTGATACACGTGCCCGTCTTTATTAAGACCCGAAGGCATATCGCAGGCTATTTTTGTACCTGTAAAAAGGTTAAGCTGCTCCAGTACAGAAGAGTTTTCCTGGTCCATCTCACGGTTTAATCCTGAACCAAAAAGAGCATCAACAATAACATCCGCATCTTCCAATGCCTGTATCGGTTCGATACCGATAGCCTGTGCACGTTGAAGTTGACGTTTTCCAATCTCCGTACAGGGGGCTTGATGAAGATAGAGCCTTATGTCATAGGTGCGGTACAAAAGACGAGCCAGTGTGATTCCGTCTGCCCCGTTGTTTCCGGAACCACAGATGATTAAAACAGATCCTGCTCTCTTGCAATGTTTCTTGATGTATAAGGCTATACCATTGGCGGCATGCTCCATCAGCAGGTCTTCACTGAGGTGAAGGGAGTCATAACAGCGTTTGTCAAGGGAATTAACTTCATAAAAAAGATTCTGCATTACAGGGCCTTGCTGTGTTCTTGATTGTCTATGTAATTATAACGAAGCTTTTAATCAATAAAATTTAATGTGTTTAGTATTTTAATTTATTTTACTTAAGTATAAAAACCTATTATAATTTGTCTAATAAAAAGGTCATCTCAGACATAGAGATGGATATTTAAGGAATTATATGGCTTTTTCAAAAGCAAAACGCAAGGGAACGATCAGCGGTATTATCTTTGTCGCTCTGGTCGCAGCGGCAGCTACGTATATTGCTGAACTTGCTCCGGTCGCAAAACTGGGGATATCCCCTCTTGTTGTTGGTATCGTTATCGGTATCTTTTATGCTAACACCTTGCATAATAACTTTCCATCAGCTTGGGAGACGGGCATTACTTTTTCGGGAAAAAAGATTTTACGTTTTGCTATCGTGTTTTACGGATTTAGAATAACCTTTCAACAGATCGCCGAGGTAGGATTAGAAGGCTTTATGGTCTCTCTTTTGATGTTATCTTCAACGATGATCATCGGTATCTGGTTGGGAACTAAGGTCTTTGGAATGGACAAAGAGACATCTACCTTAACGGCAGCAGGTGCTTCCGTGTGTGGCGCAGCCGCAGTGCTGGCAACAGAACCGGTGCTGAAGGCAGAAGAGCATAAAACTGCTATTGCTGTTTCGATGGTTGTCTTATTTGGAACGATCTCAATGTTTTTATATCCGGTGCTGTACGCGGCTATTATCGAACCATCGGCAGGATTTTTACATATGAGTCCATCTACTTTTGGTATGTATGTAGGGGGAACAATTCATGAAGTGGCCCAGGTTGTGGCTGTCCCTGCTTCCGTTCCGGGTGCTTCTGAGTCTATGGCAAACACGGCGGTTATTGTTAAGATGACACGTGTGATCATGATTGCCCCGATGTTGATTGTTTTAGGACTGATCCTCTCTTACTCTGCGAAAAAAGAGGGAACGCAAGGAGGGAAACTTCAGTTGGTCATTCCCTGGTTCGCGGTATATTTTGTGGGGATGGCAGGTCTGAATTCACTTATTCACAACTATACGCAAAGTGCACCTGCGGATATCGCATCAATGATCAAGGTGGTGATTGAGGATATAAACATCATCGATACCTTTTTATTGACGATGGCGATGACGGCACTTGGTATGGGAACGCGTTTTGCAAAGTTTAAAGGCCTTGGTCTTGCCCCGATATATACGGCAAGCGGTATGTTCCTCTGGCTTGTTATCGGTGGTTTTGTTATCACACAGTGGGTAGTTGCTACTTTCTGATAAAAAAAAATCTTCTTATCTGTTCACTATAGAGTAAGAAGGTAGAAGATTTAGTAAATCTGAGATACAATAGTACATGATAATTAATCTTTCAGATGGACAAAGAACTCAGCAAGAATCCAATCGTGAACGTGAGATTGAAATCACGAAGATGCGCAAAGTTATCTCGACTTGGAGCAAAAAAGAGATCCAGTCTTATGTCTACAATAATAACAGAACCTATCCCTGTAACGATGCGGGAATGGCCGCTGTACTGGAACGTTTTATCAATACAGACGAATTTCAGATCGGACATATGTCAGAAGAGCTGAAAATGGGTTTTGATATCGTTTTGGCTATCTCCAGAAATCATAAGATATATTTTAAAACTACGGATCTTATCTATACCTTTATCAAACATTTCGAAGAGGTTATCCACTCTTATGACCGACAATCCGCACAAACGTATTATCATAAGTTGATCAAAGCATACGAAAAAAGTGTTCAAATGGTCAATAAAAAGCTTGAAATTGAAAAAGAGATCCGCGTTAAGTATAAATAGATCTACCGTCTGCGGTAGGAGAGTGCTTCCAGAAGGTGCTCTTTTTGTATGTCTCTCTCCCCTGCAAGATCTGAAATGGTCCTTGCTACTTTTAAAATTTTGTTGACGGAGCGAAAGCTCAGTCCAAACTGTTCGCTTGCTTGGCGCATAAGCTCTTCTAATTCAGGTGTCAGTGCGCAAAATTTCTGGATCTCACTGTCTTCAAGTTTTCCGTTTGGACGGGCTTGTTGCCGCTCCTCTTTTAAACGCAAGGCAGAAAAAACCTTTTCATGCATTTGCATAGATGATTGGCTTGGCTTATCGTTACTGTTGGAGGGTTGCATCTGGATAGAAACATCGATACGATCTAAAAAAGGTTCCGAAAGGCGGTTTTGATAGCGTTTGATCTCTAGGTCAGTGCATCTACAGGATTTTTGTTCGTGGTAAAGGTTCCCACAGGGACAAGGGTTCATAGCTGCAACAAACATGATGTCCGTGGGATATTCTATCTTAGTATTCACTCTGGAGATCATGATACGGCGGTCTTCAAGCGGCTCACGCAAGGCTTCTAAAATATTTTTAGAAAAATGCGGAAGCTCATCAAAGAATAAAATACCGCCATGGGCAAGCCCTATCTCACCAATTTTTGAACTTTTTGATCCACCTCCAAAGATACTTGCCGGAGTTGAGGTATGATGGGGATACCGAAACGGTCTAAGGGGGCTGAAGTCCGGTTCGACCCCCTCCAGGGCATTTAGTTTTGCATTTTCGAGTATCTCATCCATGTGCAGGGGAGGAAGGATATAGGCTAAGCGTTTAGCTATCATACTCTTACCGCAACCGGGGCTTCCCTCCAAAAGGATATTGTGCATACCTGCTGCACAAATGAGCGCAGCTCGTTTGGCATTATCCTGACCTTTTATCTCTTTGAAGTCAAAGGGGTAAGCGTGTTGATAAAAGAGCTTGCCCCGGTCAGTTTGAATAAAGGGATGTTCAAAAGTATTGACGTTAGCAGGAGAAACTGCCTCGCTTGAAGTGAAAAAATCAATACACTCTTTTAAATTATTTACCCCGTAGAACTCTGCATTGGGAATACAAGAGAGTTTATCAAGAGCAGAGTGTGGAACAATGGCTTTTTTTAATTCCCCCTTCTGGGTTAAGGACAAGATCAGTGCAAAAAGAGAAGAGGTCTCTTTTACCTCTCCATCCAGACCAAGTTCGCCAAAGATATAAAAGTCTTTAAAATCAAGTTCTCTGTTCTGCAGGGCAATTAAAAGTGCCCCGCAAAGGTCAAAATGCGTCCCCTCTTTCTTTAGATCAGAAGGTGAAAGGTTGATAATGATACGCATGGGAGGAAAGACATAGTCATTGGCATACAGGGCCGATTTTATTCTTTCCTTAGACTCCTGAATGGAAGCATTGCCCAGACCGACTATGGAAAAAGAGGGGAGACCTTTGGAAAAGCTTGTCTCAACAGTGACTGTTTTAGCCTGGATACCTTCAAAGCTACCTGAATATACTTTTTTCATGTGGACAGTCTATGGTATTCATGCTTAATATTAATTAAGAACTTAATTTAACATTTTATATTAATAAAAAAGTATTTTGAGAAGTAATCGTTCTGTATCTAACTTAGTATAAAGTTCTTCCAAAAGAAGAATATACACAGCTGAAAGGGTATATAAGTAAAGTGAAATACAGATCAATATTTATTTCGGATGTTCATCTTGGTACACGTTTTTCGCAAGCTGAAAAGTTATTGGAGTTTTTAAAAGATAATGAGTCTGAGCATCTCTATCTTGTGGGTGATATTATAGACGGTTGGGCGATTAAGCGTAAGTTTAACTGGTCGCAGTCAAGTTCGGATGTCATACAAAAGATACTCAGAAAAGCAAGAAAGGGTACAGAGGTGATCTACATAACGGGCAACCATGATGAGTTCTTACGTCCTTTTATTCCTTTATTGCTAGGAAACAGCCTGACGATAGCCAATGAGTTTTCGCATGTAGGGGTTGACGGAAAAAAATATTTTGTGACGCACGGGGACTTTTTTGACAGTATCACTATGAATAATAAATGGATAACACACCTTGGGGATATCGGATATGATCTGCTTTTGTATTTAAACAAGCGAATCAATCAGGTAAGAAAACTTTTATCAATAGGAAAATATTGGTCACTATCTAAATATGTTAAAGACAATATAAAAAAATCAGTCAGTTTTATCACCGACTTTGAAGGAATATTGTCTGAACATGCAAAAAAGAAAGGGTTTGACGGTATCGTTTGCGGGCATATCCACAAGGCTGAAAACAAGATGATTGGCGATATTAGATATCTAAATTGCGGGGATTGGGTAGAGAACTGCACGGCGATAGTAGAAACAGTTGATGGAACATGGAAGATAATACAGCTACAGCCAAACCAGCATTAGCCGTATCGTTGGCACTCTCAGGTGGAGCAGCAAAAGGGAGCTTTCATCTTGGGTTTGTACAAGCGATGCAGGAGAACGGTATAGTGATAAAAGCGATAAGCGGCAGCAGCGTCGGCGCATTAGTAGGCGGAGCTTTAGCCTGTGGGATGAAACCAAAAGAGATATTGGGTCTCTTTAAATCAAAAGAGTTTAGAGGTGTTTTTAAATTTAATTGGTTTCGTAAAAGCTTTTTTCATATTGACTTGCAAGCGGGTATACTTGATAAGATATTTCCTCTTAAAGAAATTCAAAATACCAAGATACCATTTTTTGCATGCATTACGGATATGAATGCACATGAGCTCATATATGCAGATGAGGGAGAAGGAATTCCACTTATCGCCGCATCATGCGCACTCATCCCTTTCTTCAAACCTATTTATTATGAACAGAAGGTTTTAGCAGATGGCGGTATCATGAACCTGATGCCGACTAAACCACTTCTGGGATATGATTATCCCATCGTGGGCATCAACCTATTGCCTGTAACTGCCCCTGTACAACACAGTTTTTTTGCTTTGATGCGGTGGGTGCTTCAGCTTCTGTTCTCTACAAATATTGATAAAGATTCCTCTCGGTGCAGATGGTACATATCGCCCAAAGAGTTGGAAGCTGTAAAAATGTTTTCTTTGCAGGGATTGCAAAAAGGGTTTGATCTTGGATATGAACATGGTTTACATTGGTGTAAAAATGAGTTAGCACTTCACTCTTTGGAGGTATGATTTGTTATGATGCAAACTTTTTACATATTTATAAGAATTAGAAACAATACTTAAGGTTTTAACGGAGATATTTATAAAAAAAAGTAATCATATAGAGCTAAAGCACATAATTAGGGGCTTATACGGCATAAATATTATTTAAGAACTATAAATAACATTTTATGTTAAAATTATCCTGTCTTTTATCTAAAATCTGAAGTGCACGGTTTACTTGTGAGATGTTTTGATACATACACGAATAATATTATGTAAATACAAGGAGTTAGAGATGACAGAAATGTATCTTATAATCGGTAGTATTGTAGCTTGTTTGATCTTACTGGCTTCAGCAGTAAATTTATATCGAACAACACATTCAGAACAGTAGTGACTTGTTATCCCATTACGGGGTAAGGTCCTAACTCGCCTCTTTTTTCTTCGATTTTTGTAGTTTTTTATACTCTTTTTCAAACTTTTTTCTACGTATATAGGAGAGTTTTTCTATAAAAAGTTTTCCGTCTAGATGATCTAATTCATGTTGTATGGCAACGCAGAGTAGTCCTTCTGCTTCAAGTCTCTGGGCTTTACCATGTCGGTCTTGGTAATCGAGGGTGACCTTTTCGTGACGTTCGATGTCTTCATAGAAACTTGGAACAGATAGGCATCCCTCTTGATATACGATGCTGCCTTGTTCATTTGAAAGAACAGGATTTATAATCTCAAGCAGGTCTTCATAGTGCTGCTCACCCTCTTCATTCGGGATACATAAGATGAGTATGCGCTTTTGGATGGCAACTTGTATGGCGGCAAGACCTATACCGTTGCTCTCTATCATCGTGTCATACATATTATCTAAGAATTCATGAAGGTCGGCATCAAACTCAGTGACTTCGGTAGAGATTAGTTTTAAACGTTTATCGGGGTATACAACAACAGGTAACTTCATTACTCTTGACTATCCTTAGTGCATACTGAGTAATCCTCAGTATCATTTTTATACGCATGCTCCATTGCATTTAAACCACAGACCAATGTCTCTTCAACGGAACGTTCGGCATCAATATTTGAGATACCAATAGAAATCTTAAGTTGAATCTCTTTTTCAGCGAGAAAGAAGTTGCTCGAAGAGACAAGTTCACATAAACGCTCACTTGCACGTTTTGCATTATCGATATCGGTATGTTTAAGTACCATGGCAAAAACACCGTCTCCATAATGGGCAACGACATCGCTGCGACGTGAGGTCTTCATTAATAAACGTGCGATAGTACGTGTCATAAGAAGAAGCGCTTTTTGGTTACTGATACTCTCTTCTATCTCTTTTGATAACTCAATCGTAATAAGTGAAGAGGTGTGGTGAAACTCTTCGATAAGGTTTTTCTCTTGCTCCAGTTTACTCAGTAGATAACGTTTATTATAGATACCAAACTGGTTGTCATAAATGGTCTCATTGTCAACATTTTTAACGACGTTGGCAGTATCCTGATAGAGGACCTTCATATGATCGACCTGTTTTTTCAAAATGTTGTTAAGTTTACCCACATCCTGGTCGAGAGAGGTTATGGTTGATAAAACACCTTGTGCATCGGGCGAGTTTCCCAGTTCAGCTCGGCGTTTTGCCAATATCTTCTCCATTAAGGCCATGTTCTTGTAAAGATTGGCAGTGACCTGCAAGATCGACTTGATTGAGGTAAAACCTGCTTTTAGGCTCTTCTCTAGTTCTATAGTCTTTTCATCATCACTATTGTCTTCAAACTCCAAGATGGTATTGATCTGCTTTCGTAGGGCTTCAGACTTATCTTCCAGAAGACGGTCAAAATAGAGAGTAAAATTGTTCGGGGTAGGCGGAAGGTTGTCGTGAATAAGTTGAGAAAGTACCTCTTTAGAGTACATCTCCAAGTCACTTGTAGGCTCGCTAAGCCCGGAAGAAGAGTCAGCTCCTCCGAAAGAGGGTACTTCTTCTTCTTGGATGTCTACAGCGGAAATATTGCGTCGTTTTCGAAGATTTCCTGCCATGTTGTTTCCTTACCTGTTTTAATGTTATTTTTTAGAGTTTTTAGAAATTACTTCATCTATCATACCGTATTTTTTTGATTCTTCGGCAGACATAAAGTTGTCTCGTTCTGTATCTTCAGCAATTTTTGCTATTTTTTGACCCGTATTTTCTGCCAAAATAGCATTTAAGTCATCTTTCATGCGCTGGATCTCTTTTGCCTGGATCTGGATGTCTGTTGACTGTCCTTGTGCACCGCCTGAGGGTTGATGGATCATGATCCGTGAATTAGGAAGTGAATAACGCTTCCCTTTGGCGCCGGAGCTTAATAAAAAGGCACCCATCGAGGCTGCCTGTCCTATACAGATCGTCGATACGTCTGGCTTTATGTAATTCATCGTGTCAAAGATTGACATTCCAGCCGTAATAACGCCACCTGGCGAGTTTATATAAAAATAGATATCTTTTTCCGGATCTTCTGCTTCTAAGAAAAGAAGTTGGGCAACAATAGTTGATGCGACTTGATCATTGACCTCGCCGCTCAGCATAACGATACGGTCTTTCAATAGACGTGAAAAGATATCATATGATCTTTCACCGCGACCTGTTTTTTCGATGACATAAGGAATATAACTCATTTAGGACCTTTAATGATTTAAAAAATATTTATTGGGAGTATTGTAGCTAATCATTTTCTAAAGCACAACACCCAAGAGGAGAATGGGTGTTAAAAAGGTCTAAGATTTAAAAATTCTAAGAGTACTTTTCTTGCTTTCTAAAAAAAACTTAATCTTTAAGTTTTGCATCGATTAGCTTAGAAAGTACTTTGTCTTCTACCATCGCCATTTGAATAGCAGGAAGGTAACCTGACTTTTTGTAGTTCTCATAGACACCGGCAGGGTCTTGACCCGTCTGCATCGCTTCAAAATAGATAGTCTGCATCACTTCATTCTCTTCAACCTGAATGTTTTCAGCCTTAGCCAAAGCATCAATGATAAAGGTTGCTTTAACAGAACGTGCTGCATCATCGCGGAACTCTTCACGAAGTTCTTTAACTTTCTCTGCATCATCTTTTAGCGCGTTGATCTCTTCTTCACTCATTGTCTGCGCTTTTTTGTTAAGGGCCATATCCATCTCTTGCTCTACTACGAAAGCAGGAAGGTCAAATTTGAACTTTTCAACAAATGCTTCCAGAAGGCTTGGCTTTAGTTTCTCATTATATAGTTTAGAAAGTTCTTCTGTCTCTAGCTGAGTCTGAACCTGCTCTTTAAGCATATCCATAGTAGCCTCTTCTTCACCCGGAAGCATCTTTTTAGCTAGGGCAGCATCCATACGAACTTTTTCTTTCATTTGAATAGCATTCACTTTTACTTTGAACTCTGCGTCTTTACCGGCAAGCTTTTCGCCACCGTAGTTCTCAGGGAAAGTTACCTTGATAACTTTTTCTTCGCCCTTTTTCATACCGACAACCTGGTCTTCAAAACCCGGGATGAATTGATTAGAACCCAGAGTCAGTGCAAACTCTTCAGCTGCACCGCCTTCAAAAAGCTCGCCGTCAATTGAACCTTCAAAGTTGATAAGAGCCGTATCGCCGTCGACCAGAGCACGATCTTCTTCAACATCAACAAATGGAGCCTGAGCTTTTGCCAGTTCTTGAATACGGTCTGTTACCGCTTTGGCAGTAATCTTCGGTTTTTTAGTATCGGGTGCAATATCAGCATAACCCTCAATATCGATCTCTGGACGTAGAGCAATGGTTACGGCTACGTCGATCTTATCGTCACTCTTATCAAATTTAGTGATTTGCGGCTCACCGATAAGAGCGTCATTGTTAGCACCCAAGTCTTTAAGACCGTTGTCAAGCACCTTACGTAGTTCTTCAGCTTCTGCATCTTGAACAAGTTTTTCACCGTACTGCTTTTTAACGGCAGCAACGGGTACCTTACCCTTACGAAAACCGTCGATTTTTGCATCTTTTGCAAGTTGTTTTGCGATACGCTCAATATTGGCATCGATGTCAGATTGTACTAGAGTAGCGGTGATTTCAGCATTAGCGCCGTCGATTTTATTGGTTTTGAATTCCATTAAATCCCTTTATGTGTTGATGGGTAGTATTCTCGAGTTATACTACTTTATATAAAATATTTGTGAAATTTTATCGAAATTTTTCTTTTTTTTCTATAATAGTAGTTCTTTAACGCTAGGCAAGCGAAGAAATGCTATTGTATCGTTAATATAAATGAAGGCAAAGACGTGCAAGATATAGATAATGAAGCTTTTGAAAATGCAGTGAAAACGATGATGAGATCTGTGGGGGAAGACCCCGAACGTGAAGGGCTTCTGAAGACGCCGGAGCGTGTGCGCAAGGCATACAGTTTCATGTATGGCGGTTATAAGGAAGACCCCAACGACGTCCTCTCCTCAGCACTTTTTACCTCTTCAAATGATGAAATGGTCTTAATTAAAGATATTGAACTGTATTCGACGTGTGAGCATCATCTTCTGCCGATCATTGGACGCGCACATGTTGCGTATATTCCTGACGGTAAGGTCGTTGGCTTATCAAAGATTCCCCGTGTTGTCGATATCTTTTCCCGCCGGATGCAGATTCAAGAACAACTTACCGAACAGATTGCAGATGCGATCATGAGGACGATACAGCCCAAAGGCGTTGCAGTCGTTATTCAGGCCCGTCATATGTGTATGGAGATGCGGGGGGTGGAGAAGATTAACTCAACAACGACCTCCTCAGCGCTTCGTGGCCTGTTTAAAAAAGACGAAAAGACAAGAGCAGAGTTCTTTAGTCTTATCAATGCACCCGTAGGCAATAGGTACTAAAAACAGATGCCTCTAAACTCCCTTAGAGACCGAATTAAAGCTCATAACCTCTCTCCCACGTTTGGCTTAATCACAGAGATCAATGCGACAATGGTCTTGGCCAAAGGTCTTAAGGTCAGCATTGGAGATACTGTCTGCATGATATCCAAAGACACCAAGATGAATACCATGGGTATGGTGACTGAACTTCGTCATGACTGTTTTGCTATCAGCCCTTTTTCTTTTATAGAGGGATACTGTATTGGAGATGAGGTCTTTTTAAAACAAAATGGGATGAAGATCGATGTCGGTACAGAACTTCTGGGTCGGGTAGTCGATCCTTTTATGAATCCTATTGACGGAAAGGGCCCTCTGCACTGTTCAGTCCAATCTCCCATCATTAAACAACCCATAGCCGCAATGGCCAGGGGGATGATAGATGAAAAGTTTTCGGTAGGTGTCAAAACGATAGATACACTGCTGTCTTGCGGAAAAGGGCAAAAACTGGGAATTTTTGCAGGATCGGGGGTGGGAAAATCAACCTTGATGGGAATGATCGTTAGAGGATCAGAGGCTCCGATAAAGGTAGTTGCACTTATAGGCGAGCGTGGACGAGAAGTGCCTGAGTTTATACAGAAAAATCTTGGAGGCGATCTGACGAATACGATCATTATTGTGGCAACTTCCGATGACTCTCCATTAATGCGAAAATACGGGGCCTTTTCGGCCATGTCTGTTGCCGAGTTCTTTAAAGACCAGGGAGAGGATGTACTGTTTATGATGGATTCTGTGACACGTTTTGCCATGGCGCAAAGAGAGATCGGTCTTGCCTTGGGCGAGCCGCCGACGTCAAAAGGCTATCCTCCCTCGTCTTTGACCCTGCTTCCACAGTTGATGGAACGAGCAGGAAAAGAGGAAGGAAAAGGTTCGATCACGGCATTCTTCACCGTTTTGGTCGAGGGCGATGACATGAATGATCCCATTGCTGACCAGTCGCGTTCTATTCTTGATGGGCATATCGTCCTCTCAAGAGAGTTGACAGATTTTGGTATCTATCCGCCTATCCATATACTTAACTCGGCCTCGCGTGTTATGAATGACATTATCTCTGCTGAACATTTTGAGGCGGCACGAAAATTTAGACGTTTATATACATTATTAAAAGAGAATGAAGTTCTCATACGGATCGGTGCCTATACTTCCGGAAATGACGCTGAACTTGATGAGGCTATTGCAAAAAAAGAGAAGATGGAAAAGTTCATTTCTCAAGGAGCACACTATATCTGTGAGTACGATGAGAGTGTGCAAACGCTTATAACTTTGATGAATGAGTAGCTGAAAAATTTCTTAAGTGAATCTTTCTATAAATTAATCTTAAGCATAAACTTAACAAATACCTATTATCATGTCGTTATCGAAAGAGGACAAAAAGTGTCCTAATTAAAAATTTTGAGTATTATTATCGAAAAGGCACTCAAATCAAAGGAAAGATATGCAAGTATATTTAGACAATAATGCAACAACTCAGATGGACCCAAAAGTTGTTGAGGCAATGCTACCTTATATGACTGAGATGTTTGGTAATCCAAACTCACTTCATAAGTTTGGTACAAAGACGCATACAGGTCTTAGAAAAGCTATCGATCAAGTATACGCGGGTATTGGTGCAACTGATAATGATGATATTGTTTTCACTTCATGTGCGACAGAGTCTAATAACTGGGTTTTAAAATCAATCTGGTCAGATCTTATTCAACATGGTGATAAAAACCATATTGTTACAACTGAGGTTGAACACCCTTCTATTCTTGCAACATGTAAGTACCTAGAAGAGCACTGTGGTGTTAAAGTGACGTATCTGCCGGTAAATGAGCAGGGTATAGTTGAAGCACATACGGTCAAGTCGTTTATCACGGATAGAACAGCGCTTGTCTCTGTAATGTGGGCAAACAATGAGACAGGTATGATCTTTCCGATTAAAGAGATCTCTGATGTATGTAAAGAGAAAGGTGTTCTTTTTCACACAGATGGTGTACAAGCCGTAGGAAAGATTCCGGTTAATGTATCGGAGATGGACATCGCATTCATGTCATTTTCTGCGCACAAGTTTCACGGTCCAAAAGGTGTCGGAGGTCTTTATATTAAGAACTCTCGTAAACTTACTCCTTTGTTACACGGTGGAGACCAGATGGGTGGACGTCGTTCGGGAACTCTAAACGTAGCGGGCATTATCGGTATGGGGGAAGCGCTTGAGCTTGCTACAACGGACATTGAAACGAAGATGGCAGGTATTGCCAAGATCCGGAACCGCATCGAAGATGAACTACTTAAACTAGAAGACGTTTTTGTTGTCGGTGATCGTGAAAACCGTACACCAAATACTATACTTATTTCAGTAAGAGGTGTTGAAGGAGAAGGTATGCTTTGGGATCTTAACAATGCAATGATCGGTGCATCAACCGGTTCTGCCTGTGCTTCTGAAGATCTAGAAGGTAACACGGTTATGTTGGCTATCGGTGCTGACAATGAACTAGCCCATACGGGTATGCGTTTAAGCCTTAGCCGTTTTACAACAGAAGAGGAAGCAGATTTTGTTATCAAGGCTTTCACTGATGGTGTCCATCGTTTACGCGGTATTTCCAGCTCATATGCTAAGGTTGGACCAACAGAAGGCGGAGAGGTTCGTGAGTGCGAACTTCACCACCACTAAAGCAGATATGGATAAAGGGCATCACGCTGAGTGATTTGGGCTTTTCTAAAGAAACGTTTCACTTTGTGAAAATGCTTCGCTGGTTTCGTTCAAATTAAGTTCTATCAAATGAGGGGGATCCCTTCATTTTACAAAGTAAAACTAAGGAATATATTATGGCAAAAAGTGATATGTTAGGCGAGTCTCTTTGGGACGCTTACTCAAATAAAGTTACAACTTTAATGAATAACCCACAACACCAGGGTGAGATTTTTCCGGATGAGGCAGAGGCACATGGAAACAAACTGATCGTTGCTGACTTCGGTGCGGAAAGCTGTGGAGATGCGGTACGTCTATATTGGGAAGTTGATCCAAAAGATGACAAGATCGTCAACTCGAAGTTTAAATCTTTCGGTTGTGGTACTGCGATTGCATCTTCGGATGTTATGACGGAGCTTTGTATCGGTAAGACCGTACAAGAAGCGGTAAAAATTACCAATATTGATGTTGAGTTCGCTCTTCGTGATAACCCGGACACTCCGGCTGTTCCTCCTCAGAAGATGCACTGTTCGGTAATGGCTTATGATGTTATTAAAAAAGCAGCGGGTATGTATCTTGGTGTTGATGAAGCGACATTTGAAGAAGAACTTATTGTATGTGAATGTGCACGTGTTTCACTTAACACGCTTAAAGAGGTTATTCGTATAAACGACCTTACAACGGTTGAGCAGGTTACAGATTATACGAAAGCCGGTGGTTTCTGTAAGTCTTGTATTAAGCCGGGTGGACATGAAGATAGAGAATACTATCTGGTAGACATCCTTGCGGACACAAGAAAAGAGATCGATCAAGAGAAGATGGCTGCAGCAGCAGATGCCGGTGCCAAGGGTGACTTTGAGACAATGACACTTGTTCAAAAGATCAAGGCAATTGACGCTGTTGTTGATGAGAATATTCGTCAGTTCCTTGTTATGGACGGCGGAGATATGGAAGTTATCGATGTTAAGACAGCGGATGAAAACATCGACGTATATATCCGATATCTTGGTGCGTGTAGTAGTTGCTCATCTTCTTCAACAGGTACATTGTACGCTATCGAAGCCGCTCTTAAAGAGAAGCTTTCTCAGAAGATCCGCGTTTTACCTATCTAAATCAATTTTATATCCTGTACAATATGAGTACAGGGTATCCTCTTGTCTATTCCTAAAAACAGCTTTATTGTGTATTTGTTAATACCTGATTTAAATATTGTTTATTATCAGTAAGTATACTTCTCCTATCTTTTAGAAAATTTAAGGAAATAATATGAGATTGCTTATATCTACCGGCCTTATGGCGGTAGCGCTTTTGAGTACAGGCTGTGTCTCAACAAAAACACATGAAGCAGCTTTGTTGGAACTGGATAAGACGCAAGATTCTTTAAGTGAAGCTGAAAAGACCATTTCTAAACAGAAGAGTCAGATGGATACTCAGCGTCATAAGATTGAGACGAATAATGAAGAGATAGCACGAACCAAGCATGAACTAGTCGTCTTGGAAAATAAAAAGTCTTCCCTTCAGCATGCCTTTGATGATGAACAAAAGCGTTTGAGCGAGTCAGAGTCTCAGCTCAAGACAATGCGCCAGATTGAAGCAGAGACAAAGAAACGCAATGAGATATATGCACGCTTTGTCAATGAACTTCAGAAGATGATTGATGGCGGGCAGCTGACGGTGAAGATCGAGCAGGGGCGTATTGTTATTAACCTTCCTGAGAATGTTCTTTTCAAAAGCGGACACACCAGGGTAAACGAGAAGGGTCAGGAGACCTTGAAGCAGATAGCTGCTGTGTTGAAAGAGTTTTCTGACCGTCGGTTTCAGATCGAGGGACACACCGATAATGTACCGATAAAGAGCACACGCTATCCAAGCAACTGGGAGCTATCTACTGCCCGTGCTCTTAGTGTAGTACACTTGATGATCCACGAAGGTGTGCAGGCTCAAAATGTATCGGCAGCAGGCTTTGGTGAGTTTCATCCCCGAGCAGACAACAAGATTAAAGAGGGCAGAGCCCTTAACCGACGCATTGAGATCATTATGCAGCCAAACCTTGAGATATTATCAAATGAGCTGCCCAAAGTGGCTCATTAAGAATCAAAACGTTGATCACAGCCATAGAACTATTTCTATGGAAAGAGTATCAAAAGTTTTTGTCAAACCAGTTTGCGATCTCACTACGTATGGTGTGTCTGAGTTGTATGCCTGCTATATAATTCTCAGTTTTTGCCTTTATGAGCAAGGCAACGAGAGCATTTCTTCGTTTTGAAAGAAAAGGATGATCGATCTGGTTTGGATCTCCCATGACGGCTATGCGTGTTCCCTCCCCCATACGCGTTCCGATAAGCTTTAATGTGGCGGCTGTCATGTTTTGTGCCTCGTCAATAATCACAAACTTCTTCGAGATTGTTGTACCTCTAAGATGGGCAATGTCCATGACTTCTATATTGTTATTTACCATAAAAGTTTCCGTTGCCGTCTCTTGTTTCATGGAGTTGATATTGCCGGTGTATTCGACCTGAGAGTCGATAGAGCTTTTTTTCATATGTTCGATAGTGAAGTTGACGGCTGAATACAGAGGATACATAAAATAGCCCAGCTTTTGACCCTCATCACCTTTTCTGAATCCAAGTTCAGACTGAGGGTCATTAGCGGTGACGGTATTACGTGCATAGACGATACCCTCAACAATACCCTCTTTGTACATTTCCAGACCTGCTTGCAGAGCGATAAGAGTCTTTCCTGAGCCAGTGGATCCCGAGACAACGGTAACATAGTTTTGCGGGTGGGTAAGCATAGTAAAATAAAATTTTTGTTCAAGGTTGATCGGACGGATAAGCTCTTCATCGTAAAACTCACCAAAACGTTTATCAAAATCACACCATTCAAGAGTGTGATTGTTGATCAGTGCATATTTTTGAATACCTGTTTCATAGATTTGAGATTTATCATCCCCTGACTCCTGCACGAAGGTGATCTGCTCAAAACTCATGTGGTTTTCCAGATCTTCCAAGAGAGGTTCCTCCCCTTGATAGGTGTGGGTAAAGGAAAACTCGATTTGATCCGGCCTCTCTACGCGATCATTGCGGATACTCTGGGTAGGGATACCCTGAACCTCCGAGGAGATCTTGAAGGAAATGTCATTTGTGAGCAGTGTTAGTCCGTAGTCACTACCTATCTCTCCTATTTTGGCATCGTTGAGTCCGAGCACATGTGAAAAATGTTTTTCGATATGGTAGGTTTCTCTGTAGATGATATATAAGGGAACGCCCGAATCGATCTGCTCCTCATGCAAAAGTTCATGTGGAAAATGCAGGCTTAAGCGGTAGTATTTGTCTTCACAACTTTTTGGATCGATTACTGCAGAGGTTTTAACGCATTCCGGAAGATCCGAAAACTCAATGGTCTGACCGTCTTCGTTGTCGGAAAGACGGAAAAATTCGCGGGCGCGAAATCCCGCGTCGCCTCGCATATCGTCTTTTTTATTGTTTAACTCAGCCAAGACAATGTCAGTGATGAGCACAGCATTCTCATTATTATCATTAAGTCTAACTATATGGATAGGATCGTCTAGGATAACGGAGGTGTCGAGAAGGTAACAACTTTGTTTAGGGGTTTGCGCCATTGGCATTCCTTTTACATCAGGATTTTATATTATAACCACACTAAACAAAAAAGAATTCTTAAAGAAGATGAAAAATTGGGCAACTTAAAAAAGCTGTGACTCTAAGTCTATATTACACCAAGTTGCAGAAGTGCTTCATCATCCATCTCAGTCTGATTCATGTGGGCTTTGTTCTGATAGATATAGGCAACGGGCAGGACATCCCAAAACTTATCACTGGGATGAGAGATGCCGGCAAAGGAGAGTAGACGTTCTTGTACATCCAAGGAGAGTTCATAAAACATGATACTGTCATCTGTAAGACTATCTCCTACCTTTGGATTATTGAACATCTGCGACCTTGTTGTGAATTATCTCAAGATTATATATCAAAGAAAATAGTATTTATGTTAATTTTGCACAATGTTATAAGAATTTGGGCACGAACATTGGACAGACACTATAAAGTGCTATGCCTCAAAACATACGTGAAACAGATCTTAGCCAAACTCTATACGGTTTCGTCCATTTTCTTTAGCTGCATTAAGTGCCGTATCTGCACGCTGTGTGATCTCTCGTAGGAAGATATCGCTTTCACGCAGAGAGGATATTCCAAGGCTAATGGTGAAGTAGGTGTCAGCTCTGTGTTTAAAATCCGGTGTCTCAAGGGTTTCTTGGATCTTCTTTGCTACGATAGCAGCTTCTTGTTCGTTTGTTTTGGGAAGCAAGATGGCAAACTCCTCTTTTGAAAAGCGTACGATGATGTCGCTTTTCCGTATATGCCCCTCAGTGACTTCCATCAAGAGAGTGAGTATGTTGTCCCCGGCCTTGTTACCGTATTTTATATTGATAGTGTTTAGGTGGTCTATATTAAACATGATCAGAGCAAGTGCTTCCTTGTTCCGTTTGGCAAGCTTGAAAAGACCTTCTCCGATCTCGAAAAAATAACGACGGTTTTTAACACCGGTAAGTCCATCAACCAATGAAAGCTGGCTGAGGGTATCCGTGTCTTTGTTCAACTCTTGCCTCATATCTACAAGGTGCTCACCTATAAAGGAGATCTCATCATTAAAATAGTGTATAAATTCATGCGCCTCATCATCGCCTTGTTGTGCCAAAACAACATGATAGAGGTTTAGCGTCGGAAAAAGAAACTTTTTTGCAAAAAGATATAAGATGATAAGTGTCAAAAACAAGACAATTGCCCCACCCATAAATAACTCGGATTGTTCGTCCGAACTCAGGTGCTTTGAAAGGTCAAAATAGCCATAGGCCAAGAACGCACTCAGAAGAAACAAGAGCAATAGGGCAGAAGAGGCCAGAATAAAAAATGATTTTAAATCTTTATGCATAACAAATCCTTGTTTCTATTTTTAGCATAGTTAACATTCAAAAAAACTAAGAGATTAGGATAATAGACAGAACTTACTTCACTTAAAGAAAGACTAAAAGAGTTTTGGCTATTCTTTCACCCTTACTTAACAAACGGTCTGTTAGCTCAGTTGGTAGAGCGCTACCTCGACAAGGTAGATGTCACAAGTTCAAGTCTTGTACAGACCACCATCCTATTTGATGCCTCTAAATTTTTATTTCCATTTGCTAATGCAAGCTCCATTGAACTCGAAACTCTTTATTATTAAAGCCCTAAATCGGATACTTCATGCATGATAAAGCATATTTTAGATAAAATCACGAAATTTTTAGAATAATTTTTCTTAATAAACACAATGCAGGACAGTTTTATGGACGCGATAGCGATTAAACATAATGATGAGATAATAGACTTACAAACAGCCGAAGAACTGGGTGTTGAAGGTGAAGCAATCGAGTTGGACAACTCACCTGAAGCGCTTGACGTACTTCGTCACTCAACAGCGCACCTGATGGCTCAAGCGGTAAAATCACTTTATCCCGAAGCAAAGTTTTATGTAGGGCCTACCGTGAAGGAAGGCTTTTATTATGACTTCAAGGTGGACTCTGAGATAGGGGAGCATGATCTTAAGCGTATTGAGAAACAGATGCTTTTCTTCGCTAAAAAGAAACATAAGATAGAAAAGTATGAGATCTCTATGGATGAGGCACAGACAAAATTTGCTGATGATCATCTAAAGCTTGCCGTAATGGAACGTATCCCTTCTGATACGGTTTCTATCTATAAGCAGGGTGAGTTTGAAGATCTGTGTCGTGGACCTCACCTTCCAAGTACAAAGCACATTCGTTTCTTTAAATTGACAAAACTTGCGGGTGCCTACCTTGGAGGTGACTCGAAAAATGAGATGCTGACTCGTATATACGGGATAGCATTTGCAGACAAAGAGTCATTGACAGCACACCTGAATATGATAGCAGAAGCAGAAAAACGTGATCATAGAAAGATCGGTAACGAGATGAAACTCTTTGCTTTTCGTGAAGAGGTGGGTGGGGGACTTCCTATCTGGCTTCCGGCAGGTGCACGTATGCGCTCACGCCTGGAAGGTCTCCTGTTTAAGGCACACCGTAAGCGCGGATATGAGCCGGTTCGCGGTCCGGAGATCTTGAAATCTTCTTTATGGGAGACTTCAGGTCACTATCAGAACTACGGTGAGAATATGTATTTTACCACAGTTGATGAGCAGGAGTACGGTGTTAAGCCAATGAACTGTGTCGGTCATATCAAGGCTTACGAAGAAGATCTACATTCGTACCGCGACCTTCCCTTGAAGTACTTTGAATACGGTGTTGTTCACCGTCATGAGTTAAGCGGAGCACTTCACGGACTTTTTCGTGTAAGAGAGTTTACGCAAGATGATGCGCATATCTTCTGTACGGCAGATCAGATCGAAGAGCAGGTCATCGAAGTGGTTGATTTTGTTGATAAGATCATGAAAACATTTGAGTTTGACTACAAGATGATGGTCTCTACCAAGCCGGAAAAAGCGGTTGGAAACGACGATGTGTGGGAGATCTCAACGAATGCACTGAAGACAGCAATGGACAAAAATTCGCTACCATATGAGATAGACGAGGGTGGCGGAGCGTTTTACGGCCCTAAGATAGATATCAAAATTACGGATGCTATCGGACGTGAATGGCAGTGTGGAACGATTCAGCTTGACTTCAATCTTCCGGAGCGTTTTGAACTGGAATATACAGGTGAAGAGAACAGTAAAATTCAACCTGTTATGATTCATAGAGCAATTTTAGGTTCGTTTGAGCGTTTTATTGGTATATTGACAGAACATTATGCGGGTGAATTCCCAATGTTTATCGCTCCAACGCAGGTTGCTATCGTTCCTATTGCAGAAACACATCATGCCTATGCGAGAGAAATTGCGGATAAACTCATCGATCTGGGCGCAGATTTTGAGATTTTTGATAAAAATGAGAGTCTCAATAAACGTATCCGTACAGCGGAAAAAGGGCGTGTCCCGATGATCATTGTTTTGGGTGATGAAGAAGTAGAAACTAAAACAGTAGCGATTCGTGACAGAAGAACAAGAGAACAGTCAAACGCAAGTGAGACTGACTTTTTGAATATGATACAAACTAAAATTAATGAGGTACATTTTTGAGTAAAAAAGACCAAACCATAATGAACGATGATATTCGCGTTCCAGAAGTTCGCTGTGTTATAGACGGCGCAGAAGCACTAGGTATTGTTCCTACAAGTGAAGCAAAAGCTAAGGCAAATGAGATGGGCTTAGACCTGGTTCTTATCTCTCCAGCAGCGAAACCACCTGTCGCAAAGATTATGGATTACGGCAAATTCAAATACCAAGAAGAGAAAAAGAAAAAAGAGCAGCGTAAAAATCAGGTGAAAATCGAAGTCAAAGAGATCAAGCTTTCGGTTAAGATCGCTGATAATGATATCTCTTATAAGATTAAACATGCACGTGAATTTTTAGAAGCAGGGAAGCATGTAAAATTTCGTGTTTTCCTTCGCGGTCGGGAGATGGCTCATCCTGAAGCTGCAAGGGCGGTACTCTTAAAAGTATGGCCAATGGTTGAAGACCTGGGTACGATGGATAAATCTCCACGTCTTGAAGGCCGTTACTACAATATGCTTGTTCTTCCGCACAAGAAAGAAAACAAGTAGTCTATTCTCCCAGTTAGACCTGGGAGCCTACCTCCAATAAGCCAACATGGCTCTTCTGCTTTTAATTTCAGTAAAATTTCGATATAATTTCAGACTCATTTTACACTATTGTGTAGAGTAAACTATATGAAAGGTCAAATCGATGCCAAAAATGAAATCTGTAAAAGGCGCTACTAAGCGTTTTAAAGTTAAGAAAAATGGTCAAATCAAGCGTGGAACAGCGTATAGAAGCCACATTCTTACTAAACAAGATGCTGCTACTCGTCGTAAGCAAAACAGCCCAAAAGTTGTTGCGAATGTAGACGCTGCAAACATCAAAGCAATGATCAACTAGAACACCAGCGAATAGCGGTTTTAGGAAATAAAAAGTTTCATACAAGGCCGTGACTTTTTAAGTGAACTAGATTGATTTAAATTCTCCGTATATATATACGGGCAAGTCTGTATAAATCAGCACCCCTGCCGTTTAAAAGTACGTTTGGGTAAAGAAAAGGAAAAAAATGCCAAGAGTAAAAACTGGTGTCGTAAGACGCAAAAGACATAAAAAAGTATTAAAGCAAGCGAAAGGTTTTTTCAGCGGACGTCGTAAACACTTCCGTAAAGCGAAAGAACAGATCGAACACAGCATGGTATACGCTTACCGTGACCGTAAACAAAACAAACGTGAGTTCCGTAAATTATGGATCATCCGTATCAATGCGGCTTGTCGTTTAAATGATCTTTCATATTCTGTATTCATCAATGGATTGAAAAAAGCTGGTATCGAGCTTGACCGTAAAATCCTTGCTGATATGGCAATGAACGACGCTGCAGCATTTACTGCAGTTGTTAATGCAGCTAAGGCAGCACTGTAACACTTATTTGAGAGCTTCGGCTCTCATCTTTTATAACTCACTTTTTACCCCACATTAATTCTTTCTGTATATAATAGATCTAAAGATTAAACCTTTGGATACTTATGCAAAAATTTGCCCTTATTGGTGCGGCTGGTTATATCGCTCCTCGACATATGAAAGCTATTAAAGAGACAGGCAATGATCTCGTTGCTGCTTTGGATAAATGCGACAGCGTGGGAGTTATAGATAGTTATTTTCCAAATGCACATTACTTTACTGAGTTTGAACGCTTTGACAGACATGTTGATAAACGCAGACGCAATGAGGAGGCCATCGACTATATATCGATCTGCTCTCCAAATTATCTTCATGATTCGCATATTCGTTTTGGTTTGAGAAGTGGAGCGGATGTGATTTGTGAAAAGCCTTTGGTCTTAAACCCTTGGAATATTGACGCTCTTGAGATCATAGAAAAAGAGACAGGGAAAAAGTTAAATAATATTTTACAGCTGCGTTTACATCCTTCTATTATTGCGCTTAAACAGAAGGTTCAGGCTGAAACGAAAAAGAATCCAGAAAAGGTTTATGATATTGATCTGACCTATCTGACAAGCCGTGGAAGATGGTACTTTGTCTCCTGGAAGGGAGATAGCAGTAAATCAGGCGGGATAGCGAGCAACATTGGTGTACACTTTTACGATATGCTGACATGGATATTTGGACCGGTCAAGAACAATATTTCGCATATATCTCGAGAAGACAGTGCCTCAGGCGTATTAGAACTGAAGTATGCCAATGTCAGATGGTTTCTATCTGTCAATTATGATTTTATACCTGATGAAATCAAGGCTAAAGAACAGAGAACGTATAGATCGATTACAGTGGATGGAAAAGAGATAGAGTTTAGTGGCGGGTTTACAGATCTTCATACCCAAAGTTATGAAGAGATTCTTAAAGGCAGGGGATTTGGTTTAGAAGAAGCAAGAAGCTCTATAGAGATTGTGCACGATATAAGAAACGCTAAAGTGTCTGCCTTAAAGAACGAATATCATCCATTTTGCAAGAAAGTGTTGTAATGGATGAGAGTAAGTACATCAATAAAGATGAGTGGAAAAAACGAAAAGAGAACTTTAAAAACTCCCTCAAGAAAGATGAAAAGCCGGTAGATTTAAAATATTTTGTTCATGAAAGCTCTTTTATTGATGAGAATGTTAAGATTGGAAGCAAGACAAAAATATGGCATTTCTCTCATCTGCTCAGCGGTTCGGAAGTAGGCAGTAATTGTTCATTTGGACAGAACTGTGTTGTAGGTCCCAATGTCAAAATCGGTAATGGAGTCAAGGTGCAAAACAATATCTCTATCTATGAGGGCGTTGAAATAGAAGATGATGTTTTTCTCGGTCCATCGATGGTTTTTACAAATGTGATCAACCCTCGTGCCTTTATTGTTAGAAAAGAAGAGTTTAAAAAGACTCTTCTAAAAAAAGGCTGCTCAATCGGTGCCAATGCGACCATAGTCTGTGGTGTTGAAATTGGGGAGTATGCACTTATTGGTTCGGGGACAGTTATTAACAAAGATGTAAAGCCTTACTCTCTGATGGTCGGTGTTCCAGCAAAGCAGATAGGCTGGGTAGGAAAGTCTGGAAATACTCTGAATTTTTATGATGGGCTGGCCACTGATGAATATGATGGGCAAAAATATAAAATATGCGATGATGGTCTGGAACTGATATGAATATTGATTTTGCCAATTTGAATCGTCAGTATCTTCGCTATAAAGATGAGATAGACAAGGCGATGCAAGATGTGATAAACACCTCCTCTTTTATAATGGGGGATGATGTTAAAGCACTGGAAGATGAACTGCAAGATTATACCGGTGCGAAATATGCCATTACCTGCTCCAGCGGAACAGATGCTCTTTTGTTGGCAATGATGGCTCTTGATGTACAACCAGGTGATGAGGTTATCACCACCCCTTTCACGTTTATTGCAACAGCAGAAACAATAGCCTTCTTAGGGGCTACCCCTGTTTTCGTAGATATAGATGAAGAGACCTATAATATAGATGCGACAAAGATAGAAGAGAAGATAACTGCCAAGACGAAAGCAATCATACCCGTGAGTCTTTACGGTCAACCTTCAGATATGGATGAAATCAATGCCATTGCTAAAAAATATAACCTCAAGGTTATTGAAGATGCTGCGCAAAGCTTTGGATCAGAGTATAAGGGCAAAAAGTCATGTAACCTTGGTGATATAGGATGTACAAGTTTTTTCCCGGCAAAGCCTTTAGGCTGTTTTGGTGATGGAGGGGCTGTATTTACAAATGATGACACATTGGCGGAAAAGATAAGAAGTCTTCGCATTCACGGACAGACTTCCAGGTATCATCATAAGTATATCGGTATGGGTGGTCGTATGGATACGATTCAAGCAGCTGTTTTACGAGTGAAGTTAAGGCACTATGATGACGATCTTAAGAGGCGTGAAAAAGTCGCAAAGGCTTATGCACAGAGTATCGCTATAGCGGATTTAAAATCAGACAGAAGATCGGCTTGGGCCCAGTTCTCACTGCGTGTAAAAAATAGAGACGAAATTCAGGCCCAACTGAAAGCTAAGGGTATACCGACAGCCGTTCATTACCCAAATCCACTTCACCTTCAAGAGTGTTTTGAATATTTGGGCTATAAGCCGGGGGATTTTCCAATAGTCGAAAAGGTCTCTGGTGAGATTATGAGTTTGCCGATGAATCCAGATTTGAATCAAGATGAACTGATGTATATTCTAGAGCACATTTAAGAAATGAAAATGAAGATACAGCCAAGGTCAGCGTTTTCAAAAAATGTTTTAACTCTGATGACGGGGACGACAATAGCGCAGGCTATACCGATTGCGATAAGTCCGATACTGACAAGGATATATACTCCGGAGGATTTTGGGGTGTTTGCTCTTTTTATAAGTATATCTTCGCTTTTGGCAGTGGCTTCTACCGGAAGATATGAACTCGCAATAATGATTCCACGTAAAGATAGTGACGCCTCAAATATAGCAATACTTTCCATAATGATTACCGTTGTCATTAGTCTGTTCTCTTTATTTGTAGTCACAGTGTTTAATTATCGTATCACCAGTTTTCTGGAAAATGAAGAGATTTCCGATTGGCTGTATTTTATCCCCGTTACCGTTTTTTTAACAGGCATCTATCAAAGTCTTAATTACTGGTTTAACCGTCAAAAAAAGTATCGGATATTAGGGAAGAACAGGGTGATAAAAAGCGCGACAAATTCGGGCGTAAATGTCGCGATTGGGCTTAGTGCCTCCGGCAGCAGCGGACTTGTAATGGGAAGCATTATTGGTCAGTTCGTATCGACAGGAATTCTTGCGAAAATGTTTTGGAGAGATGAAAAACAAAGAATACTAAATAAGGAAGCAAAAAGAGTAAAAATTATTGCCATAGCAAGAAAATATATTCATTTTCCAAAAATAAATATGTTTCATGCCTTTTTGGATATGGCCAAAGGATTTGCAGTGAATATATTTTTGGTAAAGTTTTATGACACATTTGCATTGGGACAATTTTACATGGTCAATAAGATTCTGTTTCTACCCAGTAGTTTGATTGGTACATCAATATCACAGGTTCTATTTAAAGAGCTTGCTGAAAAATATAATAAGAAAGAAGAGTTTTCTAAAATTGTATTAGGTTTAATGATAAAGTTGTTTTTATTTGCGTTAATTCCTTTTTTAGTAATCGTTTTTTTCTCAAAACTATTTTTTGTTTTTATCTTCGGAGAAAATTGGGCTCTAGCCGGTGAGTTGGCTGCTGCTTTTTCCCCGTATGTCTTATTTCATTTTGTCGCATCGCCCTTGTCTATAGTTCCATTGGTTGTAAACAAGCAGATGAAGGCCTTTAATATCAATCTGATCGGTATGGGAATCTATACTTCTTCTCTAGTCATTGGGTATTTTGTATTTGGCACCTTGCTGGACAGTTTACATTTACTGTCGATATCGATGGTGATCTATTTTTTATTTTATTATTTTTGGATTTATAAAATATCCAAATTTATTAATAAGTAGGGTCTAATGAGGGTTTTGATACTTGGAAATACATCTAGTGTATTTCCAAAGGAACTTAGGGATGAGTTAAGCAAGAAAGCTATTAAGGCAAGTCTTCTTGATAATAAAACATTAGAGCTTTTTTTAGATGGTTTATCGGTGGATAGGAGCTATTTATTAAAGTTTAAGAAGTATAGGAACATACCTAAAGTCAATGTGTTGGTTAAATTATTTTTGATAGGAAAAATAATAAAATATAACAATTTTGATGTGGTGAATATACATTATAGTTTTTGGCAAGCTATAATTTTACTGATTTTATTTAGAAAGTTAAACGTAAAGTTTATTATTACTTTCTATGGCAGTGATTTTTATAGGTCATCTTTAAAAATGAAAAAGAAACAAACACTTTTATACAGATTAGCGAACGCTTTGACATTTACTAATCCTGTGACAAAAGAAGAATTTGTAAACCTTTATCATGACTTTGAAGAAAAAAGCTATGTATGTAGGTTTGGATTAAAAACACTTGATTATATAGATAAAAATAGAGAAAAAAGTAAAGCTCATATAAAAAAACATTTAAACTATAAGATTGATAAAGTAATTGTTACATGTGGATATAATGCTACGAAGGCACAGCAGCATGAAAAAATAATTAATGAGTTGAGTAGTTTGGATGCCAATTTGTTGTCAAAAATACAATTTATTTTTCCTTTGACATATGGAGATGAACGAAATAGAGATAGAGTTAAAAATCTATTGAAAGAAAGTGAACTCGATTATCTTGTATTGGATAAGTTTTTGTATGAAGATGATAACGCATACATAAAATTAGGATCCGATATAATGATAAATGTCCTTCAAACAGATAGCTTTTCCGGGAGTATGCAAGAGTTTTTATATGCAGAAAATATTGTCATTACTGGAAAATGGTTGCCTTATACTGTATTAGATAACCATGGAATTAAGTATATAAAAATAGATCAAATAGAAAATGCTCTAGGTAGTAAATTAAACTATGCAGTTGAAAATATAAGTAGTCTAAAGAAAGAATTAGAAATAAATATTAATATAGTTTCAAGATTGTCAAGTTGGAACAACACTATTGATAGATGGTTAGATACATTTGAAAATACGCAAAAATAAGCTTGAAAAACTATATCTTAAAGAGTGTAGCTAACTATACAGTACATAGGTTGTTATTTTGAATAAAGGGTAGGTGTTGACAATAGTTTTGATAACCAATTTATATCCAACGGAAATAAATGAAAAGAAATCAAAGGCTCTGCACTCGTTTGTTCAGGAGTGGGGAGACACGGAAGAAGTGTTTGTACTTAAGCCATTATATCTCCCTCAAGAATTTATGCTCTTAAAAAAAGGCTTATTTAATATGAATAATATTCGCGGTCAATATATGCCCATAATCAAACTACCAAAAAAAAATATTTTTCTTTATCCAAATATTGATAAGTACCTTAAGAGAAATAGTATTAATCCCGATGTAATTATTTCACATATGCCAGTTAATCATTTTATAGCTTATCGTTATGCATTACAAAAAAGACTTCCTTTGATTGTAGGAGTACATATGAGTGACATTAGGTTGTTGCAAGATAGTCATGAGAAAAAAAGATTGAAATTGATTAAGATTTATAAGTATGCAACAAAGATTGCATGTCGTTCTAATGCGATCTACAATGAATTTGTCTCTTTATTACCAGACCTAAAAGCCAAAGCATTTATTGCATTTTCAGGTGTAAACCAAGACAGAATAATTAAAGAAGAAGCGTTTGAGAGAAAACTGGAAAGGTTTCAACATAGAAAGTTAATACACTTTATTACCGTTGCACAACTTATCAAATTAAAAAATATTGACTCGATTATTCAGGCTCTGGCATTATTACCAGAGGAGATAGAATGGAAGTACACGATAGTTGGTGGCGGCAAAGAAAGGAAGAGTTTAGAGTCGCTTTCTTTAGGGTTGAATTTGCAAAAAAGGATACGCTTTACTGGAGAAGTAGAGCACTCAAGGGTGTTTGATTATTTAAGAGATGCTGATGTTTTTATTATGCCTAGTGCCCCGGAAACTTTTGGATTAAGCTATTTGGAAGCTATGGCTTCAGGCCTTATTGTGATTGGAGCTAAGAAATGGGGGGTTGATGGAATTATCCAAGACAAAGAAAATGGTTTTTTAGTTGAAGCAAAAGTAATTAGTGATCTTGAAAAAACTTTAGAATATATTATTGAGCTTAAAGATAAGAACAAACTACGTAATACTTTTTATAATAGCTTTAAGACAGTCCTTGATTATACACAGAAGCGAGCTGCTCAAAACTATTTGATAGAAATCCGTAAGGCTTGTTTTTAAATGAGCACTGTTTTTAGATATAAGGAACTACATGAAAACTAAGATAACACATTTAACTTCTGCCCATCCAAGATATGATGCGCGTATTTTTATTAAAGAGTGTGGCTCATTGGCGAAAACAGATGAATACGATGTCAATTTGATAGTGGCAGATAATCTTGGAGATGAGATTAGAAACGGAATCAAGGTTTATGATATTGGTAACCTAAGCGGTCGTTTAAATCGAATGTTCAAAACAAGTAAAAAAGTTTTTTATAAAGCCAAAGACCTGGATAGTGACATCTACCATTTTCATGATCCGGAATTGATTCCGGTAGGAATCAAATTGAAGAAAATGGGCAAAAAAGTGATTTTTGATATTCATGAGGATGTACCCAAGCAGATACTAGACAAGCCTTATTTAAATGTATTGACGAAGCGTATAATTGCTTTTATCTATACCGCGTATGAGATGTATGCATGTAAAAAGTTTGATTGTCTTATCACGCCGACACCGATAATAAATCAACGCCTTAAAGTAATCAATTCTTGTACGGTAGAGGTCAGAAACTATCCAATTTTGGAAGAGCTACTGATAGACAAGCCTTGGGCAAGTAGAAAAAATAGCCTTTGTCATATCGGTTCACTGGCAAAGACAAGAGGGATTGTCGAGATAATACAGTCGCTATCAACTTCTCATCTTCGTTTAGAACTCGGAGGGGATTTTAGACCTAAGGAACTAGAAGAGAAAGTAAGAGCTCTAAATGAATGGAGATATGTTGATTATCATGGTTATCTTTCGCGTACCGAAGTAAAAGAAGTTCTGTCAATAGCTAAAGTCGGGTTAGTGACGCTGCATCCGACAGATAGTTACAAGGAGGCAATACCAGTTAAGATGTTTGAATATATGGCAGCTGGGATGCCGATAATCTCATCAGATTTTCCTTTTTATAAAGAGCTTTTAAAAGGATATGATTGTGCCATGTTTGTTGATCCGCTTAATCCAAAAGAGATAGCTCTGGCGAGCAAAGAACTTCTTGCGGATGAGGAAAGAGCTGAAAAGATGGGGCAGATGGGCAAGCAGGCGGTCATTGAAAGATTCAATTGGTCCCAAGAGGAGAAAAAACTGCTAGAACTTTATGAAGACCTTTTGGCATGAACCTGGTAATCTTTAATCATCATGCCCTTACCCCGGATATGGGTGGGGGTACACGGCATTACGACTTTGCAAAAGAGCTGGTGGGTCGCGGACATAAGGTGACCATAATAGCGTCAAGCTTTCATTATGCTGCTTACAAAGAGACGAAGACCTATGTGAACTCCGATTATTTAAAGGAGTGTGTCGATGGAGTAGACTTCATCTGGATAAAAACACATGGCTATAAGAGTAATGGACCTAAGCGTGTTTTTAATATGCTGGAGTACATGTATAAAGCGCAAAAAGTGCAGATGGATAGGAAGGCAGATGTTGTTATCGGTTCTTCGGTGCATCTCTTTGCTGTATATGCAGCATGGAAGTTTGCAAAACAGGCAGCGGTGCCTTTTATGATGGAAGTCCGTGATATCTGGCCACAGACACTCATAGATATGGGAATGTCCAAATGGCATCCTTTTATCTTGTTACTGGGGTTTTTAGAAAGATTTTTATACAAAAAAGCGGACAAGGTCATCACACTTTTGCCTGATGCGCATGTGCATATCGAAAGTTTTGGTGTGAAAAAAGAGGATATTATCTGGATATCCAATGGGGTTGAAACGAAACGGTTCGAAAATATAAGAAAAAATAGAAAAAGCAAAGAGCTTCTTATCACTTATACCGGATCTATGGGTGAGGCGAACGCCTTGTCTACCCTAATGGAGGTTGCCAGAGACCTGAATAAGAAGTACACGGATATAAGGTTTCAACTTATAGGAGAAGGTGCTTTAAAACAAGAACTTATTGAATATAAAGAACAGTATGGTTTGAAAAATATAGAGATCTTTCCGGCTGTTTCAAAAGATGAGGTAGCGCAAGTATTAAAAGACAGTGATGTCTTATATCTTGGACTAAAAGACTCTCCTTTGTACCGGTTTGGCATGAGTCTTAATAAACTCTTTGATTATCTTGCGGCTGAAGTTCCCATAATCTTTGCCGGACAGATCAAAAACAACCCTGTTAAAGAGGCTAAGGCAGGCTACTGCATTCCTTCGGAAGATAAAGATGCACTCCAAAGTACAATTGTGAGACTGTATAAGATGAGTGAAGAAGAGCGAGCTCCTTACGCTAAGGGTAATTTGAACTATATTGAAAAGAACTTTTCGATACAATTCTTAACAGAAAAATTAGAAAATTTATTAAATGGATTGGTATGGAAGAAAAAATAGAGCATAGCACGCAAAAAGTCTTAGTTTTAATGGCAGTAGCCTATCTGTTTAGTTTTGTCATTCGAATGTATTGGGTTTACTACTTTCACGGAAATGCAAGCTTCATGTGGAATGGTGAGTTTATGATAAACACGAATGATGGGTATTTCTTTGCCAGCATGGCTCAAAAACTGCTCGAAAATATGCATCAGTATAATCCGCGTGTACTAGACGGGTGGAATTATGCAGTGGTTCTTGTAACTGTTCTTGCTGCGAAGATAACACCTTTTTCCCTAGAAACGATAATACTCTATATGCCTTCCGTGATATCAAGCCTGGTTGTTATCCCTATAATCTTGATCGGTCGTTTGTATAATAACCTTTCTGTCGGCTTTTTTGCTGCCTTGGTAGGATCGATCGCATGGAGCTATTATAATCGAACGATGACAGGGTACTATGATACGGATATGTTTTCAGCTATGGCCCCCATGTTTATCCTTTATTTTTTATTGGCAACGATAGAAAAAGAGAAAGATATCTACTTGCTTTTGTCTGCGGTGGCAATTCTTGTCTACCCGTTTTTATATGATTCCGGACTTTCTCTTGTTTATGCGATGGGAATCTTTTATATGGGATACATGCTTCTCTTTCACAGGAAAGAGGCCTTCACATATCAATCGATTATTCTCATCTCTATCGCATTGATGGGTGTCTACTGGTACATCAAGCTTCCTCTCATCCTGGCAGGATACTTTTACTTTAAACGAGTAGAGCTGGACCTAAAAAAGCTCGTGATATTTTCAGGTTTAGCTTTTGTACTGTTTTTGATCACGGGAAATGTTTTGTCCTTACTTTACGCCAAGCTTATCACATATACGGTACGGGGGACAGAACAGAGTGGTCTAATGTTCTTTCAAGTCGCGCAAACAGTACGAGAAGCTGGGCAGATTCCATTTAGCACCATGGCAAATCGGATCTCCGGTTCGACACTGGGTGTTATTATCGCCTTCATCGGCTATATAACCTTGGTATGGAAGCATAAGCCCTTTATATTGGCCTTGCCTCTAATAGGTATAGGTCTTTTTTCCCTGTGGGGAGGATTGCGCTTTACTGTTTACGCCGTTCCTGTTGCTGCAATTTCTGCTATATACTTTTTTTATCTTGCAACAAGATTGATCGAGAATAAAAAGTTACAGGTAGGAGCCCTGGCCTTTTTAACCGCTGTTTTTCTCTACCCTAATATAAATCATATTGTTGACTATAAGGTCCCTACCGTTTTTAATGTAGAAGAGGTAAAGGTCCTTGACAGACTGAAAAAGGTCGGTTCGGACAAAGACTATGTTATCGCATGGTGGGATTATGGTTATCCATTATGGTTCTATGCCAATAAAAATACATTGATAGATGGGGGCAAACACAATCATGATAACTACATCGTCTCAAAGATCATGACAAGCCCTTCTCAGAAAGAGGCCGCTTATCTTTCACGGATCGCTGTTGAGACCTATGTGGACTCTAATTATACAAATATTGCCGACACCCTCTTTCATAACGGCAAGGCTGACCAAGTAAATGTTGATAATTTTTTTGATGAGCTAAATGCTGACGCAATAGAACTTCCTAAGGCTACACGAGATGTTTTTCTCTATCTTCCGTATAGGATGATGAACATTTTTCCTACCGTAAAGGTCTTTTCAAATTTAGATCTGCAAACAGGACTAAAGAAAAATAGACCCTTTATGTATCAGGCCACAAAGTTTACTCAAGAACAAGGAAAAGTTGACCTTGGTTCGGGTGTCGTGTTTGATCAAAAAACGGGTATGATCAATGCGGGAGGACAGGATGTTCCCATCCGATATATCATCACAACGGGAACATTGCCGAGTGGGAAAACAGACGTCAATTACCAAAATATTCATAAGGGCGCACCTTTTGTTATTGTGATACTTAAAAACTATAATCGCGTGCTTGTCTTGGATATGGAGATGTTTAACTCGACCTTTATTCAGATGTTCTTTTTGGAAAACTATGATAAAAACCTTTTTGAGGCGGTAGAGCTTTCTCCTTATGCGAAGGTATACAGGGTCAAGATCTAGTGTATCAAAGTATAATAAAGCGTATAGGTGATATCTTGGGGAGTTTGCTTCTTCTGACGTTCAGCATGCCCTTTTTTGTACTCCTCTCCTTTTTGGTCTATGTAAATATGGGCAGGCCTGTCTTTTTTAGACAGGAGCGTCCGGGAAAAGATGAAAAAATATTTTCTATTTTAAAGTTTCGTACTATGACAGATGAGAGAGATGGTGATGGGAAGCTTCTGGATGATGAGAAGCGTTTAAAGGGATTTGGAAAGCTCATCCGTTCATTAAGTTTGGACGAACTGCCCCAGCTTTTTAATATACTTAAAGGCGATATGAGTTTTGTCGGTCCACGGCCACTTTTACGTGAGTATCTGCCTCTTTATAGCGCACGGCAGAAGAAGCGCCATGAGGTTAAACCGGGAATAACAGGTTGGGCACAGGTAAACGGACGAAATGCGATCTCATGGAAACAAAAGTTTGAATATGATGTCTGGTATACTAAGCATATTAGTTTTAGGCTTGATCTTAAGATCTTGATAATGACACTGCAGAGGGTATTTATGCGTAAAGATATCTCATCGAACACACACATAACCAGCGAGAAGTTTAATGGAAAAAATTAAACAGATCGCCATTTACGGAAAAAGCGGACACGGCAAGGTCCTCGCAGATATAGCCAAACTTTTGGGCTACAGTGAGATCATCTGGGTAGATGATGATGCAAACAAGGATGCTTTCACATTTCTGGTCTACCTCGAGTTCTATCACACCGTCCCCATCGCCTTGGGAGTAGGAGACAACACGGTACGTAAAGAGATCATGTCAAAACTCAGTAGTCACAGGCTTAATATAGCTACCTTGATACATCCACGCGCTGTTATCAGTCCAAGTGTTGAAATAGGTGCAGGAACGGTTGTGATGGCCAATGTCGTTGTTAATGCCGATAGCTCTATTGGAAAAGGCTCTATCCTAAACAGTGCTTGCGTGGTTGAGCACGACAATGTCATTGGAAATTTTGTGCATATTTCGCCCAATGCCGCTCTTGGGGGAAATGTTTGTATAGACAGCCTGAGCCATATCGGTATTGGAACAAGTGTTATCCAAGGCAAGTACATTGGCGAAAACTCTATCATAGGAGCGGGTTCGGTTGTCGTTGATAATATTCCGGCTAATGTTACGGCCGTGGGTGCACCTGCGAGGGTAATTAAACAATGAAACGCATTTTTCTTTCCCCACCGCACATGAGTGGCAAAGAACAAGACTACATTGCTGAGGTCTTTAAAAGTAACTATATCGCTCCCTTGGGAGAGTTTGTTGAGAGGTTTGAAAAAAGGATCTGTGAATATACGGGTGCCGGATATGCGCTGGCGACCATTAATGGGACATCTGCCATCCATCTTGCACTGCGTGTTTTGGATATCAAAGAAGACGACATCGTCTTGGCATCGAGTTTTACCTTTATCGGTTCTGTCTCGTCTATCTTATATCAAAATGCACGACCCTATTTTATCGATTCGGACATGAAGAGCTGGAACATCAGTCCGACTCGCTTGAAAAAGGCGATTGAAAATAGTCCTAAAAAACCAAAAGCACTTATTCTTACCCATCTGTATGGACAGTGTGCTGATCTTGACAAGATTGTAAAGATCTGTAAAGAGAATGATATATTCTTGATAGAAGATGCTGCCGAGAGTCTGGGGGCAAGGTTTAACGGAAAACATACCGGGACCTTTGGTGATCTTGGTATCTACTCCTTTAACGGAAATAAGATCTTGACGACCTCGGGCGGAGGAATGTTGGTCTCAGATAGGCAAGCGTGGATAGACAAGGCACGTTTTTATGCAACACAGGCCAAAGAAGACCTTCCCTATTACGAGCATAAAGAACTTGGTTATAACTACAGGATGAGTAATGTACTCGCGGCTATAGGAGTGGCTCAAATGGAAGTCATAGAAGAGCGGGCGCAAAAGTGCCAAGAGGTATTTTCATGGTACCAAGAAGAGTTGGCTGAGATAAAGGAAATAAAGTTTATGCCGGAGCTTATCGGATCTTGTGGAAATCGCTGGCTTACGACCTTGACGCTGGAAAAGAGTGATCCAAAGGTTTTGATTTCTGCCTTAGCAGAGCAGAAGATAGAAAGTCGCCGTTTATGGAAACCGATGCACCTTCAGGAACTTTTTAAAGGTGCTTTGGCTGAGGTAAATGGTGTAAGCGAAGCACTCTTTCAAAAAGGTATATGTCTGCCCAGCGGAACTGACTTGAGCCAAAGGGATGTGCAGTTTATATCTCAATGCATAAAAAAAGTACTCTTATGAATCTATTAACGCCGACAAGTACAAAACGCGTCTTTTTCTTTGTGTTATCTGATCTTGCAATTTCTGCTTTTACACTCCTTATCGCTTACGGTCTGAGGTTTAACTTTGAAATACCGCAAATTTTTATGCAATCCTTTTTTAATATTTTTCTGCTTCTTTTTGTACTTAAGGCCATTGTTTTTACCTATTTTCATATCTATATGACGGCATGGCGTTTCTTTGGTCTTGAAGATGCCAAAAAATTGCTTTTGGCACATCTGCTCTCTTATGGCCTGTTTGCATTGATCATGATTCAACATTTTGAGCCCTTATCTCCTTTTCCGCGCAGTGTCATCGGGATTGACTTTGTCTTATCACTCTTTTTTATAGGACTATTTCGTATCTCAAAGCGTTATTACCTGGAACAAGGCGATAGATCTAGTATGAAACCAACCTTAATCATCGGGGCCAATACAAAAACAACGCAATTGATCAAAAGTGCACTTAATGGAGAGTTCGCCTACTTTCCATCGGCCATTCTTGCTCTTTTACCGCAAAACAGTGATGCAGTGCACACCTACATTAACAATATCAAGGTGTTTACCGAGGATGAACTCGAAGAAGTGGTTAAGAGCTTTGGTATAGAAGCGGCGATCTTGACCATTGAACTGGACAGAAAAAGCTTAAACAGTCTGTATGATAGATTATATCAACTGGGTGTTCAGGAAGTGCGATATTATAATCTGCTTGAAGATGCCAAGGAGGAACTCGAACCGATTCAAATTTCCGATCTTCTGGCCCGTCACCCTCAAGATCTTGATCCTATATGTATTGCAGCATTTATCAAAGGTAAAAAGGTGCTTATTACCGGTGCTGGAGGAAGTATAGGAAGTGAGATATCGATTCAATGTCATGACTTTGGAGCATCTGAGCTGCTTCTGGTTGATCATGCGGAGTATAATCTTTATAGGGTTAAAGAGAAGTTGCCAAATGCACAGGCGAAACTTCTTTCTGTTGTAAATGCAGATGAGTTATCCCCTGTTTTTAAGACATTCAAGCCCGATATCGTGGTTCACGCAGCAGCGTATAAACATGTGCCCCTGTGCGAGGAGAACATTGAGAGTGCCTTAAAAAACAATATTGTGGGTACGATGAATGTGGTTGACATCAGTATAGAAAACCAGGTGCAAAAACTTGTGATCATCTCAACAGATAAGGCCGTCCGTCCGACTAACGTGATGGGGGCGACAAAACGCGTAACCGAACTCTACGGGCAAAACATTGACAGCAGGGATACAGAGATCGTAGCAGTACGGTTTGGAAATGTCTTAGGTTCAAGCGGTTCGGTCATCCCTAAGTTTCGATATCAGATAGAGCATGGCGGCCCGCTTACGGTGACGCATCCTGATATGACACGTTACTTCATGCTGATCCCGGAAGCCTGTAAGCTTGTTCTGCAAGCAGCTTCCATAGCCAAAGGAAATGAACTTTTTATTCTTGATATGGGTGAGCCTGTCAAGATCGTCGATCTGGCGAAAAAGATGATCCAGCTTTATGGAAAAGAAGATGAGGTCGAGATAGAGTTCTCCGGTCTACGTCCGGGAGAAAAACTCTTTGAAGAGTTGATGCTTGATGAGAGCGAGCAGAAGACCTCATACGAATCGATCTTCATTACAAAACCGACGCCTTATGAGATCACGCGTCTAAAAAAAGAGATAGAAGATCTGTTTATCGCCGAAGACAAGATCTCTGCCTTACAAAAGATCGTACCGGAGTTTAAGAGGCGTGTTGATACAGAAGATTAGTCTATAAGGGAGGGGTCATGATCATAGCCAATATCCTGATTCGTTTAGAACTTCCTCAAGTACATTCGCTCAAGGGAAGACGTTCCGTGCTCAATCGTATCAAAGATGCCCTAAAAAAGATGAACGTGTCGGTGCTTGATATAAGTTCTGAATATGTAAAAGAGGGTGAATTGGCCGTAGTCTATGCAGCAGCTAATGAAAAGCTCTGCGCACAGATACTTCAGTCGATAGAGACTCTTCTGGAGCAGAGATTTCCCGAACTGGAGTGTGAAGTGGAGTTTGAGATGATTTAAGCGTGGTAGCGCTTAAAGTTCTGTCTTTAGTGCAGCACCGTTAGATGCGTTAGATACAAGAAGGCTGTAACGTTTAAGCCATTTTGACTTGATCTCTTTTTTCACTGGAGTAAAGTGAAGACGACGACGCTCCAGCTCTTCAGCATCAACATTCAGTTGAAGCAGGTGAGTGTCTACATCTATCTCAATCTCATCACCATCATGGATAAGACCAATCATACCGCCTTCAGCAGCCTCAGGACTCACGTGTCCGATACTTGCTCCGCGCGTAGCACCAGAGAAACGACCATCAGTGATAAGCGCAACACTTTCACCAAGACCCATTCCCATGATCAGTGAGGTCGGAGCTAACATCTCCTGCATACCCGGTCCACCTTTTGGACCTTCATAGCGGATAACAACAACATCACCCGCTTTTACCTTATGACCCATAATCCCAGCTATAGCAGCTTGTTGAGAGTCAAAACATACCGCAGACCCTTTGAACTGACGCATACCAGCAGCGATACCGGCTGTTTTAACAACCGCGCCCTCTTCAGCAAGGTTCCCAAATAGGATTGATAAACCGCCTACTGGAGAAAAGGCGTTTTCATTGGTATGAATGATGTTTGTATCTTTAATATCAGCATCTTTGATACGTTCAGCCAGTGTTTCACCTGTAACCGTTAAAACATCGGTCTTAAATACAGAAGAACTTCTTTTAGATACCTCTTTCATCACGGCATTAACCCCACCTGCGCGGTTAACATCTTCCATATGCACGGTTGAAAGAGATGGAGATATCTTAGCGATATGAGAAACCTCTTTACCGATTCTATTGATATCAGTAATATCAAAATCGACCTGTGCTTCTTTAGCGATTGATAGAAGGTGAAGAACTGTATTAGAAGAACCACCCATTGCCATATCAATTACAAAGGCATTGTTGATAGCGTCTTTGTTTAAGATATTACGCATCTTCCATTTAGGATCTTCAGATTTTGCCATCTCAACAACACGTTTAGCCGCAGTTTTTACCATCTCAATACGCTCGGGTGTCATGGCTAGAACTGTACCGTTTCCTGGAAGCGCAACACCCATCGCTTCACAGAGTGTATTCATAGAATTCGCCGTAAACATACCTGAACATGAACCACCTGATGGACAGGCCTCACATTCAATCTCGTAAAGCTCTTCATCTGTCATCTTACCTTCAGAGTGTTGTCCTACAGCTTCAAATGCGGTCGCAAGATCGATAGGGGTGCCATCAGCTTTAGCACCAGCTTTCATTGGTCCACCTGAGATAAAGATGGTAGGCACATTAACTCTTAGTGCACCCATTAACATACCCGGGACAATCTTGTCACAGTTAGGGATACAGATCATTGCATCAAGTTGGTGTGCTTCCATAACTGTTTCAATAGAATCAGCAATAAGTTCACGTGAAGGAAGTGAATATAACATCCCCTCATGACCCATAGCGATACCGTCATCCACACCAATAGTGTTAAACTCAAAAGGCACACCGCCAGCTTCACGAATAGCTTCTTTTACAATACGGCCATACTCCTGAAGAAAAAAGTGCCCTGGAATAATATCGATATGGCTGTTTGCTACACCGATAAATGGTTTATCAAAGTCTTCATCTTTTAAGCCTGTTGCACGTAAGAGTGAACGGTGAGGAGTTTTGTCAAATCCGCGTTTTATTGTATCACTACGCATAAAAATCCTTTTACATTATTATAATTAAGGTGAATTATATCGAAGTTTAAGGCTTTAAGAGAGTTTTAGGAAGTTAAATATTTCAAGTTTTAGATAAAATATTCAAAAGTTTACAATTTTTATAAAAACTACTTTACATTTAAGATATGTTTTGCTAGAATTCCCTTCCACAAACAAAATGTGCGGGAATAGCTCAGCGGTAGAGCACGACCTTGCCAAGGTCGGGGTCGCGAGTTCGAACCTCGTTTCCCGCTCCATTTAAAATATTGAAAATTTTCAATATTGTTTGTAAATTTTGAATATTGTTGTTATTCGCCCGGATGGCGAAATCGGTAGACGCAGGGGACTTAAAATCCCCCGGTAGAAATACTGTGCCGGTTCAAGTCCGGCTCCGGGCACCATGGCTTATTTAATGTATTAACAAAGCGGATGGCGCCATCGCCAAGTGGTAAGGCCGGAGCCTGCAAAGCTTCTATCCCCAGTTCAAATCTGGGTGGCGCCTCCAACAACAATATAACGACTATGGAGAATTGGCAGAGTTGGTCGAATGCACCGGTCTTGAAAACCGGCGAGGGTCATACCTCCCAGGGTTCGAATCCCTGGTTCTCCACCACTACATTTATAAACCCCCTAAAACTAATAAAATAACAAACCTTATAAAGATTAACAGTACGTCTGTTCTTTCCAATTCCAAAATCAGTGCACTTTTACCTAAACCAACCTGCTGAGTTTTGCTCACTTCATTAAGAACATTTCAAATGACGTCTGAAAAAATTTCGTAGGATATTTTATATTTTTATGTAAAAATCGATGTTATACTTTTGCAAAGCAGGAGGTGTATTGTGTCATCTGTCGCATTTATTTATGATCCGATATATTTAGAACATGATACCGGTGCGTATCATCCTGAAAATGCAAATAGACTTCGATCTATCTTAAAAGCGATAGAGCCACTTCGTGAGAATTTAGTTTTTTTAGCGCCTAAACCCGCACCTTTAGAACTCGTAATGCAGGTTCATTCCTCTTATCACATAGAATTCATTGAAGAGAAAAGTTTACACCAAGAGGCTATTGATGCGGACACTCAGGTCTCATCAGAATCTTTTGAAGCAGCTTTAATGGCGGTTGGTGCCGGTAAAGAGGCGGTGGATGCGGTTTTGTCGGGAGACATAGATAGTGTCTTTTGTGCAGTAAGACCCCCTGGGCATCACGCAAGAAGTAGCCAAGCTATGGGGTTTTGTCTCTTTAACAATATTGCAATTACAGCCCGTTATGCTCAGTCTATGGGGTATGAAAAAGTGATGATCATCGACTTTGATGTACATCACGGTAACGGAACCCAAGAGATTTTTTATGAGGATTCGAGTGTTTTTTACTTTAGTACGCATGAGTATCCGGCTTATCCCGGCAGCGGCTCATTAGATGAGCGCGGCAGCGCAGAGGGAGAAGGGTTTACACATAATTTTCCAATGCGCTCTTTCAGTACGGATGACGATATTATCCCTATTTACGAAGAAGAACTTCCTTGTGACGTTAAGAGTTTTAATCCTGATATCATTCTTGTTTCAGCAGGCTACGACTTGCATAAAGCTGATCCTTTGGCACAGTTACAAGTGAGTACGGAGGGGATAAAAAAGATCGTTGAGTCGATCATGCGCTCAAGTGATGCTCCTAAAATTTTCATGCTTGAAGGCGGCTACAATTTAAATGCCCTTGGCGAGAGCGTAGCGCAGAGTCTTGACGTGATGATATCAATATAACAAAAAAGTACCGATACGGTTTCATGCATTTACTACGCAGATAAAGGCACTACTCTATCCGGTTGATTAATTAAAATTTTTTACGATCCCCATCTCTTAGTATAATATATGTACATAGTCTTCGACTAGTCTAGAGTTAAGGTGAATTATGAACGAGTGTTTGGTGAATATATGTGAGGCATTTGAAGGAACGGTAGATTTTCTTTCAAGCAGGTCTCAGGAAAAAGAGAAAATCGTGACAAAACTTTTTTTTGAGTTTTTAGACTGTTTTTCATCGTTGAAAGAAGAAAAACTGGAGTTTCCAAAAGAGTTTCAAAACGATGTAAAACTTTATTTGCAAGGACATGCAATCGCAAAGAAAAAATTTGAAGATATAGAGATCCGCTATTTGATGCTAAGTGATTTTTACGATTTTTGCAGATTAACAAAAAGGTATATAAAATAGAAGATGTCTTAGGCATTTTTTAGGAGTCTGGCACTATCAGGCAGATAGTTGTGAAAAGAAATAAAAAAAGGAAATAAATGTTAAATTTTGGACCATTCAAGTCTCTTTCAACGAAAGAGTTTCAGCAAAAAAAAGAGGAAGGCTTTGCCGTGATCGATGTAAGAAGAGCTGACGAGTGGGAGCAGTACGGTACGATTGAGGGCAGCCATAAGATCACATTTTTTGACGAGGTGGGAGGATATGATCTTAATAGGTTTCTGGAAGTGTTTACACAGGTGGTAAGGGATAAAGAACAGCCGTTTATCTTAGTCTGCGCTCATGCCAACAGAACAAAGACTATCGGTGAGATCATGGGTTTAAAACTTAAATATAAAAATGTCTACGAGTTGGACGGCGGGATCAATTGGGGTTGGATAGATAAAGGTCTGGAAACGGTAAAATAAAGAGCGTTGTAATCTGCAGGAATACAGGAGACTGATCCTTTATATTTAAATGGCAGAAGATGAAAAATCATCGAACTTGTATAAATCTTGCACCTGTAAAAACAAGTCTATGGTTCAAGGGATCATATTCCTTGTGTGACACTACATTTTGATAAGCGAGGTAAATGATGATAGTACATGTTGTGATGTATAAGTTTAGACACGAACTCAATAAAATGGCCAATATGGTAAAAGCCAAAGAGATGTTTGAAGCACTGCCTTCAAAAATGGATTGGACGACTTCGATGGAGGCTGGGTTTGATTTTAACCGTGGTGCAAAATCTTTTGACCTCTGTGTCCGTGTGACCTTTAAGACCAAGGATGCATTGATGTGGTACACGAGTGAGCCTCCACATACCGAAATCCAGAGGTTTTTAGAAGAGGTGACGGTCGCTTCAAATGTTGTCGATTATGAAGTTGATGATGAAGATGCTTGTAGCTTGCCTGCACAATAAAGTGTAAGGCTTTTTTATTCTTGACGTGTCTGATAACCTTAACAGACCGCTGTACGGCATCGGACCTGTTGTCTATACTCGCGATCAGGTGTGAAATATGCACTTCTTCTATACCTCTCTTACGCACAAAGAAGTTTAATGCCCAAACCACTTTATGGTTTACGTTCATTGGATCAATAGTGACATTAAGCATTAGGGCTAAGCGAGACCATAAAATACTAAAAATAGACACAAGGAAAAACATGGCATTTGAATTGATGAAACTCCCTTTTGAAGAGGCGGCACTGGAACCTATGATCTCTGCGGAGACAATCTCATACCATTATGGTAAGCACCACCAGGGGTACGTGGACAAGCTTAACGAGTTGATTGCAGGCGGCAAGTATGAAAATACCTCGCTGTTTGATATTATCCGTAAAGCCAAAGGGCCGACATTTAATAATGCCGCACAGGTGTTTAATCACGATTTTTACTGGTACGGTCTGACGACTGAAAAGACATCGCCATCGCAGACACTCTTGGATAAGATCGAGCATGACCACGGGGCAATGGAGGACTTTAAGGATGCCTTTGTAAACGCTGCCGCGAGTCTGTTCGGTTCAGGATGGGTATGGCTTGTCGTACAAAACGGCAGCCTGGCGATAAAAAAGTATGAAAATGCGCAAACGCCGATAAAAGATGGACTCAGACCACTGCTGGTATGCGATGTGTGGGAACATGCCTATTACATCGACCGACGCAATGCGCGCTTAGAGTATCTGCAGAACTGGTGGAAACTCATTAACTGGAAATTTGTTTCAGACAACTTCTCGGCCAAGGAAGAGGACCCGATTATAGGCTATACTTTATAGTCCAGCGGGTATATTAAATGCTTATACCGTTTTTTTATTGATAAAGTAGACGGCGATCAAAGAGATAAGACCGCCTATAATGACGTTTGTCTTTATCTCTTCTTTCAAAACAAGATGACTGATTATAAGAGCAAAAAGAGGCACCAAAAACATAAAGGAACTGGCCTTGCCTGAACCAAGTTTTCCCGAGGCGATAAAAAAGATAGTCGTAGCGACACTTTGGCCTAATACGCCAAGGTACAAGAGTGCAATCCAGAAGTGGCTGTCTTGTTCAAAAACAACATTGATGTCATAGGGAAGCGTTACTATAAACAAGATGATCATTGCAAAGGCGGAGATGAAAAAAGAGTAGTGAATAGGGTTAATATGCAGATGTGATTTTTGTGAGAGCAGGGTTACTCCGGCCCATGTCATCGCTGCCAATACGAAATAAAACTCACCGCCATGTAAAAAAGAGACAATGTCATGCAGGTTGAGCATGATTATCCCACCGATGACTCCAATGACTAAACCCAGGTACTGGAGCCTGTGATGAGCCTGTTTAAAAATCAAGAGTGTGAGTATAAAGGTGAAAAGCGGGCTGAGAATGGTAATGATGACACCGCCACTTCCCGCCGTTGAAGCTTGAACGCCCGCATATGCAAAGAACATAAACAATACATTAAGCACAGAACTGGACAAAATATACTTAAGGCCCTGTTTTGGAAGACGAAGTGGTTCTTGAACAAAAAATAGTATAGGAATAAAAGAGAGGAACATAATAACAAATCGCCAAAAACTGAGTACTTCCATGCCGACGGATTCGGTTAGAATTTTCAGTGCGGTCCAGCCCCCGCCCCATAAGAACATAGCCAAGAGTATCGCAAGAGTAAATTTCATTTAAATTTTACATATAGACAGGGGAATACTTATTCTAAACAGAGCCCCTTGGTCATGATTGAAGGCTTGAAGGGAACCTTTTTGATGATCCTCGATAATAGTTTTGCTCATGTATAGGCCCAGTCCGGTTCCATTTTTTGTCTTGGTTGAAAAATATGGATCAAAAATGTGCGGGAGGGCGTCCTCAGCTATCCCACCGGCATTATCACTGATGTCAATGATTACATTGCCCTCTTGTATGTACTCGTTGATTGTGATGGTAGGGTTTTGCATATTGTTCTCTTCCAGGGCATCACAGGCATTGTTAAATATATTGATAAGGACTTGGACCAGTTCATTTCGGTACAGAGCGAGGCAAACATCTATCTGCTTTGTATGTACCAGTTTTATATGTTTGTTAAAACGATGATTGATAAGTTGCAGCGCTTCTTGAACAAGCTTGTTTACAAAGGTGTTTTCTACGCCCTTGCTTGGTTTAAAAAAGTCTCTAAAGTCGTCTATGGTATGGGAGAGATGCTGAACCAGCTTGGATATCTTTTGCATCTGTTCCTCGGCTTGTTCTACCGAAAAATTGTTAAGGCTTATATCCAAGCTGATACCTGAAGAGATCGTTGAGATGGTTGAGAGGGGTTGACGCCATTGGTGGGCTATCATGGATATCATCTCTCCCATCGCTGCGTGACGAGATTGGGAGATGAGCTGTTCTTGCTGTTGAAGAACCAGTTTCTTATCCGTAATATCATGAGAGATGCACATGTAGCCGATATGTTCATGCGTAGAGGTATATTCGGGGGATATACGCATTTTTAACCAGTAGCTTTTATGTTCACTGTTTCTGTTTTTCACTTCACCGATATATTCTTCTTCGTTCTTAAGTGCCTGCCATATCTTTTTAAGATCTTGAATATGGGAATTTGGGTCAAACAGAAGTGTAAAGGGTTTTGAGATAAAATGCGGCTTTCCATATCCGCTTATCTTGCAGTAAGCCGCGGAGACATTAGTGATAATGCCGTTGAGGTCTATATGGGCAGTGATGACATGTTTATTGATAATATCAAGGCTATGCTGGATCGATTTTGTCTTGTGCTGACTCTCGAGCAGGGCCATTGAGATACGCTCTTCAAGATCGTTGTTGAATGATTCAAGTTGTTGCGATTTTGTTGCCAAAGATGCATTGGCCTCTAAAAGGTTTGTATTGTCAAACTCGTTTTTCTGCTTGAAGGCATTAAAGATCAGGGAAACGGTGACAAAGGCGATACTAATGAGAAAAAGCTCTTCTTGTGAGTAATATATACCCTCTTCTCCAAGAACAAGGTATCCAAAAAAGTATGAGGCCAAGATCGCACCTAACCAAAAAAGACCGGAAAAAGTCCCTCGAAGCAAAAACGCACAGGCAAAAAATATCGGCGCCCAAATAACCTTGGTTGGGTCATCTCCCGCAAGGTAAAAAACAAGGGTGATAGTGATGTATAAGGAAGGAATAAACAACGCGCTTGCAAGGTGAAAGTGTGTTTTTTTCTGACGCAACAAGAGCATAAGGGTAAAGCTTGTGAGAGAAAAAGTCATATCACTATAAAAAAGAATCGAACTGATAGGGCGGTGCAAAATGGCGATAAATGGAGAGAAGAGTATAGCAAGAGCGAGCATGGTATTAAAAAATTGAAATTTAAAGGCCAGTAGTTTTTCATCTTCTTCAAATACATGCCCACTCAGCAGGTAGTTGTGCAGCCACTTATTCATAAGGTGCTTTCTGACGTTTGAGTACGATCATTAGCTTAACGATACTAAAAACTATCCATGCCAAGGCGATGGCATAGGTATAAACATTCCACTGTAGGATATTTAAGTCCCAATTTAAAAGGCTAACAACCAACCACACCAGAAGTATCTCTAACATAAAGAAAAGTATGGGAATCAGGTAAGAGGGCCGGCGTCTTCTTTTTTCCATAAAATTTCTTTGCATCTGTCGTTAAGCCTTTTTAGTGAGACTTGTGTAGATCCCATATTGCAGCAGGGGAGTCTACAAAAAAGTCAGCTACATTCTAACATCCCAATGCAGTTAAAACCTTTAAAAAGAAGATAAATAAGTGATTTAAGTTTAAGTTTTATTTTTTTACGATCTTATTATTTGGAATCCAGCTTGGTTCGTGGGCATCACAGGGTCGGCCTTGAAGCACATGATAGGGCTTATATCTGCTTTTATACTCTAAGCTTTGACAGCCCTGGACATAATACCCCATATAAATCCAATCCAGGTCATTCTCTTTTGCCATCTGTATCTGTTGAAGCATGGAAAAGGTTCCCAAAGAGTGTTTTGAAAGATCGGGGTCGTAATAAAAATAGATAGAGGAGATTCCGTTAGGTAAGATGTCGATAAGATCGACACCTGCCAGAGTCTCTCCTACGTAGTATAAGACTTCATAGCCAAAGTCCCCATGTCCATGCACGAAGGACATATAATAATGCTTGGAGGTCGTCTTCTCATGACTCCAGTCTCTTTTATCTTTCATATGTAGGTGATACTTTTCAAAAAGCGCGAGATGGGACAGAGTGACCTGAGGGCGCTGGATGACGATTTTGGTGTTTTGATTTTTACGAAGTATCCGTCGTTCCGATTTAGAAAAGGTATAGTTTTTTACATCAATTTTAAAGCTTTCACAGGCGTTACAGTCCGCGCAAACGGGACGAAAGAACATATTGCCAAAACGTCTCCAGCCTCTTTCGATGAGCGCTTCACAATATGAGGTTGAGCACATGTTGACAATCTTATAGTGTGTTGTCTGTTTTGCATCGTCAAGGTAGGCACATTCATCTTCGGTGGTGCATTCACGCAATAGTCTGTTCATACTTGAAATTTTACCCTAAACTCAAGGCAGTTATAGGCGGTTCGATCTCTTTGAGGGTCTGAACACGAATTTTTTTACACAAAGGGGGCAGAGTTTCTTCTATAAGCTGTAGATGAAACTGTAAAAGAAGGTGCATATTTAAGCTCATTTCATCTTTCCATTTTCCTGTAAGTATAACAGATCTACCGTTATGTATCAGTCTGTACTCAAGACAGCCTTCTTCTTTATGTGTAGGCGAAATGGTTTGATAGGCTGCTGCTAAAACATCTTGCACATGCTTTTTTTTTGCCTTGATATGAATCATTAGGTGAATCGTGTCGGCAGTATATAAAGGTCCTTGCATTCATCTCCTTTAACAAAACATTCTAAGCAAAAAACAATAAAAGAAGCTTAAAATACAAAGAGAACCTTAAGTGTTTTTAGAATGTATCTTCTAGGTAGTTTTCAAAGTCTTTCATGATAGCAGGGAAGCTGTTTAACATATAATGATCATCATCATAACTCTTTACCAGGGCATCTGAGAAGTGAAGGGCAGACTTCTTGGGGTCTATGATGCTGTCTTGGTTCCCCAGAGCGACAAAACAGTTGATCGGATGTTTTAGACTGTTCAGGTTGCTGGCATAGGTGAGATACATATTTGCCGCATTTAAGATCACTTTTTTCTTTTCGAGGTTCTCTTCCAGATCTAGCATCTTTTTGGCTTCCATCGCGGGTTGATAAACAGGGTTGATGAGCAGACAATCTTTCTTAAACTTTGCAGCGAGATAGTAGGCATAAAACCCACCCAGAGAAGCGCCGATGATAATGGTGTCATTGGATGCGGTACGAAGAGTGTCTTCACTCAGGTCCATACACTCCAGAGGGTCTAAGGGAAGATCAGGAATAAGAAGACGGTTGTGGGGATAAAGCTGACGTAAAAGTTTGGGTTTATCCCCCTGAGCAGAAGAGTCGTAACCATGCAGAAATAAAATTGACCGATTGTTAAAGTTTCCCATCTCAGCTCCAAAATAAAGTTTAGTATTTAACTATTATACTCAAAAGAGCAAAGAGATATCAACACGTTGGATTTCGTGCCTAATGTGTACTCTAGAAAAACCTGTCGAGCAGAGCGCTATAGCTTCTTTTGTGAGATAAGCACACCTTCAATAAGCTTATCAATATCCCCATCCAAGATCGCACTTACATTTGAAAAGGGCTCATTTGAACGGGTGTCCTTGACTTGTTGGTAGGGCTGCATAACATAAGAGCGTATTTGATGACCCCAACCGATCTCAGACTTTTCTACCCCGTCTTTCTCTGCTTGTTGCTTCTCCATCTCAAGCTCATACAGACGTGACTTCAGCATCTTCATGGCCGTGGCCTTGTTTTTATGTTGAGATCTGTCGTTTTGACACTGTACAACCACGTTGGTCGCAATATGTGTGATACGGATGGCAGACTCCGTTTTATTGACATGTTGCCCTCCCGCTCCGGAGGCCCTGTAGGTATCAATACGGATATCTTTATCTTCTATTTCAATATCAATATCATCATCTAACTCCGGAGAGACCATGACCGAGCTAAAGGAGGTGTGACGTTTGGCGTTAGAGTCAAACGGAGAGATCCTTACGAGCCGGTGGATTCCGTTTTCCACTTTGAGGTATCCGTAAGCATTTTCACCTTTAATAAGCAGTGAAGCATCTTTGATCCCTGCCTCTTCCCCGCTTTGATAGTCCAGTATCTCGGTTTTGAAGCCACGTCTTTCCGCCCAGCGGGAGTACATTCTAAACAGCATATGTGCCCAGTCTTGGGATTCTGTTCCTCCTGCACCCGGATGAATGGAAAGGATGGCAGAGTTGGCATCATGTTCCCCGCTTAACATGACTTCAATCTCCATCTGTTTGACACTCTCATCGAGCTCATCCGCCTCACTGAAGAGCATCTCTATGCTCTCATCATCTCTCTCTTCCTTGGCCATCTCATACAGGTCTTTTGCATCTTCGAGTGTCCCTGAAGCAGTGCGAAATTTTTCGAGTTTTCGTTCAAGTTGGGTCTTCTCCTTTTGAATAAGAGCCGCATGCGCCGCGTCATTCCAGAAGTCCTGATCATTCTCCAGCGCTTCTATCTCGCCAAGACGTGTTTGAATCTCATCGGGTTTGACAATATTGCTGATATTTTGCATTTTTGTATCTAAAGTTTTTAAAAGTTCACCGTATTCATAATGGTCCATAGTGTTTATCCGATTAAATGTTATATAATTCCCTTATTATAAACCATGAAGGCTTAAAAAGATGAAGAGTCTTTTTAAGCTCCTTCATGTGAAGCAAGGAGTTGCGCGAGCTTTCTGCTAAAGAAAACTTAGCGTTAGCGCAGTTAAATGGGCTCTGCTCATTTGGCGTGTTGATCAGTAAAAAGGCTTAAAAAGATGAAGAGTCTTTTTAAGCTCCTTCATGTGAAGCAAGGAGTTGCGCGAGCTTTCTGCTAAAGAAAACTTAGCGTTAGCGCAGTTAAATGGGCTCTGCTCATTTGGCGTGTTGATCAGTAAAAAGGCTTAAAAAGATGAAGAGTCTTTTTAAGCTCCTTCATGTGAAGCAAGGAGTTGCGCGAGCTTTCTGCTAAAGAAAACTCAGCGTTAGCGTAGTTAAATGGGCTCTGCCTATATAGCGTATTAAATAAGGATAAGGCTTAAAAAGATGAAGATTGTTCGCTCACCACGAGAACTCAAATCAATTTTAAAAGATGAAAAAGGAAGCATAGGCTTTGTACCCACAATGGGGGCCCTGCATCACGGACATCTCAGCCTGATAGAAGCGTCCGTTAAAAACAATGATATTAATGTGGTTTCTATTTTTGTCAACCCGACGCAGTTTCTTGAAGGCGAAGACCTGGAGAGGTATCCCTCAAAGTTTGAAGCGGATGAGAAGATATGTGCTTTAGCCGGGGTTGACATACTCTTCTATCCCCAGGCAAATGAGATGTATGAAGACGATGAGATAAAGATAATCGCCCCTAATATCCGGGGCTTTATTCTTGAAGGACATGTGCGTCCCGGCCATTTTGACGGGGTACTGACGGTTGTGATGAAACTTTTAAATATCATTTCACCTACGCGTGCCTATTTTGGAAAAAAAGATGCCCAGCAGTTGGCACTTATTACGCAGATGGTTAAAAACTTTTACATGGATGTAGAGATCGTTCCCCTAGACACGGTCAGAGAGAGTGATGGCCTGGCTATGAGTTCGCGTAATGTCTACTTGAATGAGAAAGAGAGAGTCGAAGCACTTAAAATATCAAAGTCTTTGAACGTAGCGACCAACCTTGTGATACGAAAGGTATTTGAGGTAGACGCCGTCAAGAGAGAGATGTATGAGGTCTTGAAACCTTTGGATGTTGAGTATATCGCCATCGTATCACGTGCTTTTGTTCCGCAAAAAGAGATAGAAATTGGAAACAGTATTATACTCGTCGCCGCGAAACTGGGAAGTACACGGCTGATTGACAATATCTGGATCTAAGATTATTTCTTAGGACTTAGGTAGTCAAACTCCACCAAAAGGTCAATCACCTGTTTGTATACGGGGACAGCGGTCAAAGAGGCAAAGTGATTCTTCTTGGGTTGTACGACGGTGACGCCGATAGTATAGTTGCTCTTTTCGTCATTGGCAAAACCGAAGAATGAGGTGTTGTATTTTTGTACGTAACGACCCTTTTCAGCGATATGGGCGGTGCCTGTCTTTCCGCCGACTTCCAGACCCGGCGTGATCGTACCTACACCGGTTCCCTGCTGAACGGTCTTGATGAGTATTTTCTTCACTCTTTGTGCGGTTGCCTGGGAGATGACCTGAACAGAGCCTTCAGGGTTTTGAGCTTCAATATTGCCATGCATATCGACTAATCTTTCAACGAGGTAAGGCTGAAGAGTCCGTCCGCGGTTATTAAAAGCATTGTAGGCTTTTAAGATCTGCATTACATTGGCATTTACTCCATATCCGTAAGAGGCGGTTGCCTTATATATCTCATTTTTAAGTCTGTTGATGGCAGGAACACTTCCGTGTTTTTCATAGGGGAGCTTGAGTCCTGACTTCTGGGCAAAACCGAAATCAATAAGGCCTTGATAGTACTTCAGAGCAGGCAGTTTTTGAGCAAGTTGGGCTATACCGATATTGGAGGAGTGCACGATAACGTTTTCTGCACTTAACCACTGGAATTTATGCTCATCCGTGATGGTCATTCGGCCAAGCTTCATCCTGCCGTTATACCCGTTGACCAAGTCATAAGGGTTGATGAGTTTATGCTCTAACAGAAGTGAAAAGATGATCGGCTTTAAGACGGAGCCCGGCTCGAAACTGTATTCAATGACATTGGCGTTTAAAGAGGCATAGTCTGAACGATGAATGTTGTTGGGTACAAACCTGTTCGAGCTGGCCAGGGAGATGATCTTACCCGTGGTTGACTCCATCACAACAGCCATGATCTCGTCTGCTTTGAGTTCCTTTTTCATTTTTGAGAGGCTCTGTTCAACACGTTTTTGTAGGGTAACGGGGATAGTGAGTTGAACGTTAAGCCCATTGACGTCTGCTTTGGTATAGGACTTCTTGTTCAAGATCATATAGTTATTAACGTCTCGGGGTCCAAACTGTTTTCCGTCTTGCTGGGCATTGAGTGCAAAGTCAAAACTTTTTTCTATCCCTTTAACCCCTTGTACCCGGGTGTACGACTGCTCTTCCATCTTATGAATATAACCCAGTATAGGCGTCAACAAGTCGGCGTAAGGGTAGCGACGCTTCTCCCCGCTGGGCAAGACGCTAAGGCCATGCAAGATACTTCTTCCATCCGGACGGGTGTATTCGACAAAGACGTTCATTCTGCGCAGTCTGTAGGCGAGGGTTTTAAGGTATTGTGCGGCTTGAGGGTTGATGCGGTAGGATAAAACAACACTTCCTTTACGCGATTTCAGGCGTTTTCTTATCTTTTTTTCACTGATCCCGCTGTAAATGGAAAAGAGTTTAATAAAAAGTTCTTTTTTTTCGGGATCAATGTTTTTGGTGTTGACAACAGCCTTGTAGAGTTGTTGGGTGGTGGCAATATGGAAGCCGTCTGCAGAGAGTATCTCACCACGCTGGGCCCTTGTCTCATTAGAGGTAAATTGAGAAGGCATATGACGTTTATGCACGACCGTGTAGAGTTGTGAGCTCAAAAAAAGCACAAAACCGACAATCAAAAAGAGAAAGAGGACTAGAATTTTTTTAGATTTACTGCGGCTGCTCATATATTTTTCATTACTTTCTGCAATTGTAACGGAATATTGCTAAAATTAGTAAAAAGGATTTTTTCATGAAAAAAGTTTTTATGGTAGTCTTGATTGTACTTAGCCTTGTGGGCTGCTCATCCTTGAAGGTCAACGTCGATTATGATCCCGACTATGACTTCTCGGCGCCTCGCTCTTATGCAATCGCCCATCATGCCAGAGCGGGGGAGGACACTCTTTTTAATGACAGGTTGATTAAGGCCCTAAATGAAGAGTTGGCGGCAAAAGGATATGTGCAAGTGCCCAAACAAGAGGCTCAACTGATTTTTGTTTTTCACACCAATGTTGTGGATAAGACGCAGATTGACACGGATTATGAGATGATAGGTTATAGACGGTATGGGTTTGGAGGGCATATGATAGCGACGACAAGTACCTATACCTACACGGAGGGAACATTGATCCTGGATGCACTCAACCCGCAAAACCAAAAGATAGTATGGAGGGGAACGGCGACGGATATACTCAGTAAGAAAAAGAGCCCTGAAGAGCGCACTGCCTATGTCAAAAAAGTCGTGCACAAAACGATGCAGGACTTTCCGCCCAAGTCAGAACGTAAATAATGCACAGACGCTTTACTCATGAGGCTATGCTGGAGATAACAGCGTATGTACAAGAAGAACTGTCGCAAAAAAGCAGGGTCTCTTTCGAGGTGCTCAACCCTGAGTGTTCACAAGGCAGCTACGCGGGAGAAGAGATCTGTATAGAGGGGGTAAAGTACCTTTATAGAGGTTATAAGGCGTGGACAGACTTGGCCGAACTTCTTTTTTGCCGTATGTTGACTCCGAGGCTAATAGATGAGAAGATAGTCTTGCTCTGCTTTGAACAGTTAAATATTGAAGAGTCTTTTCACAGTACCAAAGGAAAAGAGGAGAAATACGGGGTAGACTCGCCTTTTTTTCAGATCAATAAAAATGAAGAACCTGCTTTTTTACTCCCCTACAAATATGCGCTTAAAAATGTGAAGATAGAGGCAAAAAAACGTGTTCTTGACCTTGGGGTTAACTCCGCAGATGAATTTCATCTAATCAAAGAACTCCTATCAGAACAGGAGTTTAAGCAGATAGAATTCACAGGAATAGACTATTCGGCTTCGGCCATAGACTTTGCGCAGAAACGTTTTCCAGAAGAGAATGTCCGTTTTATTGAACATGATATCAACAAGCTCGATGACTTGGGCCTGGAAAAATTTGACCTTATTATCAGTATAGGCACCTTTCAAAGCCCCAACATAGACTTCAAACCTTTTTTTATGTCTCTGGTGCAGAACTATCTGAGTGCAGACGGGGCGCTTATCCTTGGGTTTCCAAACTGCCGATGGATGGGTGGGGAGATGATCTACGGAGCTAAGGTTCCCAACTACGCTTATTCAGAGATGGGGATGCTGTTTTCGGACGTGATATATTGCAAGAAGTATCTTCAGCAGAAGAGGTTTCGCGTTACGCTTACGGGGAAGGATTATGTTTTTTTGACGGCTACTAAGATTGGGGGGTAACGTTTGACTCAAGCGACAGCTCTGCTGTTTGCTTCGAGGTTTTGTTAGCTTTCACTTAATGTTTGACTCAAATAAATTATTATTTAATTTAAATTTAAAAAAGCCATTTTTAAATTCATTCCAAAGTGAATCATAATCTCGAGAACCATTATCCATACTGGTTTGAATAACATCATCAACGTTCTCTAACGCAAGTGTATTTAGGTGTTGAACAATGTCATGCGTAGGTTTTTCTAAATTGATATTCATATTCTGCTGCTTACCTTTATCTAATAAATTTCTAAAGTTATTCCATTCGTAAAGTTGAATGTCATTAACTTCATGAAAATCAAATTGAGATATTGTATGTATTAAGATTAAACTAAAGTTATCATCATTAACGTTTATTTTTTTACTTTTTAATATTTCTTGAAAAGAATCTTGGTTTAATGCTTCTCTAAATCCATTAAGTTGCTTTAATCCTTTTTTTAGTGTCTTATTATTACAAATACTTTTGATTTCATCTTTAAGATAAGGTTTGTTACTAACAGCATATTTTGCTTGAATGAAATAATAATAATCTCTATTTTTATCGTATAAAGTCAAATCTATATCTACATTAATTTCGTTCTCATTGTAGTCAATATTATCGGCTATAATTCTATAGTCACTAGATAAATTCTTTTGAGTATACAGTTTTATATATTCCTCAAATATTTGTCCAAATTTTGAAGATAATACAGAAAGCTTTTTTTGATATTTTTCTATCAAATATGATTTTAAAACATTATATACATCTAACGATTTGTCTAATACATATGAGTCATTAGCTATAAAAAACCCTTTATCTAAGAAAGGTTGTGTTGCATTAATTTTGTTTAACTCATTCATAAAATTGTTTTTATTTAATTTAAGTAGCTTTAGAATTGGATCTTTAGTTGAAACGGTATAGTCTTTTGTTAAATGTAATAAAAGAAAAAATTTACATAAATTATGTATAAAAATATATTGTTCTTTTTTCTTATTTTGTGTACTTATATAATCATCATGCATAAAAAACACTTTGTCCATATACATATTTGATAATTGAAGCACAGCATCAACAATTTTTTCCTTCGGTATGGTTAAATTAGCAAAAACACTTAATCCAACATTTGCATCTTTACTCTCTTTTTCCCAGATGTAAGCAAACCACCTTCTTTTAAGGTATTTATATTCATTATGCATTGGAGAAATTGAAATTACGTTATTCGTTTTTAAAAGCTTTACATTCTTATTAGAAATATAAAACAATAACTCATTCATATAAAAAAATGACATTAGCTTTTCTAAATAGATACTTTCTGTTTTAGTTCCTCTCATACTTAAATTATAATAATCTGATATTGAATCTAATAAATAGTTGTGTAATGGAGAATTGTATTTTTTATACATTTGACGAATGTTTAATTCATTTAATTCTGAAACTATAATTTGATGATTTTCAAGAATAAATTTCTGCTCTGTTTTATAGCTACTGTATACAATGGTTTTTAGTCTATATTCTTTTGACAATAAACTATTTACAAAGTGATTAAAAAACTTTCTTTTTTGAAAATTATGAGGATTTATTTTTAAAGGATCTAACAATATACTTTTTGATTTTTTACAGAGGTCGTTATCATATAAATGAAAGTACATTTTTTCCCTTTAACTTAGATATAGTTACCATATAGTGAGTTGATGTTTTTGTAATACCTAAAAGCGTGTTATCTATAATCATAGTTTAATGAATCAGGATTCATAATACGTTCTATACCTGATTCTACTAATCCTTTTTTCAATGCCTTATGAACTAAGAGAAAACTAGGTATTTCTAATAATTTTTTACCAAACACTTTTTTCTTTTTACAAGTTTCTAACAAACTACCTCTAGTTTGATTAAATGGAAAGTTTGTATCTCTATTAAATCCCCATCTATCAAGAAGTTTTGCCCTCAGTTTTATAGATCGATATATTACTGATAATAACCATCCATCAAGCTTTGTTAATTGTTCTACGTCATCTACTAGTGGATAAAAACTCATTATCCCCTTAAAATAAATTCTATTTGAACGACCTGATAAATAATCTTTAATTTGCTTATTACTAAGTCCACCATACATATATCTACGAATTTCTAATATAGCAGTTAAAAAGTTTTTATCAATATCATTTGCAGGAATTATTTGACCAGCAAGAGAAGCTTTTTTAAGTGGTTGAATTAAGTTCCTATATAGAATATATGAGATTTGCTTTTGCATCTTTTTTACAGATTTGTCTTTAATAGATACATTCTCAACAGAAAGGGTATAGCCTAAAAAATCTAAACTAGTTTTTGCAGAGATCTCGGCTGGTAATCCCTCTTTTGTTAATAGAGATATTCCTTCTGATTTAGAAGGGTTGATTTGCACTCCAGCCTCTGTAGAAAATTCATTTATAAGACCAAAAGAGTTACAAATTTTAGAATATTCAGGTGCCCAAACAATCGTGTCATCTGCATAACGAGAAAACTTAACACCTTCTTTTTCTAATTTTTGGTCAAAACTCCAACATGTCAGGTTTGCTAGAAATAAACTAATTGATGTTCCTTGCGGAATCCCAACTTTTCTTGTTTTTAAAAAAGACTTTATTATGAACTTCTCTTCTGGACTAATAAAAAATCCATTTTGTGAGAATTGGCTTTCTAAAAAATCATGAGAAATAGAACCGAAAAAATCTGAAAAATCGAATTCTGCTAAAAAGGTTCTTTCATTCCTACGAAGATCTACAGATATATCTTGAATAGCAAAATGGACATTTCTATCGTTACGATAAGCATATGAAAATGAACTGAAACGATGTTTATTTTTAATTAAAAGACGATTGAAAAACAGTTTAGATATCGCAGCATCAGGAATTTGATAGATAGCAACTTCTCTTTTTCCTCCATCTGATTTTTCTACGAGCTTAATATATGGTTCATTAGGCGTATATGTTCTTTTTTGAATTTTATTGGCAATGCTTTTAGCAATACTTTTATAATTTTTTTTTACATAAAAAGGATTGAACTTTTTATTATGTGACCAATAATCAGGAGTGTGAATTTTTTTTGTAGGGGCTGAGTCGCCTAATCGTTTTTTATTTCTTTCACTTTCAATGTGAATTCTATTATGATATTCATGATATCTAGTGATTAGTTTTTGTGCTTCTTCTTTAATACTAATAGCAAGTTGTTTTTCTAATTCCATAAATTTCCTATACAAAAGAGCTTGAGTAAACTCTTGCTCTTCCACGGTACCAACCCAAGTAAAAGTAAGTTATCACATGGTTGAGAAAGTTTTGACACTTTCTCCCCATCAGCACGACACGTCGTAACTGAAAACCAACTATTTCTAATTGGTAGAAGGCAGCACCGTTATCTTCTATTGAAGACTACAAACATTATATCAAAGTTTTAAGATAATGTTAAAGAAATTTGTACTGATATGTTAGCTAACGTTCGTCGTGAGCAATACTAATCCGCTTGCGGATTAGTATTGCGCTCCTCGTACTTGTTATGCAGTTTATACAATTTCCACTTAAATTTACTTCCAAGGTGTTCTTTTCTTCTTTTTGCTTTTTTTCATAGGTTTCTTTTTATTATTTGGTCTATTTTGCTTTCTTTTGCGTAAAAAAAAGACTAAATTCAAAAGATTCATATTAAACACAAATTTGCCTATATATTATAATGGCCTGAAAAATCAAGACAAGTTATTCGCCTGATTTAATTTCACCTCTTACTCGTTACACTATCCCACGTTTTTAATAGCTTCAAGATATAGATTCATCGGTTTTTGATAATTGATAGAT